>Ga0209475_10000087_pt1 | contig 300400 bp, 286 predicted proteins | sample tdDd471_FD_187128 | JGI IMG/M metagenome (GOLD analysis project Ga0209475, IMG submission 187128) | Marine sediment microbial communities from the Atlantic coast under amendment with organic carbon and nitrate - tdDd47.1 (SPAdes)... | ecosystem: Environmental > Aquatic > Marine > Coastal >... | reverse complement strand
TGTGCCTGATAGTCCTGAAAGGGCCAAAATCAAGACCCTTTCAACGAGGCAAACAGGCTGTTTTTTTGTGATCGTTTAACAGTGGATGGCAAGTGAAGTCAAAAACTTCAATTTTTCAGACCATCCCTAGCAATAAGATTAAATCTGACTAGTAGAAGGTACCAAAAAAAGGCCGGGGATTCCCCGGCCTGATCTATTGCAGCGATGATGAATTACCTGGTGGGGTGTCACCCGATGCGGGCACCTCGCCGCTGTTTCTGTTCCTTCTGCAGCTCCTGGTTCTGCGTATGCCGATCCATCCTCTTCTGGTCGGCCTTCTCGGATACCGCCACTGGGTGGAAGCTTCCTTCTTTGCTTATGCTTAGCGGCTAGCATTATTTCACTAGTTTAAGTGGAAAATCTCGGCTTTCTGTTTTGGGTAGATCATCTGGTAAACCAGCAAGCCCAAACAGCACTCCTTCAACCTCCTCTAGTGGTAAGCTCAGCATGCTTGCTATTTTATTCTTTGTAATTCGATCGGCCCAAAGACTGGCTAGCACTTTGCTCCAAACTGCCGACTGCTCCCTAGGCAATCCGTCTGGCTCTTTAGTTCTATAGCCTAGCCGATTAATCTGTATGCAATAATCTCTATAATGCCAATCAGAAATTCGCCCTAAACGATTTAGACGGTATGCAAGTGCGGCGACCGAGACTCCCCATCTGCGTTTCGCGTTTACAATATGATCAAGTTTAAATACATGGGAAATTTGGGCCTCTACGTCTGCACTTGGCATTAGGAATGAAGCTGCAAAATCATTAGCCTCTTTTTCAGCATCACGACTATGCGCAGGACCAGCGTGTTTGTGCAGAACAAGGTGGCCGATCTCATGAGCGGCATCGAACCTGCTATGCTCAGCACTTTTATAGGTGTTAAGAAATACATAGGGTGTGCTATTTCTCCAGCAGGAAAAAGCGTCAACGTTCCTAGTATTTTCGGAAAGGGAGAATACTCTTACTCCCTTTGATTCCATCAGTTTAATCATATTGCCAATTGGCTTCTGGCCTATTCCCCAATGCTGCCGCAACATGTGTGCCGCGCTATCCGGTTCGGGCTCGAAACTCATTGAGGGCAAATCAGCAGCTGGGAGATTGAATCTCTTTTGAACCCAGTCATCTAAGTAAAAAGAAATTGCTCCCGCCGCTAGTGCAGCGTTGCGCTCTCTAGCAATCATCTTGGACATGCTGCGAAAACTGACAGTATCAGAGTGAGGTTCTTCAAGGTCTTCGCCGTAAAAGAAATCAAGCGGATACCTAAGAGCCTTGGCTACTCTCACCATCGCGTCGTGATCAGGTTCAGTTTTTTCTGACGACCACCGAGAAATAGTGACTGGGGAAACTCCCGCAGCAGAAGCCAAATCCTTCTTCGTGAGCCTTCTTCGTTTTCGCGCCAAGTCCAACCTATTCAAGTTAAACATGGTTAGGCCTATTTAGCTTTCTTTGTAACCTCAACATCGAAATCGGCCATTTCGTCCGGTTCGCCCTTTTCGCGCAATGGCTCCAGTTCTCCGGGATGCAAAATAAATATACGTTCCACTACCCCATAGAACTGCTTATTCTCAATAGCCTGTGGACAATAGAGCTCCATCACAGGCTCGTCATTATGTAGCGCTACACACAAGAACCAAAGAATTTGTGATCCAGACTGTGTTGAAGGTAAATCGCCAAAACTGTCAGGAAACATATCCATCGTATGACCTTCAGTTACCTGTTTGCTTGCCGCTGGACCCTTGCCTGAAATGGCCTTCGGAGTCTTGTCAATACAGCATGCTGAATCGGTATTCTGAAATACAAATTTCACGCCATGATTTTTACTTGCAGCGCCTGCAATTTGTCCTTCTGAATTCAACTCCCAATCAGTTTGCTTTGACAAGAGCATGCGGCGTAAAGCCCTGGTCCCATAGATATAGGAGAAAGTTCCTTTTGTTCCAGCAGGATCAAGCATTTCAACTGATTCAAACCTAGCGGAAACGGCAGCGATTGCAACGTCAATAAGGTCTTGTTTGATGAAGCCGAAATCAGAAAGGCGATTATTAACCTCAATTTCCGAAGTCAGGATTGATGGGCTATGCATGATTGCTCCTGTTAATATTTTCTCCCTCAATTGTGGTAGAAAAAATTAACATGGTCAAGTCTTTCAATGAGAATTTTCCCAGCGGGAAGCAGCCGATGGATGTATTTCTTCTCCGGCATGCCGCCAATCATGCGAAACAGGGTATTAGTAGCTCCTGGGTTTTGCCCGTGATCGACAATCCCGAACCTCCAAAGGCACCGCCCTAGCAGGGGTTCGAGGTCTATCTCGTTTCTCGCTTCATTCATAAGGCCGGATCGGTGGGGAAAGCGGAGTGATTCTTAGTGGTAGCCTTCCGGCTCCGGATACGGTAATAATAATATTATTATTCTTATTATTATTAAACACCTCTTGTTCTTTCCGAAGGGCAAAAAACCGCAAATTGGCAGGATCAAGGAAGGGTATTCTAGAGGGGGCTTGTTAGCCTTCCATGGTCGATGCTAAAGCAGATTGAGCATCTGGGCCGTAATTGGCAGAATGGGTGTAGATAGCCCCGATTTGCCATATTCCCTTATCAAAGTGTTGTAGTCGCTGAACCAGCTATTGGCGAACTAAAAGTGGCTTCCCGCCAGGATGAATACCAGGAGAAATGTGCATGATGAATCCCCCCCAGGACGAGCCGTTTTTTATCACAGAGGAGATTGAGGCCGAGATGCTTGCGGCCGGATATGTTTTCGAGCCACCCGCCCTCATTACAACGACCAATTCCTACGAGCTGTACGGTCTGCGCCCAGGTGAAACCGTGGCGGAAGCCATCGCTCGACACCAGGCCGAGCAGAAGGCGGAACCATCCATGCACCGGCTGACCGCTGACGAGCTGACAGAGCTGCGTCGAGACATGGCTGAGTCGTCGCAATGGATGCAGGCTGAATTGCGTCGTCGTAAGACCGAAAAAGAATCAGGTGTTTTCTGAGTTAATTTTTATCGTAACACGGCTAGGCAATATAGTGATGAGCGGTGCATTTCCGGTGCAACACTTAGTTTTTACCCTGTTCGTCAAAGTACGCTAAGTTTCTGTTTATAAACTTCTTTTGGTTTCGATTGATTGCGGCTAATTTTCCATATATCACAATAACTTACTGTTTTATATGGAAACTCTTAATCCATTGGTCGTAGGTTCGAATCCTACATGGCCCACCAAGTGGTAAACGAAGCCCGGACTTGATGTCCGGGTTTTTCGTTTTTCAGATGCCAAATTCGAACCTACGACTTCAAAAAGCCTGGTTCGACAGCGAAGCTGCATGAGGCTGCTTGGCCGCCGAATCATCCTACGTGGCCCCCAAGTAGTAAAGGGTGTGTACCGATTACATAGGTCACACTTCATACCGAAGAGATAGATAGCATTTCGGTCAGGAAAGGGTTAGGCGCAGGTTCTACCCTTTCTTCGTTATCATCGAAAAATCCGAGATCTCTGGGGTGTGGTACTTCTTGGCTGAAAGTGTATACCGTTCACCCGGTTACCCATTTTCAGCGCCTGAAGGGGATGCTCGTTATTGTATACCTCTACAAAAGCGTCAAAACGCCCCTGCTATTGTAGAAAATTGAATTCTGCTGGCTTGGTGGTCTCCTTTTTCAAGCTCAGGTGCATCCGTGCATGGCGCCCGTTCTGCTGGGGCTTTCCCGGTTGTATCCGCTCGATTGCGGTCTCCAGGCGTAACCACCAGATCAACCCGGTACTCTATCGTCACCAAGGTCTATGGGTCTGCTTCCATATTGTGTTAGGCATTGTCTCTATCAAAGATAAAATGAGCTGATAAAAAAGGGACGACAAGATGCCGTACGAAGACCAGGATCTTGCGAGTCAAATTGAGATAAGTGCAAAACGCTAATGGCGCATCGCCTTACTCGCTGGTTTTCTCTTTATGGCATCGACAGTAGGACTGCGGGTACTGCACGATTATTATGGACTCAGCGATAAATGGAGCCCCTACATCTCTCTTTTCCTGTTTGGTTTAATGATCGAGGTGCCCTATCAGTTTGGTATCTTTCCCTATGCCACATTGTTTTCTGACCTCCTCTTTATGGGGCTGCTTGTCTTATTTCTCTCCCAGTATTGAGCGGCTGTTTTTCTCTATGCAGGATCACCGAAGTGAAATGTCGTCGCTTTGCGTTGCTGGATGGGCAACCCTGACAATTGGAGGTCTGTATGATATCGAACAAAGAACAACAATCCACGGAAGAGCCACAGATGAGTCAGAAACGCTATTGGGGAATTGCCATTTCCTCCGGTTTTTTGTTTTTGGCCTCCTCCATCTTACTTGGGTTGCTACATGATTATTACAGGCTTGATGATGATTGGACGGGATACTATGTCATTTTTCTGTTTCTGTTGTTGATCGTCTATATTCCGAACAAACTGGATGTTTCTCCAATCGTGGCCTTGCTTTCGGGCAGTTTTTTTATGGGGATGCTTGTCTTGTTGATTTTTTATGGCAGAGGTTTTTTTCTAGGAATCTGAATGCGCGCGAGGCAATCCCTCATAACACATACAGGGACTCCTTTGGTGGGCTGGATGCCCCTTGCCTTGACCATCACGACTATTTTACGCTTTATGTTGTGCATTATTACACCGAGCCTTGATCATCAGGGTGTAGGGTTCGATTGCGGGAACTGCTTGCTGCGGTCAGTTCAATCGATGAGCCACTACAATGTCTTGAATGCCTTGGCGTTATGCACAATTTCTACTATCGTGAGCAGCTTGAAACTATATGTTCCATTGCTGGCGCCCTATGCGATAAAAGACGCAGGACTTGAACTTAATCGGTTAACTGCACACGGCTGAATTTTGCCCTCGGATTCTCACCAGATAAGGGGGCAGAAGAATGAAAACCGTCTCATCAGGCGCAACGACCGGATCACTTTCGGAGCCCGACTATACAAGGCGTATATCCAGCGCACAAATATCGGCTCCAGGTTTTCAAGCTACTTATTTAGTTCCTCATATACCAAATGCGCTGCCTGAGAGATGATCGGCTTTTCTACATCACCTAATAAAACGTAACCGAGTTTGCCGTCAATCCAATAGAAACCCTCTCCCCCTTCCTGTCGTGCAACACGGAATGCCGTATTATTCGTTGACTCCTCCTTACGGGTGACAAACAGGGTCAAGCGGTTTCCCTTGTTGTCCTGGTACATGAACTGTGCCGCGGGGCCTCCGCTGACTGCCAGTAGACGACCACCGAGCAGTTCATAGCCCATGCTGCTGAGTTTGGGCGCCCGGATGGGTGTCTTAAGGCGTTTGGAGAGCCAGGTAGTCAGGTGTTTCTCCTGCTCGGCGTCGACCTCAACGGGGTGGCGTACCTCTGGTGTGTAGACGGCGTGGGCGGTAAAGGCATTGTCCACCAGAACTTGTGTAAAGCCGGGAGTCGGTTCCAGTTCTCCCCGGGCGATCCAGCCCGTCGTGGTACCGATGGTGATTGCGCCCAGTATGGCGGCTGCCTGCATAACCACCCATCTGTTGCGAATCGGTTTTCCGGTATTTTTGAATCGCTCCGGCAGCGGCTCTTTCAGTGTGTCGTCAAACAGATCGTGCAATCCCTGATTGATCTGCAGGCAGTCGGTAACCTTGACCGCTATTTCCGGATCGACTTCAAGGAACGCCTCAATCTCGTCCTTTCGTTGCGGGTCAAGCTGTCCATCCACATAGGCGTGCAGATCGACTTCTGAAACCGATTGGATTGGTTCTCTCATTTCACGCTCCGCAAGCTGGGTGTCTGCTCGCCATTCATGGTTTCTCTCAGTTTTGATCGGGCACGCGAGAGCCGGGACATCACCGTACCTACTGGAAGATCCAGGGCCATGGCGGTCTCTTCATAGCTGAACTGCTCCAGTCCTACAAGAAGAATCACCTCTCTTTGTCCGTCCGGTAAACGGGCCAGAGAGCGCTCAAGTTCGCGTAATGCAACCTGTGACTCCTGATCAGCATTGACGCTCTGCTCTGGTGATGCCTCTATTGGTAGCTGTTGCGGTGCCCGGTTGTAACGGCGGGCAGTATTCGCATAGATGTTGTGCAGTATGGTAAACAACCAAGGTCGGATTTCACCTCGATCTATCCATAGATGTTGTTTTGACCAGGCCCGTTCCAGGCAGTCCTGAACCAGATCATCAGCCAAGTGGCTGTCCCGTACCAGCGCTCTTGCATATCGTCGCAGGCGGGGGATGTTCTCGGAAATAAGCTGTCCAAAGTCTGCCATGGTATAGGCCCGGATTGGTTATTCATTCATGGGCGATACGTGTGCCCCTGGCTTTTGGCTGCATGTAGCCCGCCTTATGCTTTCCTTGCCATGATATTTGGCATGTTTCTTGACTAACTCTTACAGGGATTAACACCTTTTGCACGTAATTATTCCATTAGCCGATGCAATATGCCTGACGGCTATCAGAGGATTGAATTCCGCGGGGGAGAAGGAATGGATGGCCATGAGGGACTAAACAGGTCAGGCAACCGTTATATGATTAGAAAGCGTTGTTTTCTTCTGTTTTGGGGAATTGTATGGGTCCAACACCTCCTTCTGAAAACCAATTTCTCACTGTGACGAGAGTGCCCTAATGAATGGCACGGAACGCCAAATAGAGGTCGTAAGGGTAAACCAAATCCAACTTGCGGAAATATTGGGTATAAACAATAAAACCCTGAATACATATCTGCTGGAAGGAATGCCTTGTCAGTCTAGGGAGAGTACGGGCATCTACTCATTTGACCTGGTTCTCTGTCTGTATTGGGAAAACGGCCGGGAAATTGCGAGAAAGCAAGGGTTTCAGGACCTTCCAACTCTAGCATATGTTCTGACCGGCTATCTGGTGGCATTGGAACACGAGTCATCCCGATTCTGGTTGCCGATTGCACGGAACCTGGCTGATCGCTTGGGGATCGCGAGTGAAAGCCTCTATTTTGATTGCCTTGCAGCAGCTATCTGTCTGTCGGGACGAACCGGCGGGTTATCCGCTGATTCCGGACCTTGTAAAGGCTGCTCTTGAATACTCTCGCATAACACCACTCTTTCGCTTTAACCTTTTTTGGCGCCATCGCCACCTGTGAAAAATCCCGTTGCTCTTCTGCCTTGTTTCATCAAGGTGTTTTTACTACTGACGAAAATACCGAGGCACTCTCAGATTTGAGAGTTGTTGCTCTCCAATGTCTTATTGCTGCAATGGTTTCCTCCATGCTTTTCGTCTGATAGTGGTTGGTTTTGGCTAAAAAAAGATGGAATCAGTACATGGCGTGATCAATGCATAACGATGTGTTAAAGCAATTCTGCTGAGGCAGCTGGTTGATCGACTGTTGAGGTGCGCCATGGAAGTGAGAGAGAGAAAGTACTGTAAGTTATCCCTCCTATTGTCGTTGCTTGTAATGGCATCAATTGCCGGTGTATCAGAGGCGAGGACGGTCGTTGCGCATGTTGTGGCGATAGATCAGCAATACGACTATAACCGCTTTGGGTCATTCAATCCGGTGGGCATGATATACGCCCTGCGACGGGATGTGGTGAACAAGGTCACGGGGCTCTCCGAGGCAGAGGGTGGCGTGTTAGCACCTGGCGCGGTAATGCTTCGACAGGATAAACGGCCACGACCTTTGGTGCTGCGAAGTAATGTGGGTGACACGCTGGAGGTTCACTTCACCAATCTGCTTGGCACAGATCGGCCTTCAGGTCCGCCGGAGTCGGAGCCACCGGAACCAGGGGCGGGAGGGGATGCACCAGCTACCCGTGATGCCTCTATCGCAGCTGTAGGACTCACACCTGACGGTGACAATCACAATTGCGTGAATACCGGCTTGTGTGGTCTAGCACCGGGTGATTCATACACCTATTCCTGGACCCTGGTGCGAGAGGGTGCCCACCTTTTCAGCAGTCTGTCAGCCCCGGCGGGTGGGGAAGGTGACGGCGGAAGCATCGTCCAGGGTCTCTTTGGTGTCATCAACGTTGAACCGGCCGGTACCGCCTGGTATCGCAGCCAGGTGACCGCTGATCAGCTTGCAGCGGCTACTGAGAAGGATGCCGCCGGTGATCCGATGGCACTGCCAACGGGGCACCCTAAGCTTGATTACGCTGCTGTGGATGCGGACGGACAGCCGATCCTGGGTATTCTTAACAGTGCTAATGAAATAGTTCATGGTGACCTTAACGCCATTATTGTCGGGCCTCATGCCGGCTGGGATCCGGATGATGATATTGAGAGCACCACCGAGGGCAATTTCAGGGAGTTCACGGTGGTGTTTCATGATGAGATCAAGGCCGTCCAGGCCTATGATCTGCTCAATGAAGAACAGATGACCGGGGTGCGTGATGGCTTCGCGATCAACTACGGTTCGTCGGGATTGGGGGCCATGCTGGTGGCCAACCGTTTGGGTGAAGGACCGGCCAAAGAGTGTCCGGAGTGTGCCTATGAGGAGTTTTTCCTCACCTCCTGGGTCAATGGCGATCCGGCTCTGCTGAGCCAGTATGGGGATGATCCGAGTAACGTCCATCACAGCTATCTGAGTGATCGGGTAATATTTCGCAATTTGCATGCAGGTCCTAAGGAGACGCATGTTTTCCACCTGCATGCCCATCAGTGGCTGGGTGATCAGGGGGACAGCAATTCCACTTACCTGGACTCCCAGACGCTGGCCCCGATGCAGGCCTTCAATTATGAGATCCAGTATGGCGGTAGCGGAAACCGCAACCTGACACCGGGCGATTCCATTTTTCATTGCCACCTCTATCCCCATTTTGCCGAAGGCATGTGGGAGCTGTGGCGTGTGCACGATGTGTTTGAGGATGGCAACCGACGGCTACCGGATGGTGAAGCGGGACCGGGAACCGATCCGGTGGCCGGCACCACGAATGGCGGTACACCAATACCGGCCATCGTTCCGCTGCCACAACTGGCGCTTCCACCCCTACCAACCTACGTTGCCACTGTCGGTAACGAGGACAGTGTTATCGATGCCGGTGAAGTGCCGATGCCGGGCTATCCCTTCTACATCGCCGGGCGCGTCGGTCATCGTCCTCCCCAGGCGCCATTGGATCTGGCTGATGATGGCGGCATGCCGCGCAACGTGGTGCTGAGCGGTACCCGTACCACCCATGAAGATCTGGAAAACGGTGACTTCTCTGTGGAACTGGAGACGCTGAACCTGGAGATCCTCCCCCATGACGGCACGCCATTGGAGAAGGCTGCAATGGCCTTTCACGGCACCATGGGAGCCGGCGGCTATTCGACCCTCACCCCCAGTGGTGATCCGGCCATCTTCAATGTCAATGGTCTGCCACCATCGGCCGGCGCCCCATTTGCCGAGCCTTGTGACCCGGCCCTGGTAACAGGAACCCGTGTTTATAACGTGTCAGCAATCCAGCTCGACCTGGAGATCAATGCCGCGGGATGGCATAACCCCCAGAGCCGGATCAACGTGTTGGACTCTGACGTGGCAAGATACGAAGGCAAGACCACTACGGCTGATCCGTTCTTCTTCCGTGCCAACTCCGGTGAATGTATCGAGTTCCGGCACACCAACCGCTTGCCCAAGGAGTTGGATGTCGATGATTTCCAGGTGCAGACGCCCACCGATACCATCGGCCAGCATATCCATCTGGTGAAGTTTGATGTCACCTCATCGGATGGTTCGGCCAATGGCTGGAACTACGAGGATGGCACCTTCTCCCTGGAATCCATCGACGAACGTCTGGAAGCGGTGCACCGTAACGGAGGATCGGCTGTCGATATCACCGGGGTGCCGGTATCGCTTCCACAGACCGGTAGTTACCAGACCACGGTCCAGCGTTGGTGGGCTGATCCACTGCTCAATCAGATGGGTGATGATCGCACCATACGCACCGTATTTACCCATGATCATTTCGCCCCTTCCACCATTCAGCATTATGGTTTCTACAATGCCCTGGTGATCGAGCCGGCCGGTTCACAGTGGGTGACACCTGATGGCAGCGATGATAAATCGGTTCCGTTGGATCCGGCTCGGGGTGTGGGTACCAATTTCATGATCGTCAATGCGGATGACCCCGACACTCATCCCGATCATCGGGAGTTCATGCTGGCCGTGGCCGACTTCGCCGTGGCCTACGATCCCACCCAGCCCGGCAGCCGGTGTCCCGATGCCATCGGTCCGAAGCAGGGCAAGGGGTGTCCTGTGAACGCGCCCCAGCATGAAGATGGAACTCCAGCTCCCGAGGCGATCTCCACGGAAGACCCGGGCACCTTCGTGGTCAATTACAAGAATGAGCCGATACCGCTTCGCGTCGGTCAGTTCGATAACGATGGTACTTTTATCGGGCTCAAACCGGGTGCCGCTGGTGATATGGCCCATGTGTTTGATTCCAGCATCCATGGCGATCCCTTTACCGAAATGTTCAGGGCCTATGAAGGCGATCGGGTGGTGATGCGTATGATTCAGGGGGCTCAGGAGGAGCAGCATGTCTTCCGACTCAACGGGGCGCGTTGGAAACGGGAGCAAAGCAATGAGAACTCGGCGTTTGTCAGTGCCCAACCGATCGGCATCTCCGAGCATTTTGAATACCAGTTGGATGACCTGGCTAACATCAGCCGGGGTGCTGAAGTGGCGGATTATCTCTATCAATATGCCGCTACTGATAACCTGTGGAACGGTACTTGGGGAATGCTTCGCTCCTATAACGATGTGAACGCTGTGGACCCGACGACCGGACAGCGCATTGGCGACACGCTCGCTCCGTTGGGGGATAACCAGGGAAGGGTTAGGCGTACTCCAAGTGCTATGGGGTTCAATTCCAACGGTTGTCCGAGTGATGCACCACTCAAGACCTTCAACGTAGAGGCCTGGGCTGCACGGGATCTCTTGCCCGGAGGGGAGCTTGTGTACAATGCACGCGAGGGTATTACTGATCCCAGTGGACTGCTGTTTATTCATGCCCGGGACCGCACGGCACTGATGAACGGTAACAAGCAGCCTGAGCCTTTGGTATTGCGGGCTAATGCTGGCGACTGTATTCGGGTGGTGTTGAGAAACAGGTTGCCAATCAATGTACCCGACCACTTGGGTGATGCGATCCTTCCTCCCATCACCAATATGCGGTCGGATGACTTCCGACCTTCGAACAGCGTGGGACTGAATCCCCAGCTGGTCTCCTACGACATCCGTACCAGTGATGGCGCCAATGTGGGCTATAACCGGAAACAAACCGCGGAACCAGGGCGTGCTGTCTCCTACCACTGGTATGCGGGTACGGTGGAAGTGGTACCCGATCCAGGAGCGATCGGGTTTGATAAACGCACTAAAGTGGCGACGCCCAGGGAATTTGGAGCCATCAGCCTGGCGCCGTTTGGTGATGTGATTAAGCATGGTGTGCAGGGTCTGATCGGCATGTTGATCATTGAGCCTGAGGGCGCCAGTTACGAGGATCCGCTGACGGGCGCGTCGCTGATCGGTGGAACCTCAGCGGTGATCCGTCATCAGGAGGATGGGGTTGAAAAAACCTTCAGGGAGTTCGTGGTGCTCTATCAGGGTGGCATGAATCTGCTTGAAGAGGGGGCTGAGATGCCCAGTAACTTCATTGCCGACGATGCGGAGGATGATGGTGAACGGGGTCTCAACTATCGGACTGAACCGTTCTGTGCCCGTCTGGGATTGCCGGGAGACTGTGATAGCAATGACACCGTGTATCCGGTGGATTTCCTTACCGGGGATATTGAGACGCCAGTCTTCCAGGCCAATACCGGAGATGAGGTGCGATTCCGTGTAGGCTACCCCTCCGGCCCGGCGCGTCAAAGTACCTTTATGGTCTATGGGCATGACTATCCGGATCAGCGGCAGCCCACGGGGTTTGCTTCCGGGCAAAGCTTGGTTGCACCGGGTGTTCAAGTCACCGCTACACCTTATGGAGGGGCGCAGAACGGTACCTGGGTCTATCGTCCTGGCCCTACGTTCCAGTTTGCCAGTGGTGTCTGGGGTCGCTTTGAGGTGGATTCACCATCGGCGGCTTCACAAGCATCCGCCCCGGCTGAGCCTCTCCCGCCACCGACGCGTGGTCGTACTCGGAGGGCGAGATAAATGATCCTGCGTATGCTGTTATTTAGCTATGGCCTGATGCTCTCTGCCCCGGCTTCGGCCGGGGTGGAAACCGGGGTCGGGGGAGACATCATACCTGACGGGTTTCAGGTGGAGTTCTTTGCCCAGCCGGTGGAGCCGGGCAGCGGGCTGCGGGCAGGTGTTGATCTGGAAACCGGGTTTCGCATTATTGATCCGCGGAGTGAGGTCGGTATCCCGGATCTGCATCCATCCGGCTGGGTGTTGAAGCGGGATTCAGGTGCTGGCTCACCTGATGCCAAGACCTGTGAACAGATGGTCAGAACCCAGAGCAGGGGGACCCTCAGCCGGCCACCGGCGGCGGATCTCAACAACTTTCTTATCCTGACGCTTAACGCGGATCACAGCGTCGGCTTTATCAATCCATTGGTGAGTCTGAATTCAGCCAACCTGATGGCATTGGTACCCCTGGATACGCCTATTGCGGCATGGGATTTTGATGCGGATGCGGGGAGGGCCTATTTGGCGCTACCCGATGCCAATGCGTTGGCGGTGCTGGATTTGAATGCAAAAAAAGTAATCAAACGTATCGAAGTCGGCCAACAGCCACGTAAGGTCAGGGTTCAACCGGATCGGCGTTATATCTGGGTGGCCAATCAGGGTGAGGGCATGCTCACGGCCGTGGATGCAGAAACACTCTCGGTCAAGGCGCACCTGCCGGCAGGTGAAGGCTCCCTGGCCCTGGCCACCGAGGGAAGGAGCCGTTTTCTGTTTGCTGCCGCTGGGGGGAGTGGTGATCTGCGGGTGTTCGATGCACAGCGGATGCGTGAACTAAGTCGTATCGAGCTCGCTAAGGGGGAGTGGGCGCTGGCCTATTCGGATCTGGCAGAGGCGCTGTATGCCGTGCATAAACCCACCGGACAGGTGCGGGTCATCGCCGCTGGGTCCTGGGCCGAGACAGGTCGCATCGCACTGAACAGCGAGGTCAGTGAGGCCGTGCTAACGCCTGACGGCCGCCACCTGCTGGTGCTGCATCCAACGGATGACTCCCTGAGCGTTATCGACACGGCGCGAAACAGACTGGCACGCATACTTCCCACCGGCAAATACCCGGATAAGATTGCATTCACCGAGTCCTATGCCTATGTCCACAATCGCGACAGTGCGGAGGTTACTTTGGTGCAGTTGACCGGTCTGGAGGGCGAGGAGAGCCTGCCGGTGGTGCAGATTGCAACCGGAGTGAAGGCGCCGGGCGATCTGCCATTTGCCGATGCCAATATGATCACTTCTCTTCCACAAGGTGGCGGTGCACTGATTATCAACCCGGCAGATCGCTATATCTATTACTACATGGAAGGCATGTTGGCGCCGGGGAATACCCTGAAAACCTATACGGCGCCGCCGGTGGGACTCTGGGTTTATGACCGTAGCCTGCAAGAGGTTGCCAGTAACAAAGGAGTCTATTCCACCACTGTTCGGATCGATGAGCCGGGTGTGTATGATGTCCCATTCTATCTACCCACGCCGCAAATGATTCTCTGCTTTGAAATGCTGGTGAAAGATAATTCGGCAGATCAACCCGCCAGGATAAAGAGACAGATTCCCCGTATGCTGAGTCGATTTGATCAGCAGATTTTTCCACCCAATCAGTCGGTGAAGCTGCGTTTTAGTCTGCTCAATGAAGCGGATGGAACGCCGGTGGAAGTGGAAGATGGATCGGTTCTCACCTTCAGGCGGGGTTCCCATTGGCAGCAGCGGACTACCGTTAGACATCTGGAGGCAGGCGTATACCAGGTAGAGTTCCAGTTTCCTGAGATTGGTGAATATTATCTCTTGTTCAAATCCCCTTCTCTGAAAGTGGACTATGGCGAGATGAAGCATCTGAAGGTACGTGTCGGCAGCGATCATGTAAAGGGAAGTATGAACGGCCAGATTGTTGGGTGGGAGAGATGATCATGAAAGTCCCGGGCGCCCTCGTTGGTTATTGTTTCACGTTTTTATTTGCATTGATGCCGTTGGGCATCGCGCTCGCCCATGATAATCAAGGGCATAACAAGATGAACAATGGCGCTGGCGTGGTACGGAAAATGACAGAAAGCCACGCACCGCTGACCATCAGTAAGGCGGAGATCAAGCTGCCCGATGTAGAGTTGCTGGATCAGAATGGAAGCTCGGTAAGGTTTGTCAGTGATGTGATTAAGGACCGGTTGGTTGTAATTGGGTTCATCTATACCAGTTGCGGCACCGTCTGCCCGATTCTCTCCTCAATCTTTTCCAAACTACAGAATGAAATGGTTGATCAATTAGGTGGTGATCTTCTGTTGATTTCAATCAGTGTAGATCCGGCAACGGATATTCCCGAGCGTTTGAAAGAATATTCCCGGCGGTATGACGCCGGCACCGGTTGGACGTTTCTCACCGGGGAGAAAAAAAACATAGACCGGGTGCTGACTGCATTGGGTAGCTACTCGTTTGATATTACTGAGCACCCTTCGAGTGTCCTTGTGGGTAATCCCGGTGCAGGGGAGTGGGTCAGGCTCTATGGATTCCCCGGGACCCATCAGATTGAGTCGGCGCTAAACAGCCTTACTGCAGCCGGTCGCTAAAACGGAGATTGGAGAAATCATCATGCGAGTCCTTATGCTATTGGGTAGTCTGATTCTTGTATTCAATCTCTCTTTGGCGCACTCGCCGCATGTCGTCGAGTCTGGAACCACACAGTCCAAGACAAATGCCACACAGGTGGCGCAGCGCTATTTTACCGATCGGCTTTTGGTTACCCAGGATGAGAAAGAAGTACGCTTTTACTCAGATGTGCTCAAAGATCAGATTGTCGTAGTCAATTTTATCTACACGCGCTGTCAGGATGCCTGTCCTCTGACCACAAAAAAACTGCAACAGGTGCAAACGCTATTAAATGACTCCGCAGAGAGGACAGTGAAAATGGTGTCCATTAGTACGGACCCGGAATGGGATACGCCTGAACGCCTGAAAGCGTTTGCGAAACTGCACAATGCAGATCGGAACTGGCTGTTTTTAACCGGCAGCAAATCAGATATCGATTTTGTCATTCAAAAGCTAGGTCAGTTGACACCAAGCCCGGAGTCCCACTCCAGTCTGTTTTTGCTGGGTAACGTTAATTCAGGACACTGGATCAAGATGTTTGGCTATGCGTCACCCGAGCAGATTGCTGAACAGTTACGGAACATTTGATTAAGTTTGGATGGTTGCTCTCCGCCTGGGAGCGCGCCAAGGGCAGCAAGCCGATTAGCGAGGAACTTGGCTTTATGTCTGCGTATAAACATCGGTAGTTCTTTCAGATAAAACTAATAGTTACTCGTTCAAGCTGTTTTGTCTGTTCTTCAATAATGAGAGAGCGTTAGGGTTGGCATCTTTCACTTATGAGAGTTTTTCACCATGCAAATGCACGGTAAGTGATAGAAACGCCGCTAATACCGCTTCAAATAGGTTTGGAACAGTTCCTGCACATAGATAGGGAGGGGGCTGGTCGTTGGATATCGCCAGCATCCAAAGCCAATTCCTGCAGTCCAGGAAAGTGAACACTAAAGGAGAGGACATCGTGAAATACAACATGACTAAGCTCGCGACAGCACTACTGCTCGCCGGTGTGGGGCAGAGCGTATTAGCGGTACCGGGTGGCTGTCCATCAGATGGGGCGACACCATTAACGATTGGTGCGGTGAATCCACTCAACGGATTTCCCGAAGTGGTGTCCGATTCCCAGGGATTGGCGCTGCAACTCTGCCTCGACAGCGTGGACCCGGCAAACGGCCTGCCACCCAACTGCTTCTTTGATCCGCCTGACCCCAGCAATCCCTTCTCCGCCCAGATTGGATTTGGTGCGGAAGGTTTTTGGTGGGCGGCGGATGCAACCATCGATGTGCCGGCAAGTGGATTGAGCGCCATTCTGGTCCAGGCGGTTGAAGCGGCATTTCTGACTGAAGTGCCGATTGATGGGGAACAGTTCCCATTTACCCGGTTACGTATTCGCATCGATGTGCCTGCGCCGGGAATCTATACCGTGACCCACCCCTATGGGCAGATTGAGTATGTGGTGGATGCCGTTGACGCGGGTCAGGAGGTGCGGGACAGCTTTGATATCGAGTTTGCAGCCAACACCTCGCATCAGGGGCGTGTCGGGCCCCTGCTGCGGTGGGATTCCACGCCTCCGGCACCCCCTGTTGGATTCATCGGCGATGGAGAAACGGCACATACTGTGATCGGCAGTCCATGCGGGACCAATTACTTTGAGATCAGTGGCGTGGCGCTGGATGGTACGACACCGATTGATCTTGACGGATCGGGCGGTAACGTTGTCAGAACGGATCTGTTTACTGTCATTGGACAGCTCTTTGATGGCGTGATTCAGGCCCCATTGAATGTCAATCGGGCGAGTTACATCAGAGATGCGGCAGGCGCCGGACAAGTGGATATATTTGCCATGTCTTCCACTACCGCCAGTGTCAGCATGGATGGTGGTCCCAACCTGCCACCCGGACCCCTTGTGTTGACCGGCGATGGTGGCAATTTCTTCTCCAGCCTGTCACTGGCAGACGCTACCACACTGCCGGCAACCGTTGAGGTGACCGCTTCCAATGTCGGTAATGATCCTACCACACATGTGAGTATGTTGACGGATCAGGTGACGATTCAGAAGGCAGAGTATGACGTCACTACCGGCCAGCTTTCGGTCCAGGCCTCTTCGAGCGACGGGTTTGCTCCACCGACACTGGGTGCGTTCGGCTTGGGGCCAATGCCGGGGGGTAGTCTCTCCATGTCGCTGCCGGTGCCTCCCTTCCAGGTAACGGTAACATCCAGTGCCGGTGGTTCGGACACCGAGCCGGTGTCCTTGGTGGCGGTGGCCGTGCCCGGCAATAATGCACCGGTGGCCAGGGATGACAATGTCACAACGGCAGAGGATACGGCAATAGTGATCAATCTTCTGGCGGACAATGGACTGGGTGCGGATTTCGATCCGGATGCACCAGCCAATGATATCGTGCCGTCATCCGTACAGATTGTTCAGACACCCGTTGGTGGATTGGTTGACAATGGAGATGGCAGTGTCGATTATGCGCCCCTCCCCAATTTCAGCGGCACTGATACATTCACATACCGGGTGCAGGATAATCTGGGTGCTTTCTCTAATGTAGCCACGGTAACGGTTGATGTGACTGCAGTGAATGATCCGCCTACTGCTTTAGACGATGCGGCAACCACTGATATTGATGTGGCGGTATCGATACCGGTGCTGAACAACGACAGTGATCCGGATGCGGGTGATATTCTGACTATTGCACCTGGGTCGATTACAGCGCCAGCCAATGGCAGTGCGAGTCAGAACGGCAACCAGATACTGTATACGCCTAATTTGGGTTTCAGTGGTCTGGACAGCTTCCAGTACTCAGTGACTGATGGCTTGGCCACGGTGAGTGCCACGGTAACGGTGGATGTGCGCGCCGCCGTGATTGATCAATTGTCGGTGACATTTGCGCAATTCAGAACCCGCAGTCTGCGCTGGGATATCAGGGGTTCCAGTAGCGTGAATGGACCGGGCAACGAGGTCACCATTCATATCGGTCCTGATCTGACGGGTCCCGTCCTCGGTACGGCTGACGTGGATACCTTGGGGTTGTGGCGGTTCCGTGCAGCAGGGTCTGGTATTTCCCCGGATGCAAGCGGGTTGATCAGTATTGAATCGAGTCAGGGTGGTGTGCAGCTGGCAGTGCCCCTGTCAATTAGGCAGTAATAAGTCCCCGAGTTGACTGGTAGCCCGGCTGTCTGGGCCGCCAGTCTTTTTTATGTCTTTAGTGACCAAGCCCCTAATGGATTGTGATAAGCAGAAGTAGATCCCAATGAGATTCACTCCGACATCACCCTTCGGCCAGTTATCTGTCGCTACAGCGATATTCAGCCTGCTGCTTCCCCTGTCGTTGGCAGTTGCGGGTGCCTCGGCTGAGTTGATCGAAACAGGAAAACGCCTCTACCAAACGGGAGAGACCCTTAAACCCTCCACGGCTTACCTGAGTGGGCCGGATATGGATGCCTTGACCACGGCATTTTCCTGTCTGCAATGCCATGGTGCGGATGGAAAAGGCACAAAGGAGGGGGGTGTCAAGGTTCCGGATATTCGCTTCAGCCACTTGAGTCAGTCCTACGCTGGTCAACGGCAGACCGGACGCGTGCATCCGGCCTATGATGAACCCAGCCTGAAACGGGCGATCCGGGATGGTGTTGACCCTGGAGGTAATCCCCTGGACCCGCAAATGCCGCGTTATCATCTCTCTGACCAGGATATGGAGGCGCTGCTGGCTTACCTTAAACGGTTAGATAATCTCTCTGTGCCCGGGGTATCCGAAGGGAAAATACGTATTGGTACACTACAGCCTAATCAGGGCTCGCTGACCCATGTGAGTTTACAGGTGCGACGACTGCTTCGTGAATTTGTACGACAAGTCAACCGGCGGGGCGGTATCTACGGACGCATGCTCGAGCTTGAGGTGGCAGAGTTCGATCCGCAGAATCAGGAGAGTATCGACGCTGCATTGTTGCATCTTCTGCAGGAACGCCCGGTATTCTGTCTCCTGGCGGATTTGGGTCTGCCGGTGAACAGTGACATTGCCAGGACATTTGCAGAATATGGGGTGCCGGAAATCGGACCGCTGCGTCTCGCCCCGGAGAGCGCTTATATTCCGGGGAATCGTTCCTACTATCTTTATACAAGCCTGGCTGATCAGGGGCGTATTCTGGTGGATTATCTCCTGGATAATGTTCGCCAAAGAGTGCCCCGGACAGCGTTGGTGTACGCGGACAATCCATTGGCCAGGGGTGGTGCTCGCGGAGTGCGGGATCAGATGATTCGCAACGGCTTGGTACCGGATCATGAAGTAACGTACGAACGCGGTCAGTTTAACGATGCCCGGGTGGTCAATAGACTCCGCGCCGATGCAATTGAGGTGGTCTATTTCTTTGGGGCGGGGCCGGCGTTCAGCGAATTGCTGGACACGGCAAGTACGTTGGAATGGTTTCCTATGATTCTTGGCTCAGCTGAGTTGATTGGAAGATTGCCAGAAAATCTCACGCCACGCCAGGCGGAAAAGATTTACCTGGTGTCGCCGATGACTAACCCGGACGTTTCATCTGCGGGCATGATGCAGTTGTCACAGCTGATGCAAGGTGTGGAAATCCAGGGACACTATAATGCAATGTTGCGCAGTACCTTTGCGGCGGCACGTCTGCTGGAGGTCGGTTTTGAGGGTATTGGCCGACAGTTGACCCGTGCCGGTCTGGTGAGTTATCTGAACCGGCTATGGAAGTTCGATACAGGTGTCATGCCGTTACTCACCTTTAACGAGAATCTGCATGTCGGCATGCGCGGTGCCTATATCGTCCGCCTGGATGCAGAGACCAACCGTTTCTACCGAGTATCAGCGTGGCGTGAAACGAAGTGAACCCCATCTTTCGTAGCCACTGGCCAATTGATTCATGATGGTATAGGGAGTAAACCGCCCGGGAGTAATCGGCGACGTTAGGCAGGCTGGCAGTATGATCTTATAGAGCGCCGCGGTGCGGCTGAAGAAAAGTGCACGGTTGGATTCCATCTGCCGACGTGGTCTGGATTGCACCAGGTGCGTGGTCTGCTCCAGTATTTATGATTAAACACAGCTTTGAGCATGTACCAAAAAATAGTCTGCAGGTCATGGCTGTTACTCGCAAATAATATGGACTACACGCTCAACAGCTATATCGAAGAGTCACAACTGCTGTAGTTGAACCAGACTAATACCGCCTTTGCCGGGCTGTAGTGTTTTCGATACGGTTTAATTTTTCCTGGTTACCCATCTGACTCAGCCATAGGCAGGGAAAATAGTAGCCGCGAATGAACGTAAATGAACGCGAATATTTTGATTTTCCTAGTGCATTATCTCCTGGCTGGCAGGGTATTGTTGGTTTTCGGGTAGCGACCCGATCTGTTACTCCATGGTCAGATAACTGATTTTATTATTATTTGCGTTTATTCGCGACTTTATAAACGGTATTCGGCCATGGCTGAGCTTTGTGGGTAACCAGGTAACTTTTTAAGTTATCTCACACAACTTATGTAGTGCATGATCTGATCTGTTAATGAGCGCCGCGAAATCCCTTCAGTCCAAGTTTATCCATCTGCCGGTAAAGTGTGGCCGGGGAGAGGCCCAGTACTCTGGCGGCCTGCTCTCGGTTGTAATTGACGGCAGCCAGCACTGAAACAATATGTTGCTGTTTGAATTGTTCCACCGCTGTAGTGAGTTTTGTAGAAACTGTTTTGTTTTCAGACCGGAATTCAGTGGGGAGGTCTGTTATGTTGAGTTGATCAGCATCGCACAACAGCATCGCACGTTCTATCACATTGGAGAGTTCACGCACATTTCCTTTCCATGAGTAACCCATCAGGGCATGGATTACCTCTTTGTCCGTTCCGCAAACAAATTTCCCCGTTTTCTGCTGATGTATGGTCATTAGATGATCCACCAGAAGCGGGATGTCCTCGACCCGCTCGCGAAGGGGAGGGATGTTAATATTCACAACATTAAGCCGATAAAGAAGATCTTGCCGAAAGCTGCCCTGCTCTACACATTCCTGGAGGTTGCGATTGGTTGCCGCAATTACTCGGGTATCTGTTTTGATGGCGCTGTCGCTGCCGACTGGAAATATATTCTGGTCCTCAAGGGCGCGAAGTAGTTTAGCTTGAGCATTTAAAGAGAGTTCACCTATTTCGTCGAGAAAAAGAGTCCCGTGATTTGCCGTCCGAAATGCACCTTCACGGGTCTGGGCCGCGCCGGTAAAGGCACCCTTGACATGCCCGAACAGGTGACTTTCTATCAAGTCCTCGGGCAAAGCCGCTACATTCAGTGGTACAAAGGGCTCATCATTGCGGCAAGAGTAAGCGTGCAGAGCGTGGGCAACGAGCTCTTTTCCCGTCCCACTCTCACCGGTTACGAGTACAGTGCTTGTGGTCGGGGCAAGTTTTCGAACCATGTCAGAGATCTGTTTGATTGCCAGGCTGTCGCCGACGAGAAACTCTTCGCGATCTAATCCACGCTGTATTTCATTGCGAAGGATCTTATTCTCTTTTATCACTCTCTTGCAGCGGGTGATATTGGCAATTTTTTGGTTCAGTTCCTGGAAGGAAAAAGGTTTTATCAGGTAATCGTGGGCGCCCTTGTGGAACGCGTGTAGGGCGGAGTCGAGACATGCGTGAGCGGTCATTATGAGAAAGACACTGTCCGGTGAAAGCGACTGTCCCTTTTCGAGCAATCGCTGACCATCGCCATCCGGAAGCTTCAGGTCTACCAATATTACATCAAAAGAGTCATGCTCAATCTCCAACAGGGCATTCCGACAGTCAGGGGCAGTTCGAGTATAATAGCCCTCTTTGCTGAGATAGATCTGCAGGTTATTTGCAAGCGTAGTTTCGTCTTCGACAACGAGTATTCTCTCAACCATTTTCTGGTCCCTTCATCACAAGGCAACTGTTGAAGTCAATAAACAATTTTTTTCATGTCAATCCCTTAAGACAAAAAATTGAAAGTTAAAATCGTAATATGCAATATTTACGCCTGGTGTATAACTATCTGATATTTAAATACTATTTCTCCTTGGTGTTTGTTGTAAACCTGGTAGGTGTAAAATAACTCGACTATTGTGCGCGTTATTATTGGCTCCAGACTAGGATATATCGTCTGCTTTTCCTTAAGATTATCTTGGCATTGAGCGCCCTTCCGTTAGAGTTTGGTGTCCGTTTTCGCGGGGATGTTCAACGTCGCTTGATATGGCTTGTCATGATGCCGGGTTAATAACCTGAACAAATATTGAGGTTACGGGTGTTCGAGGATGGAATAAATATTACTCGGTAAGTGTACTGTTAAATAATCCAGAGAGCAGTAGCTGTACGAATTACTCAAGGATTGCTTATTTTGGTTCACCTGTGAGGAGAGAAAAATGAATTCGAAATCAGTTAGCGTTTTTGCAGTTCTGATATTGTTTAGCGTACCGGCGTTGGCCTTCCACTGCCCGATAGATATGAAGAAGATCGATGCAGCGCTTGCTGAGGGTCCATCACTTGAACCGGCACAATTGGAAGAGGTAAAGGAGCTACGTGCTGAAGGTGATATGCTGCATATTGCTGGAAAACATCAACAGTCTGTGGATGCACTCGCAAAAGCGATGTCGATACTGAATATAGAGTGAAAGCCGACGTCCGGTAAACTAGAGTGAGAGTTGCATCCACGCCGTCATTGCAGTTTACCCCAACGAGGGTGCAACTTTCACGCAAGGTCTGTGTCTTGTTGGCATAGTAAAGATAACAGAGATCGGGTTACTATTAAGTGATTTCCATATTACTTGGTATATTAATTAGCCAAATTCCAGGTGAGGCTATCCAATCACGGTCCACGCCTGTTGAATAGCCAAGAGGTAGCTGATAGCTACCAACGCTTCTGTGTAAGTAATATATTGACTGTCGTACCCTTACCGGGAGAGCTGTAGATTTCGATTCGACCTCCTGTCACGCGAATGAGTTCGTTACTGATAGTCAGACCCAAGCCCAGTCCACCTGGTTTGGTGGTGTATAGGGGGGCAAATACCTGCGCTCTGTCTTCATCTGGAATTCCGGTACCCGTGTCGGCCACTGTCAGTCGGGTTTGCCCGAAATCATTGGTAGCCGCGTCGATCGTGATATTTCCCCCTTCAGGCATGGCGTGAATGGCATTGTGCAGAATGTTGACCAACACCATGGTCAGGCTTTCCTGCGACAGAGGGGCTTCCGGTAGATTATCCTGTACCAGATACTTGATGGTGATCTCATTGCCTGCGGCCTGATGTCGTACCTGTTGGATGGCGAGTTTTATTGCAGTGGCTACAGAAGTTGTAGCTTCTTTCTTTGTCGATGAATGAAAAGCGCTACGCATCTTGTGCGTGATTTGTTTGAGCCGCTCAACCAATTCCTGCTGTGTATTAATGCTAATACGTAATTCATCAGGCAGGTTTTCCAGTTCCAATAGTTCAAGTTCCGACGATAGGGCGGAGAGGGGATTTATCAGGTCATGGGCGTAACCTGCAGCCAATGCGCCCAGACCAATCAGTTTCTCCTGGCGGTTAAGTTGTTCTTGGGCCAGGCGTTCTTCGGTGACGTCACGTAAATAGAGAATAGCGAGTCGGGGGATGCCATTTACATCCAGTACCGGGTACGCGTCCATAGTATGTGTTCGATTCTTGTCCATACAACCATTGGCAAGGACCCCTTTTTGTGGTTGTGCCTGTTTGAAGATCTTGTCTATGGCCTGCATGGCCGCGTTGGGCTCCTGGCCCAAAACGGTGTCACTTAACAGTCGGGCGATGGGGTGACCTTCTGGATCAGCTGTTGTGTGCTGTTTTACATATAGATTGCTGCGTAACACCAGGCCGTTGGGGCCCACAAACAGTATGCACTCTTGGATAGAGTCAAGCAGAGATTCCGTCAATGACCGGGAATATTCAAGGGCACGTTTTTTATTCTCTATTTCAGAGCCCTGGGCCGTTATCAGATGCTGTGCCCGCAGGGTTACCCACAGGTGCAGGCCATAGAGTATGAACAGGATTGATACAGCAACTGCCAACACTTGAAAGAGTGAGGATTCAAGTTCATCTATGAGGGGAGTTACATCGGTGTACAGTTCAAATACGCCCAATATGCGTTTGCGGTCAGAAGGTGAGAAGACCATGGTGTAGGTCTGAATCAGATCCTTGTTCTCGATGAGTCCGTCCATGCTATTGAAAGTGTCACGGAATACCAGTGAACTGTTGGCGGTTCCTTTCAATGCGCTGCGGTACCCCTGATTGCTGCTCTGGTCTTCTCCAATTTGTGAAGGTTCTGTGGAATAAAGAGTTCTTCCGGAGAGACTATAAATCTTTATTTTTTCGACTCGGGTCCCGCCTATAACCCGGCGTACTGACCGATCGAGTTGCGCAAGGTTTGTGTGTGATGTGAGTTCCTCGGCCTCGAGATCGTTAGCGGAGAGGATAAAACCAATCAGGTTATCGTCGAGGGAGTTGAGAAATGTACGGGTGATGGTCAGACTGGTGTATTCGCCAGCATCGGTAATGATCTTAACACTGTGTTGATGATAAATGATACTGACAAGCAGTGCCGTACAGACAACGGCCATAAAACTCTTGGCGAGCGTACTGTATTGGGTGGTTCTTGAAATAGCGGCACGCACTAATTTGTTAATCGGTGCCATAACAACCATCTCTTCCCTATTGGCAGAATGTCTTCGAATGCTCGGTAGCGTTGCCCAGCCGGAATTAGTGGGAGAATTACAGCGTCGTTATAATTCTGACTCGCCTGTTTATTAATTAGATGCCCCGCACTAAATAATAGCAAAATGTAGCGGGTCGATACGGATTTCATCCATATACAGTGGACCTGTCCTTGCAAGCATGCGATCGACGGCCGCTGCAGCTTTAAGGTCACTGTTGACTGGGATTGGTTTTACGACACACTCTATAGAGAGTAGGGAAGTTTCAGCCCGATTGAAAAGTCCGGTGCATCCGGTGTCAGGCCGATACTGAGATTGGTGGACATCGACAGCCGGTCACTGAGGCTGTAGGTGACCCCGGTATTGAAGGTCGCTGCATTGGCGTCGCTGCCCACTACATCAGACCAACCGCTGCCGGCTAATCGGGTTTCCGCCTTTTGCTGGATGCGCTGGGAATAGGAAAAACTGAGGCTCATGCGGTCATTGAGAGCGAACGCCATACCCAGGCCGTATTGAAAGGAGTTGCCCAGCCGGACATCGCCTGGCTCAACAATTCCCGGATTGCCGTTGATGTCGTCAAAGCCGTTGGCGAACTGGTGGGTGTACTCGATATTGGCAAATAGTATTGCCGGGTCGATGGTCTTTACCAATGAAAGTCCGGTGCCCAAGGACCACAAGCCACTGCCGGTGGGCAGTTCTGATGGAAATTGTAAGGCCGCGTCGGAAGCAGAAGTGCGTTGATCAATCCCGTAGGGATGGCGGCCGGTGGGGGCTTTCAGCTTCAGGCTCCAGACCAGGTCCGGTATGGTTGCCGTTTCGGCATGCAGTTGGTAATAGGAGGCAAGCTCAATATCGCCGAGCTTGAGTGTCTCATCAACCGTCTCTTCGGTTGTTACTGTGGCAGGGCCGACGGTACTACTTTTCTGGAATGCTGAGTATCGGCTAACAAACGGGGTGTTGACCGCCAGCTGCCAGCGGTTGTTCACGTTATAGCGTGCCCCGATATCCAGGGTGAGGATGTCTGATTCAACGTCATCAATGGCGATGTTGCCGAGAAATATCGCGTCCAGCGCCAGGAAGCCATCCAGGACCAGTTGTTTACGGTCGTAATGGGTATAGGTGAGTCCCGTTTCAATGGTCCAGCCACTACCGAATAGCGCGTGCTCTTCACTCAGTATGTTTTCCACGCTTTTGCTCGGAGTCGCCTCCTGCCGGGTATCCGGCTGAGTCATCGCCCGGGTGGATGGCGCTTGGCCGGTATCAGTCAGTTGGCGCGGCTGGGCGCCGGCTTGTTGGCCTTCAAATCTGTTCAGGCGTGTTTCAAACTGTTTGAGGGTTTCGGCCTGGCGTTCATTGATCAGCCGTAGCTGTTTCACTTCAAAGCGAAGCTGGTTGAGTTCCTGCTGCTCTTGTTCAGTTGCCGCGGATGCAATGGCTGGAACCACGAGGGAAGCTGTTACAACTACCGTGAGTGGGCGCAGCTGCGGAGTGAGATGTAAAACGCTCATTGGCTGAAATCCGTTGTGTCAATGCGGACCACTCATCCAGGTAGCAGGGCTGCAGCTTTTCTGGCGTTGGGCTAGTACTCTTTACCAAGGCGTACTAGAGGGCTCCGGGGGGTTTTTTTCTACCGCGTACCCTACCAGAGGCCCTGTAGGGATTGCAAGGTCCGATTGATGCTGCTGCGGCTGACTCCAGCGGATTGTCGGGCAAGTCCTACACTCAATTGTATGCTGTTGCTAATCCGGCTTTGATCACTACTCAACTGGGTGCTCTGAAAAATACCAGTACCATGCGAGCCACCACTCCTGATCAGTTGGGTGACCCGGCCTGTATCGGGGACCTGGATGGTATAGCCCAGACTACCCGGCTCAATGCGAACATCAGAAACCACTCCGGCATCGTTGACCAAAGTAGCGTTTCCGGATTGTGTTACGGTTACCAGGCCGGGTGGTGGGGGCTGCGGAGGGGCAGGAGCAGCTTGTTCGGTCACTTCCCATGAGATGTTATTGGCGACGGTGTTATCGTCTCCCGCCGCCTGGATATTTTGCAGTACACCGGAAACCGTGTGGAGACTCCCGGCGCCGAAGTTCTCTGATCGACTGACCGGTGTGTTAGCGGATTGTACCGTGCCCAGGTTGGTAGAACGATTGATAGTGAGCGTCGGTCTGAAGGGGTTGCTGTCGACCGCCGATGCGGCAAGATTAATATCCATCTGCATCTGCATATTGTGCGTGTAGCCGCTGCTCGTTTGCCATTGGGTCTGCATCATCACGCCGAAATAGACGATATCTCTGCCGGAAACAAACTTGCCACGCAAATCGCCTAACTCATTGTCTGCCAATTCTCTACCGGTTATTCCATGCAGGTTTTCAGCCCCAATGGGCAGCGCCATAGTCAGCAGCAGGCAGGCACAGTAAAAGATTTTCCCTGGTTTCATCGCTGTACTTCTTGATCAGTGAATGTTGGAGCCTAAAATAACTCGGCATGAGTGAAGCCAAAGTCAAGCAACTCGATATCAGTCAAGGGTGCGCGCACATTGCCAAGGTTTCTTGCAGTCAACGGCTCCGGCGGAGAGATCAGTACGGAGTTACGATTCAGGCCACCACCAATAACGGCAAAAACCACGCCGTTCCAGTTACCCAGAAACTCCTCCTTCTCTAATACCTTATTGCCCAATGCCGGATCCGCGATGTAGGCCCGGTTATTCTTGACCTTTTTCAGCACGACGAAATGTTTGTAACCGGCGATATCCAGCAACACGATGGTCGGGATCCTAAGCTGTTCCAGGGTGTCAGGCTTCAATTGATAGCCGCGCCCGCGGAAACCGACCTTTTCCAAATAATGTTTAACGTTGAGTAGGGAAAATCCTTGTCGCCGGACCGTGTCTGGATTGCTGACCGCAAACAGACCTTCAAGCATATCCTGCTCTGTTACATTCAAGTTGTATGCATACTTCAGAATGGTGGCGAGTGATGCAGCAGCACAGCTGAAGTCCGTTTCCTGCTTTACCAGATCCTGGAATTTTCTTGCACGCATACTTTGAACCAGCTTATGCGTCACACCGATACCCGGAATTACCCCGCCAAATCCAACTGTGGTGGCGCTGGCGCCTGTTGTTACCAGTAACCAACCGGCCAGTACGCCAAACATCAATTTGCCTGTTTTTGGGGTATGTGCCATCTTACGGTTCTCAAGGGGATGCCGGCCAGCTTCTGCCGGCCAGCGCCCCATCAAATGATGATATGTCTGATGAACTACGTGATCATGATTATTGATTGATCATGGAAATCGAGAGGCTGTTGCTTTGCAGGTTATTGGTTCCCGCAGCAACGTTTACCCCGATGTTGCCACTGGCCCCCTCAAGGGCGCCCCCGCCAAGTGTGGCATTGTTGCTATTGAAAAAGACGGCGGGTGGCAAGCCCGGGCTACTGACGATGACGCCAAGCAAGTTTTCGTCAACCACCGCATTAAGGGTATCCTGCAGTTCAATCACCTGATTGGAAGAGACCGTCGCTTCGCTCATTGAGCCACTGGAGACCGACGCGGCAAGGCTGTTCTTCTGCAGGTTCTGGCTGCCGGCGACAACGTTTACGCCGATATTACCTTGTGCATTCTGCAATGCCCCGCTTCCCAACAAGGCGGTGTTCAGGGTACCGTTGTTGGTGGTTAAGTTAGCGCTGGATTGCTGGTCCACGAAGACCTCAGCGTCCCCGGATCCCAGGAGAAAGGCCGTATCTGCGGCGGCAAGCGCGGCGGCATTGTCCTGGGCGTTGCTGTCGCCGGCGGCAACATTGACGCCAATGTTGCCGCTGACACCCTTGAGTGCATCATTTTGCAGTTTTGCGCTGTTATCCAGTGCGTCGCTGGTGAGGATGTTGTCGGTAACGGACTGTCTGTTGTTGACTACCGCCATAGAGAGAGAGTCGACATCAATGAACCCGAAGACATCTACAAAACCCGAGTAATCAAGAGATTTGGTTATCGAGATACTCTTGTCAATAGTGGCCTGATCTGCAAACGCCGAAGTCGAAATGAAAGCCAATGAAACGGCCAGTGTGAGTGGTGTTTTTAGTAAACGTTTTTTCATCTTCATTCTCCTTATGACAGTGATGTAGGGAAGATTAATCATTCCGCCCTGGTCCCCAGCAGGATACTGAGAGTAAAATTATTGCTGGTAATATTCTTGACGCCGGCCAATTGATTGATTTGTACAAGGCCCTTGGTGTTTTTAAATGCACCGTCTCCTATGTGAGTCACGCGTACCCGTGATCCATCCTGGAGTAATGGTGAGTTCGCTTGGGTGCCTGAATTCGTAGCAGCGAGGAGGCTGTCGGTGGTGACAGATCCATCAATCCCCAGGCCAATAAGGGCGCCATTGAACTGGAGATTGGCGGCTCCACTCGCCTGATTTACGGAGATAAGGCCAGAGGCACCGGCGAATGCTCCTGAGCCGATATGGCTTACCGTTGTTTCGGGTTCCGGTAATGGTGCGCCATCCAGTAGTTGCCTGGTTGAAAGGACGGCGTTTGATCTCCGCTGGCCGGCATTTATCGAAAGTACCCGCGCATTCATCTGGGCATTTGCATCACCGGCTGCCATGTTCACGCCAATAGCACCATGGCTCTGAAGAAAAGCCTGATTCCCGACATATGCCTGGGCTGTGTGAGTCTCACCAAGCACATTCATCGCCAATGCCAATGGAAAGAGTGCTATCAGGTGACTGTAGGTATGTTGTTTCATTTCTGGAGCTCTTACGGGTTCCCTAGGTACAATTCAGAATATTGATCTGCTGCACTGGGCGGACTGATTACAAAAAAGAAATCCGTGCCTCTCAGCTAACTGTTCTTAGTCGTATCAACGAGCAGTAGTCATGCCAATAAATGCATATTATTGTTTTTACGGAATAAGTTGAGATGTCAGCGCTGTTATGCGCCTTCAAGCTCTTGCAGAATTAAGATTTGCTGCAGCAGAAACTCTCATGCATGAGAGCGTTTGGTTTATGGGGCAGTTCGCTAATTCTGGGCCTGTGGATGGCGAATTGTTACTCTGGCTGCTACAGGGGACTGACATATCCCTACAGTGATTCCGCCAGCGGCGTTTATCCAGCTGATGGGCAATTGGGGCATGAAGCCAGTAACCTCCCCCGCATATTATCGTCAGGTGATCTATGGGGCGGCGGTGTAGATTGTAATGGGCTGGACAATCCGTGGGCTTTTGATTTTCCATGCATCACAATCAGCTATTGTTTTGTATTGGAACTGTTAATTCCTTGGTCGTGGGGTCGATAGTGTGGCGAAGTGCAGCTGCGTGAGGTGGTGCAGTAGTTGCGCTATTTTAGATGGCACGTCTGACAACACGCCCCGGTTGCCGGGGCGTGTTGTTGGGTTCGGGTTAGATCAACTGATTCCCATACAGAGATACTTGATTTCCAGATAATCCTCGATACCGTATTTCGACCCCTCCCGACCGATCCCCGATTCCTTCACCCCGCCGAACGGTGCCACCTCCGTGGAGATGATACCCTCGTTGATGCCGACCATGCCGTACTCGAGGGATTCTGCGACCCGCCAAATTCGTCCGATGTCCCGTGCATAGAAGTAGGCGGCCAGCCCATAAGGGGTGTCATTGGCCATCTCAATCGCTTGTGTTTCCGATGCAAAGCGAATCAGCGTGGCCACTGGACCAAAGATCTCCTCCTGGGCGATACGCATTGCATTGTTAATACCGGTCAGGACCGTGGGACGGTAGCCGTTGCTGATGCTGTCGAAGCGTTTGCCTCCGGTGAGCACACGGGCGCCATTGTCCAGTGCGTCGCCAACCAGGCTCTCTACCTTGGTCAGGGCGCGCTCTTCGATCAGTGGGCCAATCTGTACGCCGTCGCCAAATCCGTCACCTGTCTTCAGGTCGGCAACGGCACGGGCGAGGCGCTCGGCAAAGGCGTCATGGATGTTGTCCTGAACCAGTATCCGGTTGGTGCAGACACAGGTTTGACCGGCATTGCGGAACTTTGAGGCGATGGCCCCCGCCACTGCCGCATCCAGGTCAGCGTCGTCGAACACAATGAACGGCGCGTTGCCGCCGAGTTCCAGCGATATCTTTTTCACCGTGCCGGCGCACTGTTGCGCGAGCAATTTGCCGACCGGGGTGGAGCCGGTGAAGGAGAGTTTGCGAACCCGGGGATCAGAACAGAGTACCTGACCCGCCTCAGGTGCATTGGTTGTGGTCACGACATTGAATACCCCGTCGGGGAATCCCGCTTGTTGTGCCAGTTTGGCCAATGCCAGGGCGGAGAGCGGTGTCAGTTCCGAGGGTTTAACCACCACCGGGCAACCGGCCGCGAGGGCCGGGGCCACTTTGCGCGTAATCATGGCAATCGGAAAGTTCCAGGGCGTGATGGCGGCGGCCACGCCGATGGGTTGCTTGAGCACCAACAGGCGCTTGTCATGTCCGTGTGCCGGGATCACATCACCGTAAATCCGTTTGGCTTCTTCCGCAAACCACTCAATGAAAGAGGCGCCATAGAGGACTTCGCCGTAAGCTTCGCTCAATGGCTTGCCCTGTTCGGTAGTCATCAGGACCGCGAGATCTTCCTTGGCTTCCAGGATCAGATCGAACCAGCGTTTGAGTATCGCGCCCCGCTCCTTGCCGGTCAGGTCCCGCCACTGACTCCAGGATGCGTCGGCCGCGGTAATCGCTTGGGTGATGGCCTCCGCATCAAGGTCGGCAACCTCGGCCAGGAGTTCTCCAGTGGCCGGATTGGTGACGCCAAAGCGGCGGCCGTCAGCCGCATCGCACCACCGGCCATTAATGAAGGCCTGTTGCTGGAGCAGGTTGCTATCGGTTAACTGCATGTTATTCTCCTGAATTCGTGAACGGGTTAAGCGTACGCATGATGTGTAGAGTCACAGCTGCCGGCGTGGCGGTGATTACCAGGCCGCCTGATAGATCGCCAGGGCGTCGGATTCGGCGACTTCGCGTGGATTGTTGACCAGCAGCCGGGTCTGTTTCATCGCCTCTTGTGCCAGGGTCGGAAGGGCGCTCTCGGGGATTGCGTAGTCACGTAATCTGACTTGCATGCCCAGGCGCTGGTTGAGCTGAGACAGGCTATCAATAAAGGTGTTACTGCGCATCGACTCATCGCCAACCTCCTGCAGCGCCGGGAATACCAGCGGCGCCAGTTTGGCGTATTGATCCGCACATACGGTCTGGTTAAAGCGCATTACATGGGGGAGTACCAGCGCGTTGGTGAGCCCGTGGGAAAGATGGTAGATGCCGCCCAGTGGATAGGCCAGGGCGTGTACTGCCGCTACCGGTGAGTTGGCAAATGCCTGGCCCGCCAGCAAAGATCCCAAAAGCATCTCGGCGCGTACCTGCAGGTCGCGGCCATCGGCGACTGCTGATTCGATATTGCTCCCGAGCATCACCAGCGCCTCCTTGGCCAGTGCGTCCGAGATCGGGTTGTGATTCGGGCTGCGGGATGTGTAGGCCTCAATGGCATGTACCATGGCATCGACCCCGGTGGTGGCGGTGATCATCGGCGGCAGGCCCAGGGTCAGTTCTGCGTCAAGCAGCGCCAGATCGGGCAACAATCGGGGTGATACGACCCCTTTCTTTTCATTTTCACCCACCGTGATGATCGCCACGGCAGTCACTTCCGAACCGGTGCCCGCGGTGGTCGGGATCTGGATCAGCGGCAGGCGTTGGCCCTGAACCAGATTGACGCCGTAGATCGCCTCCAGGGACTCTTCCCCTTTGGCCAATAGCGCCACCAGCTTGGCAACATCCAGAGAGGAGCCGCCACCCAGGCCGATGACGCCCTCAATGGCATTATCGGTGGCCAACCTGGTCGCCGCCAGAACGATCGAATCGGCCGGGTCCGCCAATACCTCGTCGAACACCACGGGTTCGATGCCGACTAGCTTCAGCGCATCGACCACCGGCTTGAGCAGCCCGGCATCAATGATTCCCCGGTCGGTGACGATGAGTACCCGTTGACCGATTATCTGTTGGCAGAGCGTCCCCAGTTCGCTGGTTGCTCCGGGTTTACAGATCACGCTTTTGGATGAATTAAACACAAACTCATTCATGCGACAGCTCCTGTTGTCAGTTCCTGCGCGATCACCGCGCCACGTTCAATGGTATAAACCCGGTCCACCAGATCGGCCGAGTGACTGTAGTCGGATTCGGAGAGCAGCATCGAAAGCCCCTCGTCCTTCAAGGTATGCAGCACGGAAACCAGGCGACGGGACAAGGCCGGTGCCACGCCCTCGAACGGCTCATCCAGCAATAGCAGATGAGTGCCGCTGATCATCGCCCTGGCCAATGCCACCAGTTTCTGTTGCCCCCCGGAGAGTTGCAGGGCCTTGCGCCCGGAAAATGCCTCAATCTCCGGCATCAATTCGTAAATCCACGCCAGGCGGGCATCGACCTCCGGCAGGCCGTTGGCCCAGGCCGGCAACAGTATGTTCTCCTCGACACTGAGGGTTGGTACCAGCTGCCGGTCTTCAGGCATGTAGCCTACTTTTGACTGCGCCCGGAAGTGTGGCGGCAGGCTGGTCATATCCCTGCCGTCGATGGTGATGGTGCCGGAGGACGGCTTGAGCAGTCCCATCACGGTGCGCATCAGGGTGGTCTTGCCGGCCCCATTGCGGCCGATCAATCCCACCATGGTGCCCGGTTTGACCTCAAGTGCGACGTCGCGCAGTATCGGCGTGCCGCTGATCTGGGTATGCATGGATGAAAGCTTAAGCATGGCTTGCCTCCTTATTTTCGCTGATCTCCAGGTGATGTCCGGTTACATGTTCCTGCACCTTCTCATGGCGCATGACCTCGGCTGTCGGGCCATCCGCCAGTACGCGCCCATCGTAGAAAACCAGCAGGCGGGTAGAGTAGCGGGCGATCACCTCCATGTCGTGTTCGACAAACAGTACCGCGGAACCGGAGCGTTGTAAGGCGTGCATCACGGTGTCCATCAGGTCGAATTTGTCATCGATTGCTACACCGGATGTCGGTTCATCCAGCAGCAAGACTTCCGGCTCACCCAGCATGGCCAGGGCGATGTCCAGCAGTTTCCTGACGCCCTGGGGCAGCGTGACGACCTTTTCCCCGAGGTAATCGGTAATACCGTACTCCTTGAGCAACGCCTCCGCATGTCGGGTGCTCTGTTCGGTGACCAGCGGACGAAGCAGTGACAGGCTGCCTTTTTGCACCATGCCGTGAGCGATCAGCACGTTGTCCAGCACGGTCAGTTCCGGAAACAGCTGGGCCACTTGAAAAGAGCGACAAACCCCGGCCCGCATCACCTGACGGGGATTTTTTCCGACTATGCTTTTGCCCTTGAACAGGATCTCGCCGCTGCTCGGTTTTAGATAGCCGGTAACCATATTGATGAAGGTGGTTTTTCCGGCGCCATTTGAGCCGATCACGCCGACAATTTCACCAGCCTCGATGGTGACATTGATATCCGCTGCCGCGGTGACGGCGCCAAAGCTGCGTGCCAATGCACGGGTTTCCAATAAAGCACTCATGCCGCGGGCTCCTTGGTATGCCGGTCCACCAAAGACCAGATGCCTTTCGGCAGATAGAGAATGATCGCAAGCAGCGCCACACCCAGAATCATCTGCCATGTGTATGGGGATATCTGAAACGCATAGGTGCGCAGTAATTCAAACAGCACGGCCCCCAGTACCGGTGCCGCCACATGACCGGTGCCACCCATCAGGGCGATGAAAACGAATTCACCCGAAGTGGTCCAGTAGGCCATCTCGGGGTCGATATGGCCTGCCGCCAGCGCGGTAATGCCGCCGCCCAGTCCTGCCATGCCGGCCGCCAGCAGATATTTGATATAGATGACCCGGCGTACCGATACGCCCAGATACTCCACCCGGATCTCGTTTTCGCGTACCGCCTCGCCCGCATAACCCATGGGAGATCGCAGATAGTGCCAGGCGAATATCCCCACCAGGGTGGTTATAATGACCGCCAGGCCGTAGGCCATCAGTGGACCGCCTTCCGTCCCGGGTGTCCAGCCGAACAGTTCCGGCGGCTTTACATTAAAACCGTCGGATGAACCGAACAGGGAACTTTTTACCAGCACCCCGTAGAGAATCATCGAGAATGCCATGGAGAACATGGCAAAAAAGATATCCCGGTAACGACACAGCAGCAGTCCGATCACGGCCGCCAGGGCCACTGACACCAGCAGAGACAGCGGCAGCAGTACCAGCACATTCTGGGTGTTCAGATAATCCCCGGCAATGCCCACGCAATAGGCGCCCAGGCAGTAATAGAGCCCCTGTCCGAAAGAGACCAGGCCGGCCCGCATCAGCAGGAGTAATCCCATCACCACCAGTCCTTTGGCCAATGCCAGGGTGAGCAGGAAACTGAGCCAGCCCGGCAGTATCCACCCGGCTGCCAGCAGTGCCACGGCGCCGACAGAGAGAAATATGGTTGAATAGCGCATGTCAGATTTTCCTCGCGGTAGCGATAGCGAACAGCCCCTGCGGACGGATCGCCAGAACCAGGGCCATGACCCCGTAAATCACGAACAGTTCTGCATCGGGATAGAGGTGTACGGCAAAGGAGCGGGTCAGGCCGACGATCAATGCGCCCACCAGTGCGCCGCCGATACTGCCCAGACCGCCAATCACCACCACGGCAAAGGCCAGCACGATGACCTCGACGCCGATGCCGGGCATAACGGAAATACCCGGGGCGGTCAGTGCGCCGGCCAGCGCGCCCAATATCGCGCCGATGACGAAAGTGAGGGTGAACATGCGGTTCACATTGATGCCGAGAAAGGCGGCGGTGTTGCGGTCATGGATCACCGCCTGCAGCAGTTTGCCCTGGCGGGTGCGATTAAGTCCCCACCAGAGTGTGAAACCAATACCGGCCGAGACGAAAATCAATGCGATGTCATAATTGGAAAACGAGAGGCCGGCCAGTTTGGTGCGTCCCAGCAGGGTGTAGGGTTGGTAGGCGAAATAGGCATCAACGCCCCAGATCAGTTTGATCACATCCTCCAGCACCAGCAACAGACCGTAGGTGACCAGAATCATCACTACCTCATCGCGGCCGTACATAAGGCGCAACACGCCGCGTTCGATCAGGATGCCCACCAACGCCCCGCTGCCGAGGGCGGCGCCCAGCAGCAACAGGTAACCGCCCCAGGCCGGATAGCCGCCGGCAAAATAGACCCCGACCAGCGAGGCGCCGGCGTAGGCGCCGATGGCGTAAAAGCTGCCGTGGGCCATGTTGAGGATTTTCATGACACCATAAATCAATGTCAGGCCAGCCGCGATCACGAACAGCCAGGAGGCGTAGATCACGCCATCCATAAGCATCGCAATAACCAGTTTCATAACTGTGCTCCGATTGGATGAAATTAAGCATGGAAAGAACCGGCGGCGTTAGCCGCCGGTAGTTACGGGCGCGATCAGTTACATTTCGCGCCGGGCATGCCCATGCCGATCCAGTCGACACCGGTTACCCCGTTCGGGGGGTTAACGCAGGCGGCTGCATAACGGCGTACCTGAGTGACCGCGGGTGCTCCATCCTTTTGCGTATAACGGCCGTAAACCATCTCCATTGACGCCTGGTGGCCATTCCCCAGAGTCATGGAAACGGTACCGCCGGGGCCCTCGTACTCCAGGTTTTCAAATGCCGCTACCACGTTTTCTGTAGTGGGTTGTCCCTGCACGTTGGCGGCTGCTTTCTCCGTTGCCAGTTTCAGACCCAGAATGGCCTGTACCATTTTGTAGGCGGGATAAGTGGGCGGGGTACCGAAACGTGCGGTATAGGTTTTACGGAACCAGCGGTTGAGCTCATTGTCCGGGGCGAAGATGCCGAATGGACCCCGGCCACCAAGGATTGCCCCCTCGGGAATCTGCTCGGACAGGCGATACATTGCGCTTTCACCGGTGGTGAGCAGTACGGTCTGGTCTTCAAACAGTCCACGAGCTGATCCCTGCAGCAGGAACGCCTCCATATCACCACCCCAGAAGGAGGAGTGAATCACCCGCGCGGGGTTTACCATCAAGGCGGATATCTCGGCACCATACTGCCCGGCATAGATCTTCGGAAACTGCTCGGTGGTGATTTCAGTCCCGGACTTCAGGTGCTTCAGACTGCCACTGAAGTCACTCCAGGAGTCGTGGCCAAATGAGTAGTTCTGGTTAATTCCGGAGACACTGTCCAGATCACCGATGGTTTCCTGGATATAACGAGCGGCGGCAACGTTATCCATGGTTGCGGTGGGGCTGGTGCGGAAGACATATTTATAGCTCTGCTCTTCAAACACCCGGGGGGTACCGCAGTCAAACAGCACAGTCAGGGTTTTCAGTTGTTCGGCCACCGCCGGCACTGCCAGGCAGTCGCCGGATGAGATATAGCCGATAACGGCATTGACGCCCCGGCGCTCGACCAGATTACGATACTCCGACGCCTGCTTGGTAGCGCCACCGGCCTCATCGATGTAGATCGGGGTGATGGTTTGGCCGTTAATGCCCGATTGGTTATAGGGCGCCGGCAGTTGGCCATTGTTGAGCGCTTCCAGGGTCAGGTCGGCCGCGTTTTTAGCCGGCACGCCAAATGGACCGGCCGCGCCACCGGAGAGGAAGGTCACCAGACCCAGCTTGTATTCGTCAGCGGCGAGCACCGGTTGAGTTATGGCGGTTGCCAGGAGCATTCCCGCCAGGGTTGATCTTTTCGTTATGGAACGAAGCATTGTTGTGTTCCTCATCATCTATCTATTGGTGTTGACGGGATGAACCCGTTTAGTTGTAGAGGTTGCTGCTGGAAGGATGTACCAGACTGCTGACCCTCCCGGGTACCGGAGCAACTGGTATGCCAATTGGTCTTTGTGGCGTAACTCACTGTTTATACAGTTCGTTTTGTTTACACCTCAGGTGATGGGCGGGAAGGTGAGCGGTAACCGCCCCCATCGGCCGGGGGCGTTGATCGAAAAGCGCTCGCAAGTAGGGGGCTGTGGAAATGATGAATGGAGAGTGTCACCATGGCGTGGCTTGTGACGCCCATGCGGGTGACCGGGTCGAGCGGTTGTTCAAGGTTGGGAAGCAGCTGTCGCCGTTGGTGCGGCCGGATGATAGATGCGCCAGTTCCCCAGCATCATGCGGGCCGGCGGATAGCGGTCGTCCGGCAGTGTCTCGCCGATGGCGATGACCTGCTGTAGTTGATGGTTGACCGGGTTCATGAAGGAAAAGAAGTTGTCCGGGTCTTCCGGCAGTTTGAGTCGGAGCGAGCCCAGCGCCTGGCGAATCGCCTGATCATCGGCATCGCTGCCGGCGATACGCAATGCTTCGGCAATCGCCAGAATGCCGGAGTAGGCGCCTTCGGCCGCATAGGACGGATAGCGACCGCTAGTGGCGTGAAAACGTTCTACAAACCAGCGGTTATATTCGGTGTCGGGCCAATTGTTGTGGTGCCGGGCGGATAGAATCAGACCTGCCGGCAGATCCGCTCCCAGCGTGGACAACACTTCGTAATTCCCACCGGTATCAAAATTGGCAAAACGCATCTGCTGAAAAAGTGAAGTCTGATTGGCCTGCTGGATAAAGGCCACCAGATCACCGCCCCACATGGCATTGATCACCAGATCCGTCTCATTTTCAAGCAACGCCCTGAGATAGGGGGTGTAGTCCGGCTCATAGAGCCTGGGCCAAAGCGTGGTGACTACCTGATAGCGCACCTGCTCATTGTCCAGGCCTCGGCGCAGATCCTGCCATACCTGGTAGCCATAATCGTAGTCGGGGCCGATGTAGGCAATCCGTAATGGCTCGCCATCGCGGTGTTGTCCGAATTTTTCCCTGATATAGCTGGCGCCCGCCTGCATCGATTGCGCGCTGTTGTTGTTCATCCGGAAGTAGTAGGGGCGGTTGTCCGCCCGAGTCAGTCTTGACGAGGCGTGGTCGGTTCCGATAAAGAATACCCGCTCATCGTCCGCAACCTGGGCGATCTGCAGTGCGATGGCCGAGTTGACCACCCCACAGATAAAGCGGGCCCCCTCGCTACGGACGAAATCACGAACCTGCCGTGCCGCTCTGGAGGCCTTGGAGCGGCTGTCGGAGATCAGTACCCGTATCTTCGGGTAATCTTGCGGCAGCTGTTGCAGGTGCTCAAAGGCCAGCTGGATGCCCACCACGCTATCCTGTCCATAGAGTCCGCCTCGTCCGCTCATGGGGAACAGGCAGCCGACGGTGGCCTGCGCCTCGTCCCGGGAAGCACCCAGCGAGACTGCTGTAGCCTGGAGTGGGTGGATGACCAAGAGTAGTGAAAGGAGCCATCGCATCATTCGTAGTCCTCCAGATGCAGTCGTTGTATGCGACGCTTCAGTGCATGGCGTGAAATCCCCAGTTTTTCGGCGGCCAGGCCCTTGCGTCCGCCGGCGTCTCTCAGGGCGTTGATGATCAGTTGGCGCTCATGTCCCTCCACCGCTTCCCGATAGTCTCCCTCCCGGACATCGGAGGGGTCGTTCAGCGAATGAAACTCGGCCGGCAACATGCCCTGATCAATCCGGTTTCCGGGATGCAGTATGGTCATTCGTTCAATCAGGTTTTTCAGCTCCCGCACATTGCCGGGCCAGGCGTACTCTTCAAACAGCCTGATCACCGGGGTATCCCACTGGGTTGGTTCGCAACTCTCCTGTCTGGCGAAGTGTTCGCTGAAGTGGGTTACCAGCAGGGGGAGATCACCCTCGCGACAGGCCAGCGCCGGCATTTCGATGGGCAGTACATTCAGGCGGTAGAAGAGATCGGCGCGGAACTGTCCGGCCTCCACCTCGGCCTTCAATTCCCGGTTGGTCGCGGCCACGATGAATACATCCGCCTGCCGCTCCCGGCCGCCCCCGACCGGGCGGTAGTTGCGGTTTTCCAGGAAGCTGAGCAGTTTGGCCTGCAGGTTGAGCGGCAGTTCACCGATCTCGTCCAGAAACAGGGTTCCCCCGTCGGCCAGGTCGATCAGGCCGGTGCGTCGTTGGCTGGCGCCCGTATAGGCCCCCTTCTCGGCGCCAAATAGCTCGGACTCGATTAGCTGCTCGGGGAGGGTGGCGCAGTTCACCTCGATAAAGGGAGCATCCTCGAAACGGATGTCGTGCAGAGCGCGTGCCACCAGTGCCTTGCCGGTCCCGGAGGGGCCTATTACCAGGACTGTCTTGCCCGAACTGCGCCCTACACGCTCGACGGCATCCCGCAACAGGGTCATTTCACGGCTGTTGCCAACCAGTGATCGGGTTTCGGCGGTCTGTTCACGCAGATAGCGTATTTCGTGCAACATGCGCACCCGTTCAGCGCTGCGTCGTATCAATAGCACCAATTCATCCAGATCAAAGGGTTTGGTGATGTAGTCGATGGCCCCTTCCTTGACCGCCTTCACCGCCGCCCGGGTATCCCCATGGGCGGAGATCATGATTACCGGCAGGTCCGGATGCAACTGTCGCAGTTGGGCCAGTACCTCCAGACCGGACATGTCCGGTAATCCGAGATCAAGCAGTACCACGTCGGGGGATACGGCTTTTGCCTGGTGAATCCCATCGGCGCCGGTGTAGGCGCCGGTGACGCTCATGCCTTCGTCTTTGAGCGAAAAACCGATGCTGCGCACCAGGTTGCGCTCGTCGTCAATCACCAGTATCGAAATGTCACGGTTCATGCGCATTTACTCCTGCATCCTGGCGGCTGGCAGGAACATATGAATTGTAGTTCCACGGCCGGCATGGCTTCTGACTTCCATCCTACCGCCATTGCTTCTCAGCAGCACATTACTGATGGCCAGTCCCAGACCGGTACCGGAATTTTTGGTGGTAAAGAACGGCTCCATGACATGGACCAGAATGTCGTCGGGTATGCCCTGGCCCTGATCGATCACCGCGAGCATGATCTCGTTGTCCACTTGCGTGGCCTCCAGCCGGATGGTGCCGCCATTCACCGGCATTGCCTCCAGTGCGTTCAGGATAAAGTTCATCAGTATTTGTCGCACATGACCAGCATCGGCCCACAACAACAGCCCCTTCGGACAATGGGTGTCGATCACTACCTGCTGTTGACGGGCGGAAGCCCCCACCAGGGCAACGATGCCGGATAGCAGTTCATCGACGGCGATCTGTTCCGCCAGGGGATCCCGCGGCCGGGCAAAGTTCAGCAGATCTTCAATGACTTCATTCACCCTGTTGATCTCACCCTGAACCAGTTCCAGCATCTCCCGGTTGTCCAGGTTTTTTTCGCGGCGGGCCAGGGCCGCGATGGTGGTGTGTATGGTGGTCAGGGGGTTGCGGATGTCGTGGGCAAGGCCGGCGGCGAGTTGTCCCAGGGTGGCCTGACGATCAGTCTCCAGCCTGGAGCGGATGAATGTCTTAAGTTGGTGGCGCATCTGTTCAATCGCCTGGGTCAAGCGGTGCATTTCCACGCTCTGTGCGGCGGTCACCGGCGTATCCAGATCACCCTGTGCGACCTTTTCCACACTTTCAATCAGACTGCCGGTCTGACGATTGAGGCGCTGGGAAATACTCATATAGAGCCACAGCAGACCGGCTACGGCGCAACCCATCAACAGGATCAGCCAGTAGCGCATACGTTCCGCAGGCGACATGACCAGTTCCCGATCCTGCATCAGGTAGAGCCACCAGCCAGGCAGCAGCGTGAGTCGGTGGTTGGCGATGATATTCTCCTCAATCAGCTGCCCAACCACGTCATAGACCCTGCCGTCACTAACCCGCAGCAGCACCCGGTAGGCGCTGACGTTATCCAGATTACGAAGAATCTCGGTCAATGAGTTAAATCGCAATACCAGTCCGATGCCTCCCGCATGCTGGTTGGAGGCGTGCTGAGGTACGGATTTACGCAGAATGACCCAGGCAGGGTGGTCGATTGAGTGAGGCGACGGTCCGATCAGTTCCGCCCCTTCAAATTCGATCCCGTTCCCCAGTGGGCCGGGTTTGGTGGGGAGCCCCTCGGGGAAGGTCCAGGAGATCTGGTCGTTGTCATCAAAAAAGACAACTCCGTAGATTGTGCGCTGATCCATCTGAAGGCGCAGCAGGTTCTCCAGTTCGGGCGATAAAGCCTGTCGTCCGTTATGTTCAAATAGCGTTGTTTTGTCAAATTGATCGGCCAGGGTATCCAGCTCATATTTCCTTTCGCGGATGAATACGCGGAATTCGTTCTGGGTCGCCGACATCCGGGTAGCCAACTGTTCCTCCGTCAGGCGGGTAACCAGTTGCGAAAAGTAGGCGTCATACAGGCTGGCGAAGCCGACCAGCGGAACCAGTGCAACGATCAGGGACAACCAGAGGTACTTCGAGGCGAGGCGGTTACTGGAAAATACCCATGGCCGACGATTCTCCTCGCCCGAGGGGTGATTTAAGTCGGATGGAAAATTAACGCTCAAGGAAGCTGACCTGCTATGAGTACACAAGGAGTTTCTCTACTGAAGCTCATTAGCAATAATAGAGCCACCCGCGAAGAATGGTTCAATGGGCCCCGGATGGCAAACCGGATTGTTATTAATGGGCGGAAACCGCTCATCGATTCGCCTGCAATGAGCGATAAACGCTCAAGGCGCGTCCGCGAAAGCAGTGCTTACAGGGGGAGCGTGGCGGCCGGGTTATCCCGCCCGCCAAGCGGCAAAGATCCCCGGACCTCGTGCCCGGTTTTTTGTCTTCAAGGCCCACACTCGAACCCGTGACTCCAAAAGATCGGGAGCGACTCGGGTGCACCGGGGTTGCTATGGGTCAATCGAGTGACGTCAGGCGCCTGATCAGATCGCCCCAGCCGTGGCTGACGATGACCAGCAGGGGAATAATCGTGATAAAGGTATACAGCACGTGGCGGATGCGTGCGTTTGCGTGGGTCATCTCCATGTAGTGGTCGATCACCATGCGACCCTTGAAAGCAATCAGGCCGGCAACCAGTATGGCCAGGGGCCAGCCGGGGTGGCCCGTTTCGGCAAACCAGGCCCCGGTCAGTGTGAGCCCGATCAGCAATAGCCAGATTCGTTCGGCATGGCCCATGTTCACCTCAGCACGTAGAAAAAGGGGAAGATCACCAGCCAGATAATGTCAGTGGTGTGCCAGTAGACCGCCGCCGCTTCCAGCCCGCTATAGTCTTTTGATGTGTAAATTCCACGGTTCGTGCGCAGGGCAACCCAGCCAAGCCCGAGCAAGCCCCAGAACACATGAACCAGGTGGGTCAGCGTGAGATAGTAATAGACCGTATAGAAAATCCCGGCCTGACCGTCGACACCGTGTGCGATATTCCAGCGGATCTCGAAGAATTTTACCAGCGGGTAGCCGAAACCGAGCAACATTGCCAACAGTATCCAGCGAAAGGCCGTAGTGGGGGCTTCCTGGCGAATGGATTCGACTGCCTTGACCATGCAGTAGCCGCTGGTCAGCAGCAGTATGGTGATTGTTACGCCGGCCAAGGTCACCAGTTTGTCCGGGCCGCTCTGGAAGGCTTCCGGATGATGCGCTTTGGCGATGAAGTAAACGATGAACAACATCAGGAACTCCACCAGCACGCAAAAAATGCCGACCCAGATGCCGCCGTTTCCGGGCACCCGCCTGGTGTCGATGTCGGCATCCGTCGGTATGACAAGCGGTTCTGTGCAGGGTGTATTCATGGTACCCATTGTTCATGAAGGCTGTGTTGGAGATACATGACAAAGGTCAAGTCGTAGAGATGCCCGTTTAATCCCGCCGGACGGAATTGCTCTATCCATCTGAAATGGGTTTGCCAAAGCGCAAGATGTAGCCACCGCTTTCGCGCTAACAGTTGCCCTGTCCTGCATGATCGCTAGTTGTACAGGTTTGGCATTTGCGGCATCACGGTCCGGGGCACAAGTTTACATGGCTGTGAATAAGGCCGCCACTCTCTGGCCTTTCGCCAAGCACTGCGTAAAGACGGCACGGCTGGTGCGCACAAATGGTTTGGTGGCAATACCGGCATTCAAGCGCCATGGGTCACATATTGTGATTATCACCCGCGAGAGTGGCCGATAAGTGACTGCCCTGGGTACAGGTTGCCATCATGAATCAGGCGCAGTTCCTCCCGTGGCTCTTTCACGGCAGGCACGGATAACCGCTATCTACAGAATGGTCTCAATGAGTTCTGTTACCGATTTAAACGGTATTTCCGGGATGCGGAAATTCCGAACAGGCTCCCAGGATTTGAACCGGATCATCGCCCGGTAGCCCGCCATTGGACGGCAAGTTAATGCAGGTCATTTTAGTCAATTGGCAGATAAGAGCCATCCTTGATCTCTTTAACCGAGATGTGTGATTCGATGGCACTCACTCCCGGTATGCGTCTAATCATAGTGATACGTTCAGAAAACTCATCTAAATCACGGGCGACCAGCTGCAGAAGATAATCCACATTTCCGGTTATACAGTGACACATCTGAACCCATTCAAACTCACGGACAATCTGTTCAAAATGGTTTGTCAGTTCAACATCATGGCTGGCAAAGGATACCTGGGTAAAAACAATGACCCCAAACCCCAGCTTACGGCGATTCAATACCGTCCGGTATTCCTTGATATAGCCCTCATCTTCCAATCTTTTCCAACGTCGCCAGCAAGGGGTTTCACTGAGGTTTACCTGTTCAGATAGAGCGCTATTGCTGATACGGCCATCCGACTGGAGTCTGGTGAGTATCTGCAGATCTGTATTGTCAATTGATATCCGAGTGGAATCTTGCTTTTGTTTGCCCATAACTGAAAGAATCTTTTGTATTGGCTGATGATATTAGGGTGTTTAGCAAGGATCTTTATGCCAGTCAAGTTAAAATATGCACCGAGTGACTACTTAACCAGGGTATTGACGAGGATAACTTGATGGATCTGATGGAGAGTTTGCTGACATTAACGGCAATACATTTCATTGCCACGGCCTCGCCTGGCCCGGAGTTCATGCTGATCTCAAAAGAGGCGTTAGCGCATGGGCGAAGAGCCGGCTTCACCTGCCTGGCAGGCACTATGGCGGGCCTTTCCATACATATTTTGTACTCGGCTTTTGGCTTGGCCGCAGTAATCTCCAGCTCTCCCAAGGCCCTTCTGGCTATACAATTAATCGGTGGCGGTTATCTTATTTATCTCGGGATAACGGCTCTGATGACAAAACCACCCGATACATGTGCAAGCATCCTCAGTGAACACAGAGCGGGATCTGGCGGACAGTTTTTCAGAAGAGGCTTTATATGTGATTTATTAAATCCTAAAGCCCCTGTTTACTACGTAGCGTTATTCACCTTCGTCCTTTCCCCGAACATGCCTGCTTTTCACATATTTATTTATGGCGCATGGATAATGATTATTCATTTTGTATGGTTTTCTGCCGTGGTGCTTCTATTGTCTAACCCGGTGGTAAACAAAAAATTCAGGAGTATGGGTCACTGGATGGATCGCATATTGGGTGGAGCCATGGTAGCTATCGGCGTGAAAGTGCTCTCGGCCTGACCGGCCAATCCATTTCGTGGAGAAGTGATCTGCTTTTATCCATTCGATGGTTACCACCCGGTTGGAATCATTTACATAACAGGGAAAAGAACGATTTGAAAGGGGAGTACTTAAAGGAATCTGACCTGATGCAATGGAACCACTCAGGCAGGGTATGCGGCGGAAAATGGTGAGTGCCACAGCGTTCGGTCCCTAGACCTGCATGAGAACCATCAATGATGGATTTGTGTAAGGAATGTATAGCGAACTGTGACTATTAACCCGGTATCCATATAGGTATCAGGCCGCATACTGGATGGCATCCGCCTGGTCGGCTTTTTCGAGTTCGAAGACCTGCATACCAGAATCTGTCGTCCGGTTGGCGTCACGGTGGTGGAAATTGAACAGCTGATTGCCTGTGCGTTGGCGAGGGTAGGACAGCATTATGATCTTAAGAACGTGAATCTGGCTTGCTATCTGTCTCCGACACTGCCGATACCGATTCGTTGGCGCCGGCGTATGCTACGCCTTCCGTAGTGGTGATCCGCCCCGGGCGATCTGCTCGATCCTGATCGCCCAGTGCTTTCAATCTATCCGCTATCCAATCCTGGCGATTGTCGTAGAGACGCCCGCCGCAAGCCTGCCTGCCAGAAATGCATCAACGAGAGCCTGCAGATACTCTGTCACTGTCTGTTTGTGCCGCGGGATTTCGACGTTTCACCGTACTTTCGTGTAATCAAGCCCGGTATCGGAAAAGGTTTCGACTTTCACCAGTTGCAACGGGATGATGCGCGTCCTTCCAAACAACCCCCCGTAGAGGACGCGAGGTGAGACGTTGACCATATGGCACCAAGTAGGTCTGTGAAATATTTCTCCCGTTGTGCCGGTCTTATAGCTGTCATAGGCGCCAAGGTGTTGTGTCCTCACCCGCAGAACAATTCTGTTCATGGTCGCGTAGAGACAGGATTCATGCACCATGTGGAACGATCCGATTTCATCACCCCGGAGCGGTAGCGAACATCATCTACGGCAACTGTTCAACCGTCCCTGGCTAGTGGCCCTGCTGGTTGGTAGTACCATCAATGGGCTGATCATTATGGATCTCTGGTGGTTCGGCCCCGTGGGTTATTGGTCGCGCCACTGGCAGCTGTTAATGGATAACCCAGGCTTCGCCATCACCCGGATGCTGATTCCCTATTTTGTGCCCTGGATAATCGCCGGTATTGCCAGTCAACTCAATAGTAAATCCTGCGACTGGCTTATGGCGACATTTCCCGAGGCCAATCCTGATCTGGTAATCAAACTCGATGGCAGTGGAACACCATTGTATGTCAATAGGGCGGTGATGGAGCGGCTGCATGTTGCAGGACTTTCATCAGAACACCTGGAATGGATACTGCCGCATGACTACAGGAAACAGCTGCCTAACAACATGGAGCCGACTCAACGCTTTTGGCATGAAATCGAAGGTCAGCGCATTGAGTACCTTGCGCAGTGCGAGGTCGGTAGCGGCGGCGTCTTCATCAGCGGGCGCGTACAAGCAGGCTAGACAGCGCGGCTGTATATCCTGCGGGAGTTTGTCGCCTGCTACAGCGCCACCTACCAAACGCCCAGAGTGCTAGTTTATTGCGGCAGCTAACAGAAGGAGTGTAAGGATTACGCAGTTCCGGCGACCCATGTTCAATAATCCCACCTGGAGAAATTTCAGGATAGTGACCACAAAGGAGATGTAAAATGAAAACACCCTGTTCCCGGAAACACCTGACTGCCCTCATTGGCGGATGTCTCACCGTTGTCGCACTCGGCAGCAGTCCCCTCTATGCGGCCAATCCCTGCGCAGCGAAGGCGATGAACCCCTGTGCAGCGAAGGCGATGAACCCTTGTGCGGCGAAGGCGATGAACCCTTGTGCGGCGAAGGCGATGAACCCTTGTGCGGCGAAGGCGATGAACCCCTGCGGGATGAAGGCGATGAACCCCTGTGCGATGAAAGCGATGAATCCTTGTGCGGCGAAAAACCCCTGTGCAGCGAAAAACCCCTGTGCAGCGAAGAATCCTTGTGCGGCTAAAAATCCCTGCTCGGCAAACTAGATGTGACAGGCGGGCTTCGGCCCGCCACCCATCATCCGGATAGATATTGCTTGTATGCAGCTTTTACCCTATCACTGACTGGCCAGGTCTGATAAATAATTTTCCGTACAAAGTGCGGATGCGAGAGCCGGCTAATAGGCAAGGATATCGTGTCTGTCACGGTTGGCACGTTCGCAAGACCAACGGGTGATATACGGGGCATTCAGGAGGCGGTATCTGATGTCTGACATGCAGTATCTTTCCACGCTTCTGTGGGCGGTACCTCTGGTCGCCTTCCTGGGCTACGCCTCACACCGGACCAGCCTTTGTACCGTCCGGGCGGTGGCAGATGTCCTGGAATCACGTCGTTTTGAACGCTTTTACGGTTTCTTGCGTGCCGTGCTTTGGGTGATGCTACTGGTCCTTCCGGTGATGCTGTTGATACCGGAACTGTATACGGTACCCACGGCTGCGGCACCCTTGTGGGTCGGACTGGGTGGCGGATTTCTGTTTGGTCTGGGGGCAGCCCTGAACGGCGGGTGTTCGTTCTCAACCCTGCAGCGACTGGCAGACGCCGACTGGCGCATGCTGGCTACTCTGGCAGGCATTATTGTCGGTGTTGTCGCCTGGCAAGTGATGCTCCCGCCAGTCATAGTGAGCACCCAGCCAGCCCATATGCACCCGGTGTGGACCTTGGTGGCACTGGTGATACTGGTCATCTGGGGATCTACCGAATTCCGGGCACTTTGGCGGAGGCGGCGCGGGCTGCGGGAAATGCTTGGGGCTGAGACCTACAGTCCCCGGGCCACTGCTTTGATACTCGGTTTTGGAGCCGCCGTTCTCTACCTGGGAGTCGGGCCCTGGACCTACACCAATACCCTGCGCAGTACGGCCAGTAGCCTGGCGGGTGGAGCGGTATCACCGTCTGCTACACAGCTTTTGTTGGTTCCGGCGCTGCTGATCGGGATGTTGTTGTCGGCCTGGCGGCGAGGTGTCTGGCGCCAGGCGGGATCGACTTCAGGCTGGGCTATGAATTTTGGTGGTGGCCTGCTGATGGGGCTGGGCAGCACTCTGATTCCCGGCGGCAACGACACCCTGCTGCTGCGGCTGATCCCCGCACTCGCGCCACACAGTCTGTGGAGTTACCTGATGTTGGTCATCGGAGTGGCTGTTGGCCTGATGCTGAAGCGCACGGTGCTGAATCTGGCGCCGACACCCAGCAAATAAGATGGCGATGGAAGCTGCTGAACAGCTGTTGCAACTACCCTTAAACACCGGCTCGACCTGGAGGAGGCCACGCTGGCCGGTTTCCAGGCGAAAAAATGCCTGACGCGGTTTGATCGGCAGCATTTCAAGTTGAGGCCGGTGAACCGGCGCCCGACAATTTTTGGCAGAGGAATCCGATAAGCGCGTCAATGCACAGACCCGCTAGCAGATGGAAAAGTTTCGGCAGGACAGACCCGTAGGCATATCTGCTATATCCAGAGGGCAGTGGGTTCAATCGGTATGCCCTGCCGGTTCTTTTCATACTGTGGAAGGGTATCCAGACTTGGCCAGAGTCCGCTTGACAGTGCGTCGCTGTATCCCGAATTCAGACCGGCGTTCTGCATGGCCAGGCGTGCCTTGTGATAATCATAAACCAGGCGATGCCAGGTGGCGCATATCCGTTGGCCGATAAGTTCAAGCAGCAAATACCACCCATCGGGGGTGCCATCGTTTGCCGGCAGTCCAACAACACCCGTGTTAATCCAGAACTGTTGGCCGATTTGCTCACCAAACGGGATGCCGCAATGTCCTCCAATGACCGCATTCGTATCAGTCAATCGAAGTTCAGATTGTTTCACTTCAGGCGAGGTGCAGGGGAAAACGAACCGGTTGATCGAACTCGGGGCCCCGTGCACCACCAGAAACGAATGTGCGCCCAGGGTAAAACGGAGCGACCGGGGGATTTCCTTCATCCAATTTCGCTGCACTTGCGTAATCCGGCTATTGGTATATTCAAACCACTCCGTGGAGCGAAGCGCGCAGACCGAGTCCTGCTCGAACCCGCAACCGCAATCGGAGGAATTATTTGCCAGGGACTCCTCGCAGTTTCCCATCACCAGGTGGATACCCCACTCCCGAATTAGCTCCACTGTTTCGACTGGCGAGGCACAGTAGGCGGTCAGGTCGCCGGTGCAGATGACCCGATCGGGCGGTATTCCCCGATGTTCAGATTCCTTTCGGATGGCTTGTGTAGCCTCCAGGTTGCCGTATGGTCCACCGAACAGCAACAACGGTCCATTCACCGGGCCCAGGTTCAATAAGTTATCGATCATTCAGTGCATGCTCAGGCGGTTGAAGCGGCCGGACTGTGCCGCCGACTCGAGAACGTATCGCCGACCCAGAATAGCAGGCAGCCGACCCCCAGTACACTCAACGAGATGTAGAGCAGCTTGGTGTACTTGTGCATCTCGCCCAGCCACTGGGTATGATTGGCAGATTCCGTAAAATAGAGGGCCGCGCCGCCAACTGCCAGCACGAAAGTCGCCACGTAACTCCATAGGGGAATCTGCTCTCGCCCACCCCACAGGGAGAAGAAAACCACGGGTGCCAGGTACAGTGAGGCGGTACCACTGACAGCCACGGCGCTAAACAGATCTTCATTACCAACAAACACCAGTAATAAACCCAAAAGCATGAACAGACTCATGGTGATCCGGCCATTACGCAGGCTGGGATCGATGATACGCATGTTCACCACTACCAGCCTGGATGCACTTGAAAGCGTGCTGTCCAAGGTGGACATGGCCGATATCACTAGCGCGGCACTAAAGAATAGCATCGGTACTTCCCCCAGCAGGCGGGACAATACCTGATTCATATTTTCACCGTTCGCCGCCTGGGCTCCCGCCATGACGCCCAGGCTGCCAAACATTATGATGCAGAGGATGCTGATCCAGGCGGCATGGAGAAAACTGCGGCGGGTCGTGTCGCGGCCGGCCAGGAAGCCCCGATCCATCATCACCGGATCATGCATCGGGTAGCTCCATATCTGCAGCAATGCCACGACCATCAGGATGGGGCCGGGGCTATCGATTTCGAACGGCTTGAAACTCAATGCCTCCATGGTGAAAGCGCCACTGTTGATGGCGGACAGTAACAGCAGCAACAATACAGCGATGAACAGCAGCATCTGGAACAGATCGGTGCGCAGGGAGGCATGCAGACCGCCGATCATGGAATAGAGCAGCGTAACGCATGCCAGGCCAATGACTGCCAATGTGTAGGATTGGGAGCCGGCCACACCAAATAGAATACCAATCACCAGCAGGTTGGCGAAAACCTCGCTGACCAGTCGTAGCCCCACTACAAAGTTGTAGCAACTGGTGCCCAGGCGTCCAAAACGTGCCTGGAGAAACTCCTGGATGCTGTTGTAGCCCAGCGTAAAACGCAGGTTATCAATGATCTTTCCACCGGTGAGAAATGAGAGGTAATAGGTAGCGTAGGCCAATGTGCCCCAGATGCCATAGTAGTAGCCGAGGATGGCGGCATTCATCAAAGAGCGGGCGAATATCCAGGTGGTGACTTGGGACAGGGTGAGCGTGATCAGCCCCGGTGGTTTGCCAGTAGTGGACAGCCCCTTGAAAAAGGCATTGCTGTCATTGGCCCTGGAGGAGAGCAGCACTGAAAAAAGTGCCACGATTGCAACAATACCCGGTAGCGCAAGATCCATAGTCATGTCCTGTTAACCGCTTGGTGTAATTGTGTAATAAAGCCGAAGGGATGGCATATCACGTTTCTACCTGCTCTTCTCAAGTCAGCCGCCACTGACGATCAGTTTGTGGTCGGGGGTCGGATAGCCGGGACAGGAGCAGATATACCCGCTTGGCTCCGGGGTGATCGGGTAGCCGGTTTTTTGCCAGTGGTGAGTCCACCGCCAGAGACACTGGGTAACCGGGCACGATTGATCAGGCCGGCAGCGCGGCGCCAGAAACCCCATTCATAGCGAACATTTTTATTGACAACCCGGAACCGGTAATGCCCGGACCCAGGCGTCAGGAATTGACGCAATACGATCTCCTCATCTTCTGCCGGTAACTTACTGCATGAGACCGATCCTGCTGGAAAAATCTTTCACCAGACCGATTGACCATTTATATGATCGAGACAGCGACCATCTTGCCTGTAAGGTTAGACGGCCTGTCACGTCCATACCTTACAGACCCAATGTGTTCCGGTTGTACAGACTACGGCAAGCAGATGGAGTTGATTCGAAAGGCGTGCCGACCCCTGGGGCGAGGTGACGATGCCTTATAAGGAATGACAATCAGAATGTCGGTTTGCTCTTGTGACGGACATATCCTCGTACGGTGTTCAAAGGTAATTCCGTGGTTGGAGTAGTGGTATCTCTCAAGTACAGGCAGTTTTGTCCTCTACCCAGGCTATAAGGATCATCCTCAACAGGCTTCGGCATCAATACCATGCCGGTTAAATCTTATTCAAGGCTGATTCAGGGACCATTATTTAGTTCGAAATGGGACCCATTTTACAGTACCGGGATTTTGTCTTGTGCTATAGTCAGGCTTCTGTTTGCTGCGATGCAGCAAATGTGCTGCGCTCACAGCGTCATCAACCAGTTGAGAATCAAGTATGCCTCCCTTAAATGTCCGTCTGACCAGACTGCGCCGTCGGATAGGCGACGCCCGCCGTTCGATTGCAGACGCGTATGACGTGGCATTCAGCAAGGTTGGTCGACTCTTGTCCCGGTTGATCTCGCCCTGTCCGGGTTGTGCTGCGCTACGGCGATGGTTTGGCGCATCACAGGGTGTAACCCCCACCCAAACCCCCACTCATCAGAATGTCGAACGTCAACCGGTCAGCCCTGATCGGGATCAAATCCGGTACTTTGCGCAGCGTGACTATGCGCACTCGCGTCGGCGCCGTTATGCGGTGCATCTGCCGCCCCATTATGATGGTAGCCAGAAACTGCCACTGGTAATGGTCTTGCACGGCTGTCGTCAGGATGAACAGGATATTCGCCAGGTCAGCGGCTTTGACACAATGGCCGATCAGGCGGGCTTCGTGGTGGTTTATCCATTTGTCACCAGCTACAGCGGACTGCGTAATCGTAACTGCTGGGGTTGGTGGCACCGGCATGAGATAGAGGCCGGTGCCGGTGAAGTGGAGGACCTGTGGCAGATAATCAACGAAGTAGCGATCGAGTTCGAGATTGACCGGCGTCGTATTCACGTTACCGGACTCTCCTCCGGTGCCGGGATGGCGGTGGCGATGTTGGTGGCCCATGCGGATGGAATTGCATCGGGTGCGGCAGTGGCTGGCATACCCTATGGCGAGACCGCCAGGGCAGTGAATCTGTGGGGCTTTGGCGGTCGGTTCAAGCCGGTGGATGAGGTGGCCCACGCCATGCAGCAGGCGCTGCGCCCCGGTGCCCATGCCGTGCCCCTGATGGTTGTTCACTCCGATGCGGATGAGACGGTGAATATCCGTGCGGCCCATAACCTGCGCGACAGTTGGGGACGCTGTTTCGGTGTCGATACCGACCGGCCCCAGGCACGTACCAGTGGGGTGACTCTTGGGGCATCCTGGGTTCACAGCTGCTATGGCCGCGCTTCTCAGAACGGCTTGGTGGAGACGCTGTTTGTTGAGGGCAGGGGGCACGGCTGGTACGGGGGGAACCCTGGTCCCTACAGCTATCCGGAGGCGCCGGATGTGTCGCGCTGGATGTGGGATTTCTTTCGTCGCCAGCCACCGCTGCCGGCCAAAACTGTCAAGTCGTCTGTCGCGTCGCCAGCGGATACGGCCGCGGCCTGACGCGCCGGCTCAGGTTACATCTGTACGCGGTTTTTTAACACCTGTTGATGACCGGTTGGTGACGGCTGCATGTTCAAAAAAGGAGTGGAACTGCCGATCGGTGTTGATACCTCGTTATGACCAGATTACCCATCCAACTCAGCCGTATCCGGCAACAACATTTAATGCTATCCGCAAGGGCACTGTTCAGGTATGCGGATAAATAAGGATGTGCTGAGCCTAGCGACACACATCAATGGGGTTCGTTTCACTCAGCACATCCTGCAGGTTTTATCGGAACCAAACGCCAAATAGTCACATCGGTAACTTATTAACGGTATTCGGGAAGCAGGTCCACCGGCTCCGCCCTCGGTGACCTGTTGAAACCCAAAATATCGGATTCTCCCGGATTGCCGGACTCCCTGGTTACGTTTTACTTTCTGCGCTCTACCTCATCTTTTCGGAGGCTGACAATACCGCCGACCCGGCGTCGGTCGGCCGCGCCATATTGGGTCTTGCCTTCCCGGTCGACAATGACGGCCTGGACCGACCCGATCTCTGACGGGTCACGCACGATATGTCCCAGTGTCCCGAGTTCCTCCATGACCTGCTCGGAGAAACCGATCTCGCGACCCACGGTTCCATTCGCGCTTGTCTGTGCGATCCGGGGTGCATCCACGGCCTCCTGGACATCCATGCGATGATCGATCAGGTTCATACTGACATTCACCACGGAGTCGATGATGGTTGAGCCACCCGGGGATCCGTACGCGGCGAGCGGTTTCTTGCCCCTGAACACCATGCTCGGCGACATGCTGGAGCGTGGTCGCTTGTTCGGCGCTACATCGTTGGCACCTGGATTGAAACTGCCTGGATCCGCATTGAAGGCGGGTATGAAATTGAAATCGGTCAACTCGTTGTTGAGCAGAAAACCGTAACCGGGCACCATCAGACCGGTGCCCCAGGCCGATTCCACAGTGGTGGTGTAGGAGACCATGTTGCCGCGACGGTCAACGATACTGAAGTGGGTGGTATTCACCCCCTTGTCGAGCGCCGGGGTCAATGCCGCCAACTTCTGTTTATCTTCTGTCATCGCCACCTCGAAGGGACGCGGATCGTCCGGCAGCACGTTGGCCTGGCGGGTATCCGGATCGATCAGGGCACTGCGCAGGGTGATGTAGTCATCGTCAAGCAGGCCCGTCTTGGGTACCTCAACGAAATCCTCGTCGCCCATCCACACGGCACGATCGGCAAAGGCGAGACGCATGGCTTCGATCATCACATTGAGAGTACGTGTGCTGCCGAAACCAAAGCCCTCCGTCTCGTCACCGATAGGGAAGCGCTCGACCAGCTTGAGGATCTGCAGCACGGTGAGGGCTCCGGAAGAGGGTGGCCCCATCGATTTGATGGTGTAGCCGCGATACTCGCCCGACACCGGCTCCCGGATCACCGCCTGATAATTGGCCAGGTCATCCAGCGTCATCCGCCCGATGCCTTCAGGCCGGCTGTCGCGCGTGGCTTTCTGGGCCGCGACTATGGCGCCAGCGATCTCGCCTGAATAAAAGACATCCGTACCCTGGTCGGCAATCAGCCGCAGGGTATGTGCCAGGTCCGGTTGCACCAGCAGTTGTCCCTCCATCAACGGCGCATCGCCGGGGCGGAAGATCTGCCGCGCCTCATCGTAGGCGGGATTGCCGGGCTCGTTCTGCAAGCGACTGCTTTCGGTGCTCTCCGCCAGACGCGGTCCCACCCGAAATCCTTCCTCCGCCATTGCGATGGCCGGCTCGAGCGTCTCCGACAGGGTCATCGTGCCCCACTTTTTCAGCGCCAGTTCCACCCCCTTCAGGGTACCCGGTACCCCGACGGCAATACCGCTGGTAGAGGCGACGCTGAAGCCACCGCTGCTGACGAAGGGTACAAACATATCTGCGGTTGCTGCCGCGGGTGCCTTCTCCCGGGAATCGATGCTGAGGGTTTTTTTCTCCTTGGCCAGGTAGATCAGCATGAAGCCGCCGCCCCCGATGCCGGAAGACTGGGGTTCAACCACATTCAGCGCGAATTGCACGGCTGCCGCGGCATCGATGGCGTTGCCGCCCCGGCGCAGGATCTCGGCGCCGATGCGCGCCGCATTGGGTTCGCTGGTGGTGACGACACCCCCGCGCACGCCGGGCACACCCAGGGATGCATCGTCATCACTCCAACTCGGCGCAGAGACTGAAACCAGGAGGAGAGAAATGACAAACAGCAGGGGTTTCTTATAGTTGGTGAGAATGCCGGTACTTGGTTTATGCAGGTAGTTGTTGATGTCCATGATCTTTTTAGCTCCATATAGCTGTTTGCCTTGCTGGGGAATCGTTATGTGTGTGATTACCACAGGTACTACAGCAACCCTCTTACCGTGAAGAGTAAGGATCAATCTAAATCACAGCGCTACTAACAATCTCTAGTCGACTGCAGGCAATGAATGTGTTGGGGTCAGCACTCAACAAGGCGTGATGAGGCATTTTGGGGCGACTGAATCGAGAGGTCCCGCAAGTGCACACATGCGTTGGCGCTACCGGAAACAGTAGATGGCAATGATTGGAAATACTACATGGTTTTTTTAAGGGTATTTTGCGGAGCCTGGTTAACCCGTTCCCGGCCTCGCGCACGCTGGCGTGGCCGCATTATTTCCAGTGGGACTAACGGCGGCCTTGCAAGCGTTTAACTGTCCAGCAGCAAACCCAGGGCAGGCCGCCGCCGGGCGGCTTTCGGTAAGCAGTTCGATGAAAGCCGATTATAAGTCGGTATTCATTTGCGCGATGGATCCGGGCGATGCGAACCGGCCGAGTCACAACGGTTTCGCAGCGCTGATTACAATCAGTGCTCGCCCTTGGTCTTGCGAATACCGGCCAGGCGGTTGCCCTGTTTCTGTGGTCCCCCCATCGGGAAGATGTCATGCAGATAACGGGTGTTGGCCCGCTCCTTACCCCACACCTTGCGGAAGTGCTTGATCATGTCCCGCACCTGCGCCTGTACCCGGTGCTGCTGATAGTAGTCGCGGATGTAGTGGATCACCGCCCAATGCTCGTCGGTCAGGGTCAGGTTCTCCTTCGCCGCCAGTGCCACGGTGAATGCCTCCGACCATTCGTCCATGTCCTGTATGTAACCCTCCTGATCGGTGGCGATCAGGCGGTCACCGGTGTCGATATAGTCGATACGGATGGCAAAGGGGTTGGTCTGCATTGCCTGCTTGTCGGTTGGCATATTCATGTTAACCTCACGCTGTACTTTTCAGGGGCAGCATCTGCCCTTCGGTTTGTGGTATCCGGTGATGGCCCAATGCCAGGCCATAAATCCGTAGCAGATCCTCTTCGCTGACATCGATAAATGAGTCGATTTCAGTCAGTGCATAGACCAGGTCGCTGTGGGCGATCATGCATTTCTCGGCGGGCGCCATGCTTCGCCGGGCTTGGGGGTAGCGACGCCAGACAAAGGGGTAGTTAAAAATCATCGCAATAGAGAGCAGGATCAATGCATTGGCCAGCACCGGGTTTACCGCATAACCGTAACCCATCTCCTGCACGGCGCTACCCCCAAGGACCGCTACCAGGGCGGTGGCGCCTCCCGGCGGGTGCAGGCAGTTGAGATAGTGCATGGCCACAATCGACAGCGATACGGCGATGGCGGATGCCACGACCGGCGATTCAATCCAGCGTGCCGCAGTCACCCCAATGAGTGCGGAAATGATATGTCCGCCAAGTATCGCCCAGGGTTGGGACAGGGCGCCATGAGGTACGGCAAACAGCAACACCGCACTGGCGCTCATGGATGCGACCACCAGGGTGGTGCCGTGCATATCCAGCACCTGCTGACTGATCAACAGGATCATAAAAACGCTCACCAGGCCGCCGCCCGCGGAGATCCATTTTTCGGCATGGCTGGTGGGATGGGCGTCGTTATCAGACAGATAACCCAGTATCCGGGATAGGCCCAGGGAGGGCATGCGCCCTGATGCGGTTCTGATTACTGCCAACAACATCAATGACCAACGTCTCTTCATACTACTTCCGTCAACGTCTGATTTTGAATCAGTATAAGGAGGCAAACTTTATTCAACAAACGAATATTATTGTTATCTAATATCGGAATATTCGATATAATTTCCTGACCGTATCGACATTTCCGGACATTATTTATGGATATCGAGTTTGCCCGCACCTTCCTGGCCGTGACCGCCGCCGGCAATTTTGTTGGTGCGGCGGCGAAGCTGCACGTTACCCAATCCACCGTGAGCGCCCGGATCAAGACCCTGGAGCAGCAACTGGGCACGCCGCTGTTTCGCCGCGGCCGGGGTGGGGCTGAATTGACTGCGGCGGGTCGGCGTTTTCTGCGACATGCAAAGGTGATGGTCCGTACCTATGAGCAGGCGCGTCATGATGTGGGGCTTTCCAGCGGATTCAGTGCGGGACTGACCCTGCGTGGGCGCATCGCCTTGTGGGACGGGTTTCTGCCCAATTGGGTGCAATGGATGCGCCAGACCGCACCCGATATCTCCTTACGCCTGGAGATCGGCTTTGAGGAGGGAATCATGCAGGGAATGGTGCAGGGGGATATCGATATCGGCGTGATGTATACGCCGCAGAGTCGGCCTGCCATTGCCGCGGAATACATCTTTGGCGAGTCGCTGGTGCTGATGACCAGTTCCCGTGACCGGCATTGGCAGGACTCCAGCTATCTGCATATCGATTGGGGGCCGGAGTTTCTGGCGCAGTTCTCCGCCCGTTTTCCCGATGTGGACACCTCGGCGCAACGGGTCAATATCGGCTGGCTCGCCATGCAGTTAATCAATAACCAAGGCGGCTCTGCCTACTTTCCGGTGCGTCTGGTGCGTAACCTGATTCAATCAGAACAACTGTTTCCGGTGGAAGACAGTCCGCTGATCACGCTTCCGGTCTACATGGTTTACCCGTTGGACCGGCAGGAGGCGCACATCGCCACTGCCATCAAGGGGCTGCGCGAGCTGGGGGCCGAGGAGGACCTGCGGCAGTCCCTGGATGATCTTTCCTCGGCTTCTTGAGTATTCCCGTTCCGGTTTGACCCCTGGAGCGCTGAGTTCTTTTCAGTGATCCGGATTACGGCTTCCGCTACCTTCCCGCCTTGTCATCCGCACCGTTGACAAGGCGATTAAAAGGTATAAAGTGAGTAACTAATTACTATCTTCCATGAGAGAACCCATGGCACTTCATGTCAAACATCTGCCGGCCGAGGAGCGCCGCGCCATCACGGTTGAAACAGTGGTTGAACTGGCGGCGGAGCAGAATCCAAATGACATTACTACCGCCGCAATTGCCAAACGCATGGGGCTGACCCAGGGGGCGTTGTTCAGGCACTTTCCCAGCAAGAATGCCATTATGAGCGCGGTCATGGAGTGGGTGGCCGAGCGCCTGTTGTCGCGGGTGGACAAGGCCGTGCAGTCAATCGAGTCCCCCATTGCAGCGCTGGAGGCGATGTTCATGGCGCACGTGGCGTTTGTGGCGGAACACCCGGGCGTTCCCCGCATGCTATTTGGTGAGTTGCAGCACGCCGGTGAAACTGCACCCAAGCGCATGGTGCAGACACTGATCAGCCGCTATGGGGAGCGGGTACGCAAACTCATTGATGCGGGAAAGGCAGCTGGAGAGATGCATCCGGTGCTTGATACCGAGGCGGCGGTGAACCTGTTTGTCGGCACCATTCAGGGGTTGGTGATGCAGTCACTGCTGGCGGGCGATGTAAGGCAGATCGGCCGGAATGCCCCCGGGGTATTCGCAATCTACCGGCGCGGCATCGGGAGTGGGATGTGACGATGTTCCACATCCAGGGGCGTACCCTGGCCCTGCTGGCGGTGCTGCTGCCACTCATCGGACTGTTTATCTATGTGGCACTGAGTTCCGGTCCGCTGGCGCCGGTGCCGGTGACCATGGTAGCGGTGCAAAACCGTGTTGTTTCCCCGGCCCTGTTCGGCATCGGTACGGTTGAGGCACGCTACAGCTACAAAATCGGCCCTACAGTTGCCGGGCGTGTGAAGCATCTGGATGTCCAGGTGGGTGATTATGTGAAGGCGGGGCAACTGTTGGGTGAAATGGAGCCGGTGGATCTGGAAGCGCGCCTGCTTGCCCAGGAGGCGGCGCTGAAGCGCGCCCAGGCGCAGTTGCGCGAGGCCGAGGAGCGCCAGCTCTATGCCAGTTCGCAGGCAATACGCTACGAAAAACTGCTGGCGGCCCATACGGTCAGCGAAGAGCTGGTGGCCACCAAACAACACGAACTGCTGTTGGCGGCGGCGGCCCTGAGCGGGGCAAGCGAGGAGCTGGTACGTCTTACTGCTGAACGGGAAGCGTTGCGTGCCCAGCGTGACAATCTCCGGCTGGTGGCGCCGGCTGATGGCCTGGTGGTCCTGCGCAGTGCCGATCCCGGCACGACGGTTGTGGCCGGTCAGGCGGTGGTGGAGCTGATCGATACACAGAGCTTGTGGGTGAATGTGCGCTTCAACCAGACCCATGCCCATGGACTGGCGGCCGGGCTGCCGGCAGAAATTGTGTTGCGTTCCCACGCCGGACAGGGTTATGCGGGACAGGTGTTGCGGGTTGAACCGATGGCGGATGAGGTCACCGAGGAGACCCTGGCCAAGATCAACTTTGTGCAGTTGCCCGCGGTGTTGCCACCTTTGGGTGAGCTGGCGGAAGTGACCGTGACCCTGCCAGCGCTGCCGGCTGCACCGGTGATTCCGAATGCGGCGATCCAGCGTATCGAAGGCCGCCTTGGAGTCTGGCGGGTGATTGACGATGATCTGCATTTCACTCCGGTCAAACTGGGTGCCGCCGGCCTGGATGGCCAGGTCCAGGTTCGTGAAGGTCTCAATGCCGGAGACCGGGTCGTGGTTTACAGCGGCAAGGCGCTGAGCAGCAAAAGCCGCATCAACCCGGTGGAACGCTTGCCGGGGATCAAGTCGTGATCAGCCTGGCCGGGCGCGATATCCAGCATGCCTGGGGCAAGTTTGTTTTCACCGGCATCGGGCTGGGTCTGCTGATCGGTGTCACCCTCACCATGGCTGGCGTGTATCGCGGCATGGTGGATGATGCCAAGGTGCTGCTGGACAATAGCGGTGCCGATCTCTGGGTGGTGCAGAAAGACACCCTGGGCCCGTATGCGGAGTCCTCCAGTATCTATGACGATCTATGGCGTGGTATACGCAGCATGCCGGGGGTCGCACGGGTATCCAACATCACCTATCTGACCATGCAGGTGCGTCAGGGGGAACGGGATGTGCGGGCGATGGTGACGGGGGTGACGGCCGGAGAACCCGGATTGCCCGGCTGGCCGCCGCAACTGGTGGCCGGCAGACAGATCACCCGGGGCCATTACGAAGCGGTGGCCGACGTCGCCACCGGCTTCAAACTGGGTGACCAGATCCAGATCCGGCGCAATCAATACAATGTAGTCGGGTTGACGCGGCGCATGGTCTCTTCCAGCGGTGATCCGATGGTGTTCATTCCGCTCAGGGACGCCCAGGAGGCGCAGTTCCTCAAGGACAATGATGCGATCCGGCAACAACGTCGGCGTACGGCGGAAAATCCCGCTTTTAATCGCCCCGGTGTGCCCGGACTTCTGGATGCCGTCATCGCGTCACAGAGCACCAATGCTTATGTCAACGCAGTCCTGGTGCAGATAGAGCCGGGCTGGGATGAACAAATGGTGGCGGAATCGATCCGCCGCTGGAAGCGGCTCACGGTCTATACCCGCAGCCAGATGGAGGAGATCCTGGTTGGCAAGCTGATCGCCACCTCGGCGAAACAGATCGGTATGTTTCTGGTGATCCTGGCAATTGTCAGTGCCGCTATCGTCGCCTTCATCATCTACACACTGACCCTGGGAAAGATTCGTGAGATCGCGGTGCTGAAGCTGATCGGCACGCGCAACCGCACCATTGCTGCGCTGATTATGCAGCAGGCAGTCGCCCTCGGGGGGATTGGATTTGTGGTGGGCAAGATCGCTGCGACTTTCTGGGCGCCGGTGTTTCCCAAGTATGTGCTGTTGCAACCGCTCGATTCAGTCATCGGCTTTGTCGCAGTGATTGTCATCTGTGTTTTGGCGAGCCTGATAGCAATTCGTGCCGCCCTGAAAGTGGACCCGGCAGAGGCAATCGGAGGCTGAGATGAATGGAAAAGGTATTCGCATAGAAGGACTCGCCAAACGCTATGGCAAAGGTGACACGGCGGTGGATGCCCTGAAGGTTGTGAATATGCATGTGGCCCCGGGTGAAGTGGTTGGTCTGATCGGACCATCGGGATCGGGAAAGAGTACACTGCTCAAGTGCCTCGGTGCCGTAATCGAACCCACGGCGGGACGCATGATTCTCGGTGATGACGTGATTTACGATGATGGTTGGGAGGTCAATGATTTGCGCGCACTGCGCCGTGACAAGATCGGTTTTGTATTCCAGGCACCCTACCTGATCCCCTTTCTCGACGTAACCGATAATGTGGCGCTGCTGCCGATGCTGGCTGGAAAGCCCAATACAGAAGCGCGAAAGCAGGCGTTGGATCTGCTGCAGGGGCTTGATGTGCAACATCGTGCCCGCGCCATGCCATCACAGCTCTCCGGTGGTGAACAACAGCGCGTCGCGATTGCCCGTGGGCTGGTCAATCGTCCGCCGGTGATCCTGGCGGATGAACCGACTGCGCCTCTGGACAGTGAGCGTGCCCTGGGAGTAATCCGAATCCTCAATGAGATGGCGCGTAAATTCGAGACTGCCATTATCGTTGTCACCCATGACGAAAAAATTATCCCGACCTTTAAACGTATCTACCACATCAGGGATGGTGTGACCTATGAAGAGGCAGGGGAAGGTCAGGGTTTCTAGTGAGGCAGCATGCGCGACAACCGAGGATAACCGATGTCGAATAAACCAGGAATGACAAACGGCGTGTTGTTGCTGTAGACCTTGCTGGGTTTGCTCGCGTCGAGTTGGATAAAGGCAGGTATAGTCGACGAGGGTAATTAGAAGCAATTTGGCCTTGGCTGTTATATGGCGAGCAGAAGAAGACGGTGATCATCTATTCCAACATCCGTGTTCGAAGCATATTCAGACAAGATTGAAATAGCAATTCAGCGTACTCTGATCAGGGACGGAAACGCCGCATATGCGTGTTATGCATAATGGACGGAGTATTGGATCCACATGCCCGGCGCACAGTTGCCGTCAATTTATCTCAGTAGTATCACAGAAGCCAGAATCTGTGTATGCGCCTGGCGCCCTTCCATCCCTTCGGCGAGATCCATGGTCATGTGGTGAACAGAGAACCCCTGGTACGCGTGTTCCTGGAGTGTTCCGATTTGCGGTTGGATGCAAACCATCTGAAGCGTGTCCTGCATGCCATCCGGATAGGACGAAAACCTTGGTTATTCTACTTTATGAAGTTGGTCGCCTGGTACGCAGGCATAATCTGCAACCAGATCAACTCCTGTTAGTTGCACTGATATCATTCTGCATGCTATCCGACCGACGTCTTTCCGCGCGTTAGCGATCACCCTACTGGTAAGGTAATAGAGCTACTCATCGCCTGAGTGGAAGTCCCGATTTACTGATCAGCTACGTCGTGCATTGAATGCGCCACGATTATCGTCGATTTTCGCTTTATATATTGGCTTCTACAGATCCACTTGTTTTGTTGTCGATTATTCAATAACCGTGAGTGTTATATAAATATACGTCGGCATGCAGAATGAGCGACACAATAACTCGTCACCAATTGTCACAAACTGTCACAGACATATTGGTAATCCTCAGATACGCTCTATTACAGGAATTCAATAAAACAACATTATAACAAGCTTAAAGATTCTGCATTTTGGCGTTTAACGTTAAGCATAATACAGAAGAATCTAACTGACTCTAACGCGTCTGGCATTTTATCGATGCATTAAGTAATCGCACAGGGATGTGGATCACGATTGCATATTTCGGTAGGCCGGATGATTTACCAAGTAACAATTATAAGTAGTGCCTATTTTGATTGACATTTATTAGATAGGTGAACAAACCCGATTTTAGTGAAATTGATTAAATGGCTTTAGTCGCCTTTGTAAGGAGAAGTATGAGATAGGAAAAAATACGCAGGTTAGTTAAGCCTGTAAAAACCGGGAGGGGAGATGAGAAGAATTGGACTTTGTGCAAGCATGTGCCTAATTGTAGTTGGTTCAGCCAACGCTAATAACGGTGATCAGATGGTGGGGTTTAGTGCCTTGTCGAATGCAATGGGAGGGGCGGTTACAGCAACTCCACAAGACGTAACCACCTCGTTAAGTAATCCTGCTGGCCTCGCAACCTTGGATTTGGGGAAATCAAATACTCGATTTGACATGAATCTGGCACTTTTAAACCCTATTCGAGAGTTGAACGGTGTGTCGAGTGATAATGATATTTATGTCATGGCTACGGGTGGGTTTGCCTTCCGTAACAGTTCGTTGGGTGATCGGTTGACGTTTGCGGTAGGAGCGTACCCGGTCTCGGGTGGAGGCGTTGACTTTCCCAGTCACGCGTTTACTGCTTCGGTAAATGGATCGCCGTCACCCGTATCAATAGTGGCATCCCGGCAGTCTCTTAGAATTGGCCCGGCCGTTGCCTACAAGGTTACAGATAATTTTACTTTGGGCGGGAACATCAGTTTGGTCAGTAACATGATGTCAGTTAAGGGAATGACAAATTTTCCAACTGATGTTGCTTATGGTGCGTCTTTTGTTTTAGGGGCGACATACGATATTACTGATCAATTGAGATTTGGCGCTGCATACACAAGTAAAACATATTCAGAAGATCTAAATTGGAACCTTAATAACGGAGCATACAGTCTCTCATTTGACGACCCACAAACCATAGCGCTTGGTCTATCGTATGCGCCATCAGACCGGTTAATGATAGAGGCGGATTTAAAATGGTTGAACTATTCCAATGTCAGGGCAGAAAACGATTTGATAACGCCGCCATCCATGCCCGATCAAAAGCTTACGTACGGATGGGATGACCAATACGTTATTGCTTTAGGAGTAAAGTACGCACTAACTGGTAAGTACTCCTTGCTGGCTGGTTACAATTATGGCGCCTCTCCGTTGAAAGAAGATGATATCAACAACAATATCGGCGTCACAGCAATTGTGGAGCATCATCTCAGCGGCGGCATCAGCGCGCAAATGACAAAATTCACAACGTTGTCATTCTCTGTTATTCACGGCTATTCGAACGAGATGACTGCATCGGTGGGACCACCCACTAAAGTAAAGTTCGAAACAAATCTGGCTTCACTTCAATTTACCTATAAATTCTAGGCGGGATGTATCTGTTTTCGTTACATACATTTGAATGTGACAACTAACGAGGAGTGAAAAAAATGAAAAGAGAAAAGTCTAAGGGTTTGCACAAACGAGCACTAACTACACTTATTAGTGCGGTATTCATCGCGTCAGCAGCGGGGTGTGCAGCACCCAGTTTCTCACCAACTGTTGTGGATAGCGAATGGAATACCAACTACAAGGATTCGTTAAGCCCTCACACCCAACTTGCGTTGGGTGTGATGAAGAAAATCAAGAAAAATGAAGACGCAATTGGTGACAAGCTTGCGCTATCACGGAAGTGGAGCAGCTTGGCGCGCGATATTGACAGTAAAGCTTCTGATGCAACGCTTAACAAATCGCGCAGGGATATAGAAGCTCTGCTAGGCCAGAAGTTAGTAGATGAGATCAAGGGGGAAGCCTACAGCCGTGGCGACCTGATGGGATTCATGATGAGTAGTGGAATGTCAATTCCGCCTGGTGGACCATCGGCAATGAACCCGGACCTGGTGGCAGCTGAAAAAGTTGTTGCAATGTTGAAGGGTGATGATAAGTCTGCAGCGCCTGCATTTACCTACAAGCCGGTATTGCCTGGAGAAGCTTTGTCGCCAGTGGAAAACCTGACTCTTGGTACTGCGCTGCTTCTTGAAAGAGACAGGCAGTCATTTGATATGAGCCAAGTATTCCGGTTGGCGCTCTATTTTAGACCGCTAAGGCGCCTGTATGACCCGAACCCCAACATCAACAAGCAACTTAGCACCGATAAGATGGACGTCGAAACTGTCTATATGGACAGGATTTGGCGTGTATTAAAACCTGAGCAGGTTGCTGCAATACGAGCAATGGATCTAACTCGTACAGATATGAATGAATATCTTACCAACCACGTAAAGTTATTTAAAGTTGATGAAAAGAGAAATCCGAAGTTTGCATTAATTGAATATACAGTCAATGATTTTCATGAGCAGATTGCACCTCCGAGCACGATTCCGCCCGAGAAAAAGGGGGAGTTCTTTATCGCGAGTTCGCTTAAGAAGTTAAGTGGAAAAGATCCTGATGACGGGCGTAAATTATTTGAGGGTGTCTGTGCAGCATGTCACGGAGTAGATGGGCAAGGTCGGTTCCCGCCAATCAGTATGAAATCATATCTGTCGCTGCACAGTGATCATGAACACTATGAGATAGTGCGCTTTGGCCCACCGCAAAAGCCAGGTTCACCAATAGTGATGCCGACATTTGATGACAAGCTGAGCAGTGATCAAATATGGGCTGTCGTACAGTATCTGCGGACATTTGAAAAAGACAACAAAATACGCCGTGGTGAGACGGAGGCTCGCGCCGCCGGTGTGAATTTCTACGATACGAATGATGTCTATCAGTTATGGGGTAAGAAGGATGGGGATAAATACTTCCTTGATATACAGAGTGATATTGCGTATCGAATAATGGGTCATATCCCTGGCAGTAACCACATTAGGCCTGCTGAATTTGATCAGAAAATCGATTCGATTCCCCGTGACAAGGAAATTATTGTGATCGATATGTTCGGTTCACAAGGGCTTATGCCGGCCAAAACCCTCGCGGATAGCGGATACAAGGTGTCCTATATGGCATCCGGTATGATGGACTGGCATATCACGAGAAACTATCCGGTTTCATACGAGTAACAATCAGTTATTCACTCCGAAGCCTCATGATGAGGCTTCGGAGTGCTCATGCAGGAAACTGCAGATTAATGGGAGATAAATAAAGTGATGACGATTAGTTTATGGTGTAACAGGAGGCGAAAACTGACTGTCGTAATGTTATTGACGGTCTGTGCATATTCAACCATTACCAGTGCGGATAGTAATACGGCGTCTGTCGAGGCGCCCGATATAGCGGAAGTGAAGGCTAGTGCAAAACACTATGTCGGATCACTGAAGGCGCTGCTTCAGAAGAAGATGTCGGCAGATGGACCAATTGGTGCGCTTGATGTTTGTGGTGTTGAGGGGGCACGGATAGGTGGGGAAATTACCAGGAATACCGGATGGTCAGTTCGGCGCATAACCAATCGCGCCAGAAATCCCTTGGCAATGCCGGATGAATATGAATCAAAAATGCTTGATCAATTCAATGCGAAAATCGCTGAACAACCCGATACAACTCCACTCGTTAAGTATGAAGTTGTAGAAGAAAACGGCGCTACTTATGCGCGCTTTATGAAAGGAATACGGGTGGAGCCGGTCTGTCTGAGTTGCCATGGTGACAAGGCTACGATGGGTGAAGTGGGTGACAAAATAGATAGTCTTTATCCGCATGATAAGGCGCGTGACTACAAAATAGGAGACTTGCGTGGGGCGTTGTCAATAAAAATCAAGTTGGAATAAAAGGAAGTCCGGTTAGCTAGCGTCAGACTCATTGTGGCAAATGTATATAGGAGAATAATCAATGCTCAGAAATACGAATAAATACAAGCAAATAATGTTTGGAACACTGATTATGCTTGGTATTTCGCTGTCTCTTGGTACAGGTATACTATATGGGGCGGAGCCAATATCAAAAAAATTGACACCGAAACTAAATGAATTGTTGACTGACGAGATGTTATCAATAAAGCAGGCAGTCACCCATATAATGAACGGAATCGTCGTCGGTGATCACTCGATTGTTGAAAATATGGCTACTCAAATCAATGACAGTTTTATTTTAAAACAACAGTTGACGGAAAAAGATAAAGCAGATCTTATGGCGGTGGCTCCGAAGCGGTTTCTTGAAATGGATGGGAAGTTCCATGAGCTTTCAGGAAAACTCGCTGATGCGGCGGTTAGTAAGGATTACGATCTACAGCGGTTTTATTTTGCAAAGCTTATAGAAAGTTGTCAGACATGCCATAGTGAGTATGTCACTGACAAATTCCCAAGTTTTTCCGGTGCAGCATCGTCTGGGCATGTGCACTAATCGATGCTTAATTACTGCTGATAATTTATAACCCACCTGTTCCCCCCAAGCTGTTCCTCTTCCATAGGACAGGCTGTATTTATAGAATTACTATAAATACAGCCTGTTTGACTTCCTGAAAGGGTTCAAATTATGGCCAGGACTAGCCGCGCAATTATTCCGTCATTCCAACTTAGTTCTTTACGGGGATAATAAGGGTCGCCGTCAAGCCGCCCCCCGGAGTTTCGTCAAGACGAATATTCCATTCATTGGAGTCGGCAAGTTGTTTGGCAATCGCCAATCCAAGGCCGCTGCCGCCTGAGTCAAGTGTGCGTGATTTGTCTATTCGATAAAATGGTTCAAAGACACGATCCTGTTCATCGGGTGGGATTCCTATACCACGGTCGCGTATACGAATTGTGATTAGATTAGAGCTGCGCATGCACGCCACATTAATTGGCTGGCGGTTACCGTATTTCAAGGCGTTACTTAGCAAGTTAATAATTATACGTCGCAGTGCAAGTACATTGACGTGTATTACAATCGGATTCTCTATGGTTAGAGAGATAGTGTTTTCTTGATGCGTACATCCAACTACTAAATCGCGAATGACCTCGTTTATATCAACTGTTTCTTTTTCTTTTCCCTCGATGCCTGCACCAAAAGCCAGTGATTCATCGATAAGGCATGTCATATGTGCAATATCGAGTTCAATTTCCCGAATAAGTGGTGTTGGGTCTTTGTTAATAGCGAATAATCCTAAAGCGAGACGAATTCTCGTCAATGGTGTTCGCAAGTCATGAGCAATACCGGTTAAAAGGGTTGTGCGATTTGCCAATAAAGACGATACGTTACGCGCCATCTTATTGAACGATTTCGCCAAGCTGGCGAGTTCTGCTACGCCATTTTCGGGTAGTTCTGGTGGTAAATTACCGTTTTCAAGTTGGGATGTGACTCGGGCGAGTTTGGATAGTGGTTGCGTAACTCTTCTGACAAGAATGAATGTAGAAAACAGGGTGGCAGCTATTACAAAAACAATAATAAGAGTCAATGTAATTGACATGCTGATTCCAAGCCTGTGTTCAGCGACACCAAAGCGAATTTTTTTGCCATCCATGATTGTATCGAGCCAATACCAGCGTTCACCTCCTATTATATTTGTAGAAGTGGTAACCGAACTTTGTGCCTGGGCAGCTAACGAATCTCTAAGTAAAACAATATATGGGAAAACGATACGTGTAGAAGGGATATGGCTAATAGGTTTCTGTATCCGCACTCCAGAGTGATGCTCGAGATTATATTCAAATGTAGGGCGTTTATCAGGATCAATGGTGGCCCAAGTGTGGGCCGATACAATCATAAAAGAAGCCAGGTCATTGGCGGATCTATGCGCAATCGGAACCATCAGGAAGTAGGCGATGGATACGAAGGTAAGTATCTCGAAAATTAACAGTACACCTGCAATAGTGGTGGCAGTTGCTCCAAACAGTGACTTCTTTAGGCGGGTATCACTATTATTCATTCGAATTCAACTGGAACTGATAGAATATATCCCTCACCCCATATTGTACGTATGTATTGCGGGTCCGCAGGATTTTCTTCGATTTTTTGACGCAATCTGAAGATGCGTTGATCAATACTGCGATCGAAAGGTACGTGCTCATAACCTTTTAGTAGATCCAATAAATGATCACGGTTAAGGACTTTATTACTATGCTTGAGAAAAATACTTAGAAGTTTGTAGTCTGCAGTGGTTAATTGCACTTGTTGATCGTTTCGGTAGAGCTTGTGCATTACCGTGTCAAGTAAAAATGGTCCGAAACGATAATTATGTGTATTTGTGGGAGGATGGTTGTTTTTATCTTTATTGTCTTCAGTGCGTCTAAGGACAGCCCGTATACGCGCAATCAGCTCTCTTGGGTTGAACGGTTTTGAGATATAGTCGTCGGCTCCTACTTCCAGCCCGATTATTCGGTCAATATCCTTACCTTTGGCTGATAGCATGATAATGGGTATGGAATACTGAGTGCGCAATTTTCGCGCTAAACTCAAACCGTCATCTCCCGGCAACATAACATCAAGAATTACCAAGTCGACTGACTGTGATGAGAGTATCTCTTTCATCTCATCTCCATCTTTCGCCGACAGCGAATAAAAACCTTCTTCTTCTAGATAATTCTGTAGCAGCTTACGTAACCGGGAATCATCATCAACCGTCAGCACACGTATTTTATTTTTGCTCATTAGGATGATCTTAGGTTTTATTAAACGCGATAGATGTCTGACCTAATCATTAAGTGAAAGATAACTGCTGTCTGATACCACAGATAACGATAATTATCAATGGTTGTAAAAAGTAACACTAAATGCCCAACTGCACAGTGGTGTAACAATCGATACCAACAGAGAAGAAAAGAAGTCAGAATATGCTGGCAGATAACAACGAGAATATAGTAGTGATTCATCAGATCATTCTGAGTTAATAATTGTCAACGATTTGATGAATGGAAAAGGTATTCGCATAGAAGAGCTCGCCAAGCGTTATGGCAAAGGCGACACGGTAGCGGATACCCTGAAGGTTGTGAATATGCAGGTGGCCCCGGGTGAAGTGGTTGGCCTGATCGGACCGTCGGGGTCGGGCAAGAGCACCCTGCTCAAGTGTCTCGGTGCGGTGATCGAACCCACGGCGGGGCGCATGATTCTCGGTGATGACGTGATTTACGACGATGGTTGGAAGGTCAATGATTTGCGTGCGCTGCGGTGTGACAAGATCGGGTTTGTATTCCAAGTGCCTTACCTGATCCCCTTTCCCGATGTGACTGACAATGTGGCGCTGCTGCCGATGCTGGCAGGCAAGGCTAACGCACAAGCACGAAAGCAGGCCCTGGATCTGCTGCAGGGACTCGATGTGCAACATCGTCCCCGGACTGGACGGAGTGGAAATGCTCACTCGGGTGAAGTATCTGTTGCCGAGTGCGTACCGCGTGTTGTTAGGCGCGGCCACGGATAAATCAACCCTGATACGGGCGATCAACAACGCCAGAGTCGATGCCTTTATCGAAGAGCCGCTATGCGACGATGAGTTCCGTGCCGTGCTGGCCGGCATGTTCCCCATTAGCCATTGATAACTACAGATTTGAAACCACCAGGCAGTGCCGGCGTCGAACGCCCCCACTGTTCCCGAGCACCAGCTTATCCTTACTGCCATGGAGTTCCAATGGAATTAATGTCGGCTAGCGCGTCCCCGGCTCCGGTCTGATAGAATTTTCCATGGCCACCCGCAGCCCGCTATCCCGGATGGTCAAGTACAACCGGAGAGTAAAGATGACCAGTGCGATGACACAACATTATCAATCCCTGCAGCGCATGTACCTGGCGGCGCCGATTAATCAGCTGTATCTGCCGGAGATTATCGTGACCGAAGGAGAGGCGAGAATCGGTATTGAACTGCGGCAAGATTTTCACCATGCCGCGGGTGCGGTACACGGTTCGGTCTACTTCAAGATGCTGGATGACGCGGCGTATTTTGCCGCCAGTTCGCTGGAGCCGGAGTTTTTTGTGTTGACCGCCTCTTTCACGACTTATTTGATTCGGCCGGTCTCGTCTGGGTTGATGCGCTCGGAGGGCCGGGTGGTCAGCCGGACCCGGAGCCAGTTCATTGCCGAATCGGTTGTCTATGATGGCCGAGACAGGGAGCTGGCCCGTGGCAGTGGCATCTTTGTCAGGGGGCGGCTACCCCTGAAGGACACCGCCGGCTACCGGGGCGCGTGATGAAAAGCACCTTTTTGTAAAGATTTCCCCCCGTCTGTCGCTATTCATTCAGGATTCGTCACGAATCCAAAGATAACATCCAGAACAATTATAGATGCGGCTGTCAGGAGGTCATTCCCGGGAGACCGTCCGGTGGGCATGGCCGCCGGTGGTTTGTTCAATCAATATTGATCCTAAATCTCAACGGTTACATCAGCAGACGGGGTTCCGTCGCTTCCGGTGCATGGGGAATAGGGTGGCTTTGAGGGTATCGCTGAAAGTTTATGAGGTATAGTTTGAACAGGTTGAGCAAAGTTGGAGTGACGCAGACCAACCTGATCGCCTGGCTGCTGGTCGGCCTGCTGATGGTATCCGCAGTGCTGGTGCTCTGGGTCACCAACAGCATCCGGTATAACGTCGCCAGTATTCATGAAAAGTGGGAAGCGCTTTCAGAGAGCAGCAACTATAAGTTGCATATTGTCGACAAACTGCATGCCGACATGGGTTTTGGCGGCCTGATACACCGCTACTCAGACCTGATCATCCGCGGCGGCAGACTCCACATCGAAGAGATCCGTGAGTCTATCGGCAGCATCGAGACCCAACTGCAGGAGTATGGTGCGGAGACTACCAGCCGTGCCGAACAGCGCGCGATTATCGGTATTCGGGGTGTGTTGGACACCTATCGGGACAACCTGAGATTGGCCGATATGTTATTGCAGCAAGGCGAGCCGGCGATGGCTGACGATAATCGGTTATATGTCGATGACCGGGCCGCGATCGATGGCATGAAACTGCTATACCGGCAGGCCCTGGATGAAGCGGGGGTTGTTGACGCCACCCTGGGGTATGGTGGGCAGGTGAACGAACTGCGCCGGGTCCTTGGTTACGGTGGGATGATCCACTTTTTCAAATACTACCTGCTCACCCGACAGGAGCGATACCGAAAGTCCGCACAGACAAAGCTGGAGGAAGCCCGCGCAGTACTTAAACGAATGGCGGCCTTCCAACCGGGTGAGCAGGAGTCGCTCGCCATCGGTATTCTACTCCGGAGCATGGACGACTACACACAAACCCTGGAGAAGGTCGCCGAAATGATCCGCCAGGGACGGTCAATCCATACAATGGATGTGGCGGCCTATGTGGATGAAAATCCACCGCTTGAAGCACTGAATATATTGAAAAAGTCGGTGCGCACCTATAATCAGAACCAGACCAGTCAGGTAGATCAGTCGCTACGGAATATCATGCAGATGACCAGCACCACGGTGAGCGCGGTGGTGATCCTGGCCATTATCATCCTGATTGCCTTCTACTGGTTGCTGAATGTTGAGCTGTTGTCGGTGTTCTCCCGTGAAAAACAGTCGCTTGAGAATGAATTGCAAGGGATGCGCTTGCAGCTGACCGATGTACTGGATGTCTCCCCCTTTGGCTTCGTCATTACCCACCAACATGACGGCCGGATTATCTATGCCAATCAGGCCGTTTCCGCCATGTACGGTGCCGAACGGAGTGAATTGATTGGCAGGTGTTCACCGGAGTTTTTTGTCAACCCGGAGTCTCGGCCGCGCTATATCCACCGATTGATGAATGGTGAAGTGATCAGGGACGAGCAGGAGGAGTTTACACGTCGGGACGGGTCGCGGCTGACCACCATGTTGACCTGCAAGCTGACAACCTTTCAAAAGGAACCGGTAGTGTTTAACTGGATCTATGACATTTCGGACCGGGTGGCGACCGAAAAGCGGCTGTCTGAAAGCGAGCAGATGCTCAATACGATACTGGAGTCGATGCCGGTCGGTGTCGGAATCGCCAACAAAGAGACCGGCATTGTTGAATACTGCAACAGCCGCGGGGCTGAACTGTTCGGTTATCCGAGCAGAACGCATTTTATCGGCAAATCCACCGTGCTGGTCTGGGCCGACCATCGACAGCGGCTTGAGTTTTACAATACCTTCAATCAACTGGGTTATGTGCCGGAGCAGGAGATTCAGCTGCGCAAGGCCAATGGCTATCTGTTCTGGGTGTTGCTGGGGTGGGAGTCTATTCAATATCGGGACGAGGCGCATGTGCTGTTCTGGTATCACGATATCTCCGAGCGAAAGAAAATGCAGGAGGATCTGCGGCGCAGTGAGCAGCAGCTTCGCACTATTCTCGAGTCGGCTCCGATTGGGGTCGGCATCTCCAGTAAAACCGACGGCCAGCTTTACTTTTGCAATACCAAGGTGGCGGAGATATTCAGACTCAGCCACGAGATGTTGATGTCACGCAACGTGACCGACTTTTGGGTGGACCTGTCGCAGCGGGACGAGTATTTGCAGGCCTTGCAACTTTCCGGTGAAGTCCCGGAGCGGGAGATCCAGCTGCGGCGTGCCGATGGTGGCCGTTTCTGGGCCTTGCTGGGCTGGAAGTCGATCCGGATTCATGGTGTGGAGCAAGTGCTATTTTGGGTCTACGACTATGATGAACAGAAGCGGACCACCCTGGCGCTGGAGCATGCGACGCAGGTGGCGGACCGGGCCAACCGTGCCAAATCTATCTTTTTCTCCAATATGAGTCATGAACTGCGCACACCGATGAATTCAGTCATCGGGTTCGCCCAGATGCTGGAAGCGGACCCCAGGCAACCGCTGACCGCCAGGCAGAAAAAATGCGTCGGTCACATTATCAAGGCCGGCCGGCATCTGCTGGATCTGATTAATGAAATCCTCGACCTGTCGCGGATCGAGGCGGGCAAGATAGACTTCAATATTGAAGATGTGTCGGTCAATGAGATGATCAGTGAGTGCCTGGATCTGATCACACCGTTGGTCGAGCAACACCGGATAGACGTGATCCGCTTCCATACCCGGCATACCGATGATTGCAGGATCGAGGCGGACCGGATGCGTCTGAAGCAGGTATTGATCAATCTGCTCACCAACGGGGTGAAGTACAATGCCGGTCGGCGGCAACTGGGTATCGGCTGCTGGGCTACGTCGGCGGGGATGCTGCGGGTATTTGTCGCCGATACCGGTGTGGGCATACCATCGGAACGGATAGATGAGATTTTCACTCTCTACCGGCGCTTGAATGCGGGGGGAGGGGGGATAGAAGGCAGCGGTATCGGTCTCTCCATCACGCGCAAGTTGATTGAAGAGATGGGTGGTCGCGTGGGTGTGGAGAGTCAACCGGAGCGGGGCAGTGTGTTCTGGTTTGAGCTGCCACTGGTGAGTCGCGTGATCCAGGCAGGCGTCAGTCCGAAAAAAAGCGTCACACCTGGGTAGTAACATGATTTGTCGGATATATCATGGAGAATAGCATGAGTATTGAGGAGCGGATTCTTGCGTCCAGCATACTGATCGTCGATGACACGGCGGATAACGTCGATCTGCTCACCATGATGCTGGAGGCGAGTGGTTATACCAACCTGAAAGGTGTGACCGATTCACGTGAAGTTAATGAACTCTGCAAGCGGCATAGCTATGATCTGATTCTGCTCGATATCAGGATGCCGCATCTGAACGGATTCCAGGTGATGGAGCAACTCAGGGATTCAGGTTCGATGGATTATCTGCCGATTCTCGTGTTGACTGCACAAAATGATATTGAGACCCGTACCCGTGCCCTGGAACTGGGGGCCAAGGATTTTGTCACCAAGCCGTTTGATCGCACCGAGATACAACTACGCATTCATAATATTCTGGAAGTCCGCCAACTCTATGAAGAGAAGCAGCAGCACAATCGGTTGTTGCAGTCGATTGTGGATGAGCGCACTCAAGAGTTGCAGCAAAAAAACGATGAACTGCAGAGCAGCCGGCACAATATCATCCAGTGCCTCGGCCGCGCCGGTGAATATCGGGATAATGAAACCGGCATGCATGTGATCCGCATGGCCAGCTATGCCCGTTTGCTGGCGGATGCACTTGGCAAGGATAAGGCGTTTGTAAAGGATATCTGGTCGGCAGCCACCATGCATGATATCGGCAAGATAGGCATCCCGGATCACGTGCTGCTGAAGCCGGGGAAATTTGAACCGGATGAGTGGAAGATCATGCAGCGGCATACCCTGATTGGCGCTGAAATTCTTGGTGAGGCAAGTTCCGACATCATGCGGATGGCCCGCTCAGTGGTGCTGACTCATCATGAGCGCTGGGATGGTACGGGCTATCCCAACGGTTTGAAAGGTGAGGAGATACCCATTGAAGGACGCATTGTGGCGGTGTGCGATGTGTTCGACGCCCTGACCTCGGACCGGCCCTATAAGAAAGCCTGGTCGGTCCAGGAAGCGGTTGATTATCTGAACGACAATTCAGGTACCGCATTTGATCCGGAGTTGGTGTTCAATTTCATGCAGATTCTGCCCATGATTCATGAAGTGATGGAGGCATTCCCGGACCGGCAAGCCGAACCCGGGATGGAGGCGTGATCCGTGCAGGCGCGACCTGGCCTGGTATTCATCCCGGCCTTCCGTGTTGCCGGTTGCCCCGTCAGCCTGATCCCGGCTTATTCAAAATCGCGCTCGTCCGGTTCGACTCTGATATGTTCCGGCGGACTTAGATCGTATTGTCGAATCATGCGTCTGAGGCGCGGGCGCGAGATGCCGAGAATCTCGCAGGCCCGGCCCTTGTGCCACTGGGTGGCATCCAGGACTCTGGAAATATGGGTTGCCTCCATCTCCTCAAGACTCTGATCTGCCGGCGCCTTTTCGTTACTGGCCTGACCGTTCCCCGTCAGATTGTCCAGAGGCGGTGGAAGCAGGTCACGGGAGATCGCGTCGCCGTGCGACAGGGCGACACTCTTCATCAGCACGTTCTCCAGTTCCCGCACATTGCCGGGCCAGTCATAGCGTTCCAGGCAGTCCAGCACCTCTTGCGAGATATGGGAGACGTTGCGGTGCAGCTCCTTGTTGATGCGTCCCAGCAGCACCTGGATCAGGTCCATCAGATCCTCCTTTCGCTCCCTCAGTGGCGGCAGATGAATGTTGACCACCTGTAGCCGGTAATAGAGATCCTCTCTGAAATCGCCGTCCTTCACCGCTTCGCCGAGATCGATATTGGTGGCGGTAATCACCCGTGCGTCTGTGGTCTGGGCCTGCTTGGCTCCCAGTGGGGTGTACTCCTTGTATTGGAGCACCCGGAGCAGCTTGGCCTGCATGGCGGGTGACATTTCCCCCACCTCATCGAGAAAGATGGTACCGCCCCGGGCCAGGGAAAACTTGCCTTCCTGCCGGCCGGCCGCGCCGGTAAAGGAGCCTTTCTCGTGCCCGAACATGTCGGATTCCAACAGGGTTTCAACCAGGGCAGCGCAATTGACCGCAACAAACGGGCCGCCCGGGTTCTCGCCCGAGCGATGGATGGCGCGTGCCACCAGCTCCTTGCCGGTACCGGATTCACCGGTGATCAGCACGGTGGCGGGGCTTTTCGCCACCATGCCGATAGTCTTGAATACCTCCTTCATACCCCGACTGCGTCCGACCATGGATAAGCTGCTGGTATTGTCAATATTGGCGGGCAACAGATTCTCGCTCTCCTGCACGGGGACGGTCAGCTTGGCAATGGCGCTCTCAAGTTCGTCGATATCGATCGGCTTGTGGATATAATCGTCCGCGCCGCTCTGCATTGCCTCGATGGTGCTCTCCATGTCGTGGAAGGCGGTGATCATGATGACCCTGGCCTGGGGCAGGGTATGCTTGAAATCGGGAATGGCCTCCAGCCCGGAACGGCCCGGCATGCGGATATCCAGAATGACCAGGTCTGGTTGGGTCTCTGTTGCTACGTCAAGGCCCTGGTCGACACTGTGGGCAATCGCTACATCATGTCCCTGGTTATGCAGATGAACCTGGAGGGTTCTGCAACTGGCGACGTCGTCGTCAACAATAAGGATTTTGCTCATGATGGGTTGTTCTCCGCTGATGGCTCTTCAGCATGTTGAACGGGTTTCGGTGAAACAGGCAATACCACGGTAACCCGGGTGCCCTGGGGCTCATTGGTCAGCAGTTCAATGGTGGCCTGATGCTGGTCGAGGATGCGCTTGACAATGGCAAGGCCGAGCCCTGTACCTTTGGTGCGGGTAGTAAAAAACGGCTCAAACAGCCGTTCCCGCTCTTCGGGGTCGATACCGCTGCCGTTGTCACAGATATCCACCCGGACGCAGGTCCCGCTGACCCCCAGTTCCACCATGACATCAATGGTAACCCGGGGCCTGTGCACCTCGTCGGTCGATTGGGCGGCATTGGTAATCAGGTTGTTGAACACCTGCCGGAGTTTGGTCGCGTCCCCGTAGAGGGTGGGCAGACCCGGGTGATAGTGGGTCGAAACCTGGACCTCGTACTCCTCGATCTTGCGTTGCGACAGATTGATAGCCATTTCGATCACCCGGTCGATGGTAATCCATTCAGGATTCAATGCGTCGGGTTTGGAGTAGGTGAGCATGTCGGAGAGGATTTCTTCCATATAACGGATCTGCTCCAGGGAAATCTGACGCAACTCGTCAGTCTCTGCCAGTGCCTTGTCTCCAGTCTGTTTGCCCAGGATCTGCAGCGTCATCTTTACCGATGAGAGGGGGTTTCTCAAGTCATGGGCAATCATGCTGGCCATGCGTCCCATGGCCGCCAGTGCCTGGGTTTTTGACAGTTCCCGGTTGCGCTCTTCCACTTCGCGTTCGAGCCGTTTGTGTTCGGTGATATCTTCCTTCACGGCGAGAAAGTGGGTGGTCTCGCCCTGCGCATTGCGGATGGCTGACAGGGTGGCGCTCTCCCAATAGAGCTCGCCCGATTTTTTCCGGTTGTGGAATTCACCGCGCCACTCTTCGCCCTGATAGAGCGACGACCAGAGATCACCGTACTCCTCCTGGCTGGTTTCGCCCGACTTGAGCAGGCTCGGGTTTCTGCCGACAACCTCTTCCAGGCTGTAACCCGTCACTGCGGTAAATTTGGGATTGACGTACTCGATCAGTCCCTGTTTGTCGGTGATCAGTACGATGCTGGGGCTCTGCTCCATCGCCCGGTTCAGTTTGCGCAGCTCCTCTTCTGCGTGGCGCTGCTCGGTAATGTCTTCACCAATGCCGGTCACGCCGATCACCGTACCGTCCGTGTCATAGGAGAGGGTGTTGTTCCAGGCGAACAGCAGTCGTTTTTCATCCCGCGCCTTGACCTGGGCCTCATAACGGGGCGGGAAGCGTTCCGGATGACGCATGCCATCAATAATGTGCTGCACATCCGTTTGCAACTCGTCGGGGACAAACTTTTCCAGCCAGCTCTGGCCAATTACTTCATCCCGCTTCCAGCCGGTAAGCTTCAGGAAATAGTCATTGCAGAAGGTGACATGGCCATGGCGATCCAGTGCGATGGCGGCGAGCTCGATATTCTCCAGGGTGTGGCGGAAACGCTGCTCGTACTCGCGTTGGGCATCGGTGCGTCGGTGATGATACTGGGAGTGGGCCAGAAACCAGGCACTGAAGGTGATCAGTATCAGCATCCCCAGGTAGAGGGCGAGATGCTTCTGGATAAACAGGGGCAGGGTGGCGGAGAGTTCCCGGGAAGAGATCTGGGAGATGATTTTCCAGTTGCCCGGATGAATCAACTGATCAATCGGACTGCTGGATTGTGCGGCGTCGCGGGCCACGCCGAGTGGCGATACGGTACTGAAGGTGAAGAGGCCGTCAGCGGTCTGGAACTGGCCGCTGGCGTTCTCCCCAATCACTGCCCATGCCTTGGGCTGTTCAGTGCCAAAGGTCTTTTCACTGCCGAACATGAAGCCCCATTCATCCTCGCGGTTGATACTGCGCAGCCAGTGACCCTGTTCATTGACCAGCGCGATGTGGTCGGCAATATTGGCGGCCGCCTGGGTAAAATTGTCGATCAGCCGGTCGCCGAAATAGTTGAGCATGATGGCGCCCTGCTTGACGCCCTTGCTGTCGAATACCGGGGTGGCGAAGCGCATCATCGGTTTCAGGGGGTACTCGATTTTCCCCTCCTCAATGTTGAGATCCAGAGGCGACAGGTAAAGGCCGCCCTTGGCGTGACGCATCACCTCCTGAAAGTAATAGCGGCTCGCCTTGTCCTGGAGTTCCGTGCGCGGTACGGTCCTGAGCAGCCCGCCGTTGTAGTTGACCCGAACGATCTCCATGCCGCTCTTATCCAGGTAACGTATCTGGTCGAACAACCCCTTCTTCTCGGCAAAGACACTGAATTCCAGCGCGATGCGCTGTTCCAGAACCCGGGGTGGCGCCTCCAGCAGGCCCTGCTGCTCGATATGCCGGGCCAGGAACATCAGGTCACTGACGACACTGGAAATGTCGCTGATAATCATGCGCCTGGCCAGGTCGACATTCAGGCTTTCACTCGCCTCCCGGTTGTTCCGTTCGGTGGTGTAAAAGGTGTAGTAATGCATGGAGCCGACAATCGCCAGCATGATGCAGAGGGGGAGATAGATGCCGAGAAACTCTCTCAGCAGTTTCAGGTGTGAAACCGGCGGTGGTGGGGGCGTTATCGGCATTGCTGGTCGATATGCCTCTGCAACCGCTCCAGGTAGACCGGCAGTGGTTCATCGCTGCCCCGCGGGACCAGGAAGGTGAGGCGGGCCGCGATGATATAGGGTTTGCGATCGCCAGTACCGGCCGGCTGCGCTTCGGTCAGCAGGCGCTGTACCCGCGTCAGTACGCCCGCCGGGTCCTCGCAGTAACGCGGCAGGGTGACGTTGCGTGAATACCACTGGGCTGCGCCGGAGATGCCGAGCAGGATTAGCAGTACGACGCCCACCAGCCGCAACGGCCGGAAGGGTGGTCTCTGTATGCTGTCACTGAGCGGTTGTGGGGTCATTTTTTTAACAGGATCATGGATTCAGGGGTTGCTATCGGCTTCATTATACGCCTGCCCGGGTGCTAAAGGTTCAGGGCGAAAGTTTCCCGGGTCGCCGGTTGCACCGCTTGCCGTGGCAGGCCGGCCAGGACCACCCGGCTGGTTTTGCTCCCCTGGTAGATGCGATCCCGTACCGAGACGCCATCCAGGTAGTTGGCGTTCAGGTGGAGTCCGGGGTGCGCGGTCAGGCGAGCATGGATAGTCTCCACCCGTTCCTGGTGCCGGCCGTGATACAGCGGCAGTCCCTGCGTGTGGCGGTCGATACGGAGATAGTCTGCCCCGCCCTTTAATCCCAGCAGGGGCGTTAATTGCGCTAACAGCGTGTCGGCGATCTGTTCATCGCTCCAGTCGATGGTATCGGGGTGGCGCGTGCCGCCCAGATAGCTGGTGAGCAGTACTTTACCTTGGGGGGCGCGCCCGGGAAACAGGCGGCTCATCCAGAGGTTGCCATTGAAGTTGAGATTGGCCTGGCGCGGCACCAGGAAGCCAGTGCCATCAAGTGGATGGGTGAGCTGCTCCCGGGCGAAGCCCAGATGGGCCGTGGCGACCGGTGCATACCGGATCTCTGCCAGCAACCGGCTCAATGGCCGATCCAGCGCCGACAGCAGCGTGGCGGTGACATCGGCCGGCGTGGTGATGACCAGTTGGGACACCTGCCGGCTGTGGCAGCTGTTGCCGGAACGGGCGTGCACCTGCCAACCTGTGCTGTCGCGTGAGACCTCAGTGACTCGCATGGCATAACGCAGCCGGACCCCCGGGGTGTGGCTCAGCCGCTCGATCAGATCGGACATGCCGCCCTGAAAAGAGAAGGTGTCGGCGTTATTGGCGCGCCGCTTTTGTGGCCGGATCAGTCGATTGATCAGGACGCCGAGGGTGATGCTGCCATAGCGCTGTTCCAGCGCAGTCAGGCGGGGCAGCACAGAACGCGCTTCTGCCTGTTCCGGATCGGCGGCGAGGGTGCCGGCGATGAAGGGATCAAAGGCCGTATCCAGTATCGCCTTGCCCAGGCGCCGGGTGATGAAGCGGCTGGCACTCTCGTCCGGTTGCTGGCCACGTGGTATGAACCCCTCCAGCAGCAGGCGCAGCTTCGCCTGCCAACTCCAGAGCGGTGAACGGGCCAGTGCGGGAAATTGCATCGGCACCGCCTGCAGTCGCCCCTGATGTACCAGGTAGCGGTTGAGATCATCCGGCCGGGCGCATTTTGCCCCGGTGAGCCCGCTCTGGGCGATCAGCTGGTCGATTTCCGGGCGGAAGTTGACCAGCAGTCCGGCAGCGCGTTCCGTGACATAGCCCGATTCATGCGTGCTCCGGATCTTGCCGCCAGGACGGCCGTCCGCTTCCCAGACCTCAACCGCAATGCCTTGCTGCGCCAGCCACCAGGCGGTGGAGAGACCGGAGATGCCCGCGCCGATGATCAGTACCGGGGTGTCTGCCATGATTGCTCCTCAGCGTTTCAGCTCGGCCCGCATCTGAGCCAGTAGATCGCGGTCCAGCAGGCCCAGGCCGCCGCCATCGGGTGCCCGCCGGGATTCCACATAGGTGCGGATCTCCTGGAACCGCTTACTGGCCTGCGCATTGCCCTTGAGGCGGGGCACCCGCTGCCGGGCGATGGCAAAGGCGTCGAAGTCGAGATCAGTCATGCCGAACCCTTTCATCCGGCGCACGGCCCGCATCATGGCCCGGTTGCGGAACCGGGTCAGATCATCGGCGGTGATACGCTGCAGACCCTCCCGCCGGGCACCGAACTCGGCCGCCTTTTTGATGCCGCCGCGCACGAAGTCGGGCGCCGATTCCACTCGGGCGAGGGCGTCCGCATCCCACTCCACGCCGGCCAGGTCGGTGGCGATCACGATCGCCATATCGTCCTCACTCACCCGCGTAGCTTGGCGCCGTTTGGCTTCCCGTTCGGCCGCTGCTTCCATGCTGGGCCGCACAAACAGGGCGGCCTGGGGCGGCCGGCCGGCCATGGCCGCTTCCAGCAGATGGTCCGCCGCCTCGTCCCAGTCGAGCTGTCGGCCCGGTTCATCTTCGGCTTCCAGGCGCTGCAACAGGCTTATGTTGACTTCAAGCCGGCCCTCCTGTCGGGCCACATCCTCTGCCACGGCATGTATGCCTTCCCGCAGAAAGGCGGGTATCGATAGCAGATATTCAGCGGCCTCGGTCGTCCAGGCGAGGCGCCTGTCCGTGGCGGCTGGCGGGGCCTCGGTGCTCGGGCGGGTCGGCATATTGTCGCCGAACCGTTTGGCCGCCAGTGCGCTCATGTGTGCCACCGTGACGGTGGTTTCACCCTGTTCGCTGACATGACTCTCGGCCCGTTTGCGCACCATCTTGCGTAGAAATCCCGGCACCCGCGCCAGCCGCTGTTCCGCCTCGGGTGACCAGCTGATGGTGGTCGGCGCGTTCTCGTTCAGTGGTTCGATTACGGCCTTTCCCGTCGGATAGTGCCCACACCAGGGATCGGCCCGCATCAGCGCGTCGCCATGGCCGAGGACCTCCGTGGTGAGTCGGCGACTGTTGGCTGATTCAATCCGCACCTGTGCCGGATCGGCGGCGCGGGCAATGCCCAGCGGCCGGGCGCGGCAGCCGCCACAGAGTTTCTGGTATTCACACTGGCCACACTTGCCGGTCAGTGTCGGATTGCGCAGCGACTGCAGTTGCGGTGCGTTGTCCCAAATCCGCCAGAAGGTACTGTCACGGATACTGCCCTGCTCGTCCGGGATATAGGGGCAGGCGGTAACCGCCCCTTCCGGGGTGATGCGACAGTAGTGGATGCCGGCCAGGCAGCCGCCACCTTCGTAGCCCTGAGCCCGGGTCAGGGGGGAGTCGGGGTCATGCTGATGCGCCACCCGTTTGAAATGGGGTGCGCAGCGGGCGCGGATGATCAGGTCGCGGGTTCGGGTCTGGGCGTCCACCAGCTCTTTGAGGACTGCCTCGTAGCGGGCGGGTGAGATATCCGACATGGATTCGCCACGTCCGGTGCAGACCAGGAAAAAGATGTTCAGCACATGGGCGCCGGTTGCTTGGGCAAAGTCGATCATTGCCGGCACTTCGTGGGCATTCCGGTCGGTGACCGAGAAGTGCACCTGAAACGGCACCTGGTGCTGGCGGCAATGATCCATACCCATGAGCGTTTTCTCCCAACTGCCATTACAGCCGCGGAACCGGTCATGGCTGGAGGGTTCAAGCGAGTCGAGGCTGATACCGATGCCCATCACTCCGGCCTTTTTCAGGGAGACTACTCGAAGCTCGTTCAGCAACACGCCATTGGTCCCCACTACCATGGCAAGACCACGCTTGCTGCCGTGGGCGACCAGTTGTTCCAGGTCTTTTCGGATCAACGGCTCGCCGCCGGTCAGCACCACCATGGTCTCGTTACTGCGGGAGGCGATCTCATCCAGCAGTTGCATCACCTCATAAGTGGTCAGTTCATCATCACCGCTGAGGCGTGCCTCGGCATCCATGTAGCAGTGATCGCAGGCCAAATTGCAGCGACGGGTCAGGTTGATGGCAATGAGATAGAGATCATTCATAAACGTCTGGGTTACCGGTTGCGTGGATCGTCGGGATCGAGATGAAACACGCCCCGCTCTGCCCAAATCTGCTTCACCGCCGCCACGGCGGCTTCCGTGACCCGTTCATTGCCCTTGCGACGGGACCAGCTTTCGATCTCCTGCACCAGCATGCCCCGCACCATCTCGGGCGCCCGCTGAATCCGCTCCCGTGCGGCCGGGTTCCAGGGCAGGGTCTCGCGACTGGTGTCGGAACCCGCCTTGAAGGTCTTCATTACCTGTTCCACAAACGCCGGAGTGATCTCCCGGAGACCGTTCTGGCAGGCGATGCTATCGGCTGCCTTGCGAGTCATGTCGCGGCAAAAGCCGGCGGGTACTGATGTCAGCAGCAGCTCGGCTTGCGGTTGCCAGCGGCAGGTCGTCACCGGGCCTGATGCCGCCGTTTCGGCGGGCTGCATCAGGGCGGCAAACGGACAGCCGCCTGTCTTCACCGAAGTGTCATCGCCGGATGGGTCGGACGGCATCTGCTGTGCCATCGTCTGGCGCGCCTCGGCCAAGCCCGCCTCGGCCACCTGTAGCGTGATTTCGTTGATGTCGTGGCTGGCCGCGTAGGCCACGATGCGTTGCCTGGAGCTTTCACGCATGAAGCCTTCCGGTACCCGCATCAGGCGGGCCAGCGCGGCGGCCTGCCAAGTGGACTTACCGCCCGTGCCCGCAGAATCTGCGGGCGTGTGAGGGGCGGTGGATGTTGTATGTGCCTGTTGTCCATTTCCCGGCAAGGCAGCGGCTTCTGCCCCCGGATCGAATGTGCCGGTGGCGACCTTGTCATCCAGGAAGGGCTGCAGATGCTGCGCCTCAACCTGGCGTATACCCTGGGTACGTGCGCGCTTTTCCGCCCGCATACTGAGATTGCCGCGCAGGCTTAGGTCCTTGACCGTGAGCAGCAGGCTGGTGGCCTCGTCGCTCCAGCGCATCGCCTGTTCAGCGGTCGGCTTCTGCTTAAGTTTGCCGCTGTCGTAGGCCTCGACGATCTCCTCCATCGCCTGCTCGGCGTGGTTGGGCATCAGTTGCGCGGTGGCCTCCTCGACAATGCCTTCGGTGATCACGGTATGCCCCTGCTCCTGGGCGTAACGCAGAATCGCCATCCTGGCCATGGGCCGGACAAAGGAGGGCACCCGCGCCATACGTTGCTCCGCCTCATGGGTCCAGGAGGTGGTGACCTCGGCCAGCCGGTCGATCCGGGGTGTGTAGGTCTGCTGGCTGAGCAACACCGCGCAGGGGGCGTCATTGAGCAGGTACTCGGTGTTGCCGCCGATGTCCAGTTCGTCGTCGGCATGGATGCCGGTGGTGCCGAGAATCAGCAGCGAAGGGTTGGTCTCGTTCAGATAGCGCAGCATCACCTCGTGGGGTTTTCCGTCCAGCAGGACGGTCTCGACCTCCATGCCGTAATCCCGGGCGATCTCCTGCGCCACGGCCAGGTGGCCCTGGTAGATCCGGGCCAGGCCGGAGTCGATGATCTCCTCGTGCAACTGCTCCTGCTCCTGGAAACGAAACACCGCTCCCGCCTCTTCCGAGAGCACACCGGCAATGCGGTTAAAGGCGACGTAGTGATAATAAGGGTCAAAAGCGGAGATTACCTTAACCGGTACGTGCCAGGTGCCGGCAAGTGAAAGCGCGGTCAACAGACCGCCATAGGATTTGGGCGAACCGTCGATGCCCACCACGATGGGACCCTCGCCGAGCGCACGCTCCGGTTGCTTGATAATCAGGGTGTCGATCCGGCTGCGCCGCGTCACCCGCTGGCAGACCGTGCCCAGGCGGCTGCCCTTGACCGCCCCCAAGCCGAGGGCGCCCAGTACCAGCAGGTCGTAGCGGCCGCTGTTGGTCTCCCTGGCCAGCTCACGGTAGTTCTTCCCCTCCAGCGAACGCCGTTGAACAGTGAGTTTGTGGCCGGTCGCCTGTTGATCCACCTGATCCAGATAGGAGTCGGTGATGATGGAAAGCCCCCTGGTGATTAGCGAGTCATGCACATCGCGCTGCCGCTCCAGCTCCTGTTCTTCCCGGAACTGTTCCGGCAGTCCGCCCTCCATCTGACGAAAGCGCAGGTCATGCAGTTTGGCGGCATAGACATGGGCTGCGGTCATACGGCTGCCGTATAGGCAGGCCAGTGCGACCGCCTCTCGGGTGGCGCGATTGCTGTGATCCGATGAGTCCACGGCCAGTAGAATCGCTTTGTAAGCCGTCAATGGTTGTGGGGAGTCATCACGTGGTTGTGTCTGTGCGTTCATCGGAATCGCTCCGGGATTCAGGTAAGCAAGTTGGTATACGGGTGGGTTGATCAGCCAGGTCGTGGGCATCACCCGGTCAGGTTCGACGGGAAATAACTCCCGTCGAACCCTATTGCAGCAGCCAGTACCCGATGATAGTGGTGATGACCACGGCATTGATTACACCGCCGACCAGGGCGAGGTAATCCAAAGGGCTCGGTTGCCATTTCTGCTTGTGCAAATTCATCAGCTGTTCTATTTAAAAGTGAAGTCAATCGTTGCGGTTCCATTCGCCGCCACTTCAACTTTACCTTTCTGGTTTTTCAGCAGGCCGTGCCACGCCTTGATGGTGTACTTGCCGGGCGGTACGTTATCGATGGTGAACGAGCCATCCTCCTGAACCACGGCAAAGTAGGGATTCTTGGCCACAAAGACGAATCCGTGCATGAAATCATGCGCATCGCACTCGATCTTCATGGCCGGTCCCCTTTTCAGTTTCACCTGCTTGGTGACGATGTTGGGTTCGGGCTGGCTGACATTGCTCTGGGTCTTTTTCGGGCCGGTGTAGGCGCCGGTGAGCAACTCATAGGTGTGGATGTTGTGCAGGACCGGATCCTGGTTTACCGCCGCCAGATTATTTTCGTTACGCATCACCTGGAGAAACGGGCTGAATTCACACCCCTTCTGGGTGACTGTGGCATCGGCAACCTCTGCCGGGAAGGCCTTGCCCTCTTTTACTTTATCCAGGTAGACCACACTGTCCATCAGGTGGCCATCCTTTACCCGCACGAAATCGATTTCGCGGCTGCCGTTGCCGCAGACATCGTTATCTTTGGAGATGGTGTAGCTCTTGGCCGACTTATCCTTACCGGTAAACTTGACCTTGCCGGTGATGCTGCCGCCGCCGCTGACCGCAATCTCTTTGTAGGCAGCGGACTGGGCCGCCAGCGGGAGTGTGCAGAGGGTGGCGACACTGAGGGAAAGTAACAACTTTTTCATACAGGATTCTCCTGATCGTAATGACAGTTATCTTCAGGCAGCCTGCTGGGGCTGCTGAGGGTTTGTATTCAATAATGCTTCCAGTATTTCGATGTAGACACTGCGCTTGAGGCTGCTGTCGGCACATTTCAGCTGGCACAAGAGGCGATCGGTACAAAAATCAAAGTCGAATAGCTGCAGGGCCCGGCCGATTGGCCGCGCCTCCTCGCCGGACCAGTTGGCCACGCTGTCGATTATTTTGGTCGCGGCTGTTTTAGAAAAGGTCTTGTCAGACACGTTGTTGACAAGCGGTCCCAGGGCACGTGATGCCGCCACACGAACCGCCATTTCCGGGCTGTCCAGTTTTTCCAATAACTTCCTGGCCACGGAGAGGGGTGGAATGTTGCGGATGACCATATGATCCGCCTCGTGCGGATCGGCTCCATGCACAGCCAGCTGTGATAAGGCGCCGATCGCCTGAACCTGTACATTGGTATCTTCATCATGCAAGGTTTCGATCAACGGAGCGAGCGCGACGCGGTTGCCCAGGTTTCCCAGGGCACGGGCGCAGGTGACCCGTTGTTCCATATCACCGACGGTTAATTGGGTGATCAAGATGCCCACCGCATCCATCAATCCCGGCGTGGTGGGATCGCGTTGGCCGATCAGGCCGATGGCATCGGCCGCCTCGCGTCGCAGCAGGCTATCGCCGTCACTCAATGCCTGTACGAGTGTGGAGACGGCATCGCCACTATAGCTGTCCGCCAGGATGCGTGCACCCAGGCGTCGTACATCCTGCTCCGGTGTGATGTTTCGCTGTGAGCGAAGCCGTTTCATGGTATTGATGTTTTCATCCACCACCTCCATGAACATTTGCGTCTCTACATCGGCCTCAATCTCCTCCGCGGGCTCGGATATCCCCAGGGTGACTTCCACATTGTCCATGGCGATGGCGCCCAGGGTGGACATCGCCTGCCTCACTTCCCCGGCCTGGACTATGCGCCCAGCGGTTTCCGGAAGTTGTAGATCGGCTGTCGATGGGGGCGGTTGAATATAATCGGCCAGCACTTCAGGGAGCGGCTCCGGTGTTACCGGAGTGGCTGAGTCTTCTGTCGACGTTTCGGTTGCATGCGCATCTGGATTGTAGTCCGCGGGCATGCGCGGTGGATCGGCTTCCATCGCCGCATCATGCTCGTGTGGATTATCAATGGCGGGGCTGTCGGTATCCGCGGTAGCCGTCTGTTGCAGTTTCTCGAGGATCTCCTGGCGATCCGGAGCGAGCGTGATCTCGCCCCTGACGGCGGAGATGATTATTTCCAGGGGGCGGGGAACCGCGTTAGCTTCCACTTCCGCGGAGGATGAAACGCTGTTTTTATCCAGTTCCATCAGTGCGGTGAGTGCCGCCAGCCGAACAGGTTGTTGTCGGTCGCCGACACACTGGGTAAGGATCTCGATGGTCTCCCCGGTCAGGCACCCCATGCGGCCGAGTGCCAGGGCTGCCTCGCGGCGTACCATTGGGTGGCCCGCGCGATTCTGTAATATGACCAGCAGTGCCGGCTCGGCTGCCGTGTCGCCATTGTGTCCGAGCAGCGAAGCGGCTGTGGAGGCCGTCTCCGCGCTGGCATCCATCAGGCTGTCGCTGACCGCCGTCAGGTTCTGCGCGGACAACGGATTGACGACGACCACGGGAATCAATGTGCCCATCAGGGTACGCCGGACCTGGCTGCTGGGATCACTCAGCATGGGAAGCAGGGCCTCCTGGAGACCTTCGCTGGGGGTGTCCGCTCCACTTGATTGGGTTTCACTCAACTGCAGCACGGACCGGATAGCGGCATCACGAACCCGTTCCTCGGGGTCACGCAGCATCAGCAGCAGTGCCCGCAGGTAGCGGGTGGCATGGAGTGCAGCCAGCGATTCCGCCGCCTCGGCCCTTACCTCGGGTTCGTTGTCCTGTAGTGCCCGGCCCAGCACCTTGGCCGCCTTTTTGGGCTCGGCATATCGCAGCGCCCGGGCGGCGCGATAACGGGATTGTGGGCGGCGTTCGCTGTTCTGCAGGCGGGCGATCAGCGCTTCTAGCCCGCGATTGGGGATCTGTGCCAACGCACGCAGGATTTCACTCTCGATATCCTGCTCGGTCTCGTCGTCAAGTATCCTTTCAAGGTCGTCGACGGCGCTCTCCGCCTGTAATCTGCCCAATGCCTTTACCGCTTCCAGCTGCACATTCCACCAGGGATCCCAGTCACTCTCCCACTCCATCCCCTCCGGGCGCTGGTTCATGACCCGATGCAACGCCTGGATGGCCGCTTCTCCGCCGATATGGCCGAGCGCCTCCGCTATCGATGCACAGACTTCGCCGTCCGTTTCGTTGTTCAGGGCTTCAACCAGTTCGGGAACCGCAACCGCCGAGCCGATCTTTCCCAGCGCGTCCGCCGTATCGACACAGACATCGATATCTTCATTCCGCAGATAGGGGATAAGCTGCGTGACGGCGTTCTCCGCCTTTAGTGCGCCCAGTGCGCGTATGGCATGACAGCGGTCCGCTTCATCGCCCGTTTGAATGAGTTCACACAGCGCTTCGACAGTTTGGTTGAATAATGGCATGGGAATGCAAATGTCCTGGTGTTTGAGTGCCCAGTGAGAATGCAGTAATCGTACCAGTTGAAAAATCTTGATTGATTCCGCGGTCGCGGCCTGTGGTGGGTATTTTTAGTCCTTCTGGGTTGGCATGAATTGTTCAATCGTGATCGGGAATCCGCCATCGAGTGAACAAATTGTTCACTTGTTCCGCCCTCGAAAACTCAACGGTCACCATCACCGTGCCTGGTTGAATAAAAGATGCCATTGAAAAGTGCTGTGTGAATAGTTCGTTCTGTATTCCTGCGCCTGAAGCCGGTTGAGCCGATGATATACCCGCCCGCCGGACGCTCTTCCAGGTTGTGCACTCGTTGTAGAGTTATCAACGGATAGCCGCGGAATTCGTGGACTATTTTCGGCTCGCGTGCCCGGTATATGTTTTGTTGGCCTGCATTTTGCTCTGGCCTTGGGTGATTAATGACACTGGATTTAAATACACCTTTGCGGTGTGGCTGGGGGGGAAATGAATCGTTCACCTTATGAGCATAGTGAAACCGTCCGGAATCCAGGGAAAAAAGCCTGGGGACCGAAACTGTTTATCGCCACGCTGTTGGCTTTGTTGGTTTTCTTCTACTGGCTGCTGATCTACTCCGGTGGCGTGGTTGTTCATCACGGTTAAGGGGAATTATCGTGGATAAAAATATGCAAAGAGGGGTGGTCGTTGCGGCGACCGCTATGGCCTTTGTGGTGGTCCTGGCTGCTTTCTATGGACTTGACCATTTTGTGATGAGTATTCAGGGTCTGCCGCTGAATATGGACCTGAGTCCCGCGCAGTGAAGAGAACTGGGGTTTTTCGATGACGTATGAGAATAATTTTGCTTCCGGCCGATCGTGCTGGAAGCCGTCGCTGGTTGCCATAATGCTGGCCCTGTTTCTGGGGTTCATACTGAGCGGGGCGGTGCAGGCGGCCCAGAGTACGAGTGACCGGATGGGCGACCAGAGCGTTGCGCAACGGATTGCTCCGGTCGGGCAGGTATGGGTCGAGGGAGAGCCCGCGCCGGAAGCGGAGCCGGTGGCCGAGGCAGTCGCCGGGGAGGAGCCGGTCTATGTGGCGCCGCGTCCGACGCGCAAGGATTATCCCGATATCGGCGTCAGCAGTCGCGCCGTGGTCTGGATTCTGGCCCAGATGCATCTCTTCTTCGGTGCCCTGGTGCTGGCGGTGCCGCTGTTTGTCCTGATCATCGAGCTGGTGGGGCAGAGCACGGGTGACGAGCGCTATGACGACATGGCGCATGAGTTCATGAAGATCAGTCTCACCGGTTTCTCCATTACCGCCATCTTCGGCGGTACCCTGGCGCTGGCGCTGTTTGTGCTCTATCCCGATTTCATGGGCTATATGATGCGGGTGTTCGGCGCCCAGTGGATCGTCTACGCCGGGCTGTTCTTTCTCGAGAGCTTCTTCCTCTACACCTATTACTACGGCTGGAACGCCATGCGTTACGGCAACCTGAAATGGTTGCACCTGACCCTGGGTCTGCTGCTCAACGGTGCCGGCATGACCATCATGGTGATGGCCAACTCCTGGGCCACCTTCATGATGGCGCCCTCCGGGGTGAATGAGGTGGGGGCGATTGTCGGGAATATCTGGGAAGTGATGAAGGGGCCGCTGTGGAATCCGGTCAACCTGCACCGCTTTATCGCCAATATCGCCTTCGGTGGCGCAGTGGTCGGCGCCTATGCCGCCTTCAAGTTTCTCAGTACCCGGGACCCGGCGAAACGGGCGCATTACGACTGGATGGGCTACACCTCGAATTTCATTGCCCTGCTGGCCTTCCTGCCGCTGCCGTTCGCCGGCTACTGGCTGATGGCGGAGATCTACGCCTACTCACAGCAGATGGGTATCACCGCCATGGGCGGTATCCTGGCCTGGCTGTTTATCGTCCAGGCGGTGCTGATCGGTACCATCCTGCTGGCGGCCAACTACTATCTCTGGGCCGGCATGTCGCGTACCGAAGGGTCGGCTCGTTATCAGTGGCTGATCAAATATATCGCCCTGGTCCTGGTGGTCTGTTTCCTTATCTGGGTGACACCCCATACGCTGCTGCTATCGGCGGCGGAGATCGCCGCGCTGGGCGGTAGCCAGCATCACTATCTTGGCCCACTCGGCATCATGCCGGCGAAGAATATCGCCGTAAACCTGATGCTCATCGTCACCTTCCTTTCGTTCCAGCTCTACCGGCGTTCGGATAAGGTGGCGACCGTCTCCTGGGCGCCCATCGGCAATGCGCTGCTGGTGGCGATCTACGTGGTGGCGATCCTGAACGTCATCTTCCTCGGGGTCTATTTCGGTTACTTCACCAATACGGTCTATAAGGTGGGCTCGTCGGTGGCGCAGGTCGCCTCCACGCTGGTGGTCATCATCGCCGGTATTGTGATCGACAGCCTGATGTTCCGGGGCGCCAGGACCCTGCCGTCGCACTGGGGACGGATTCCCGATCGCGCCCAGTACGCCCTGTTCGCGCTGCCCATCGCCTTTACCTGGTTGATGGGGTTGATGGGCTATGTGCGCTCCTCGGTCAAGACCCACTGGCATGTCTATACGGTGATGAAGGATAACTCGCCGGACAACTTTATTCCGACCATCGGTTATGCCGGCAACATGATCACCATCGTGACCGTGCTGTTCCTGCTGTTTGTCCTGTTCATGTTCTGGATCGCCAATCTCGGCAGCAGCCGGCAAGCGGTGCCCGTGCGTGTGGCGGAGGGTGTGGCATGAGTATATTGATCAAGACAGTGGGATTCAGCCTTGGGCTGACCCTGGTGTTCACCGGCGTGGCCAACATGCTGCCGCAGGTTGAGGGCGATGCGCCGGTGGATGTCAAAGTGGATCTCAGTGCGTTGACCATGGATGACTTTGTCGCCATGGGTGAGGATCTGTTCAATAACAAGGGCACCTGCACACTCTGCCACAAACCGGCGCCCCTGGGCCGGGCGCCGGATGTGCAGGACGCGAACATGGTTGCCATTACAGCGGAACGCCTGGCCGACGAGCGTTATCAGGGCAAGGCCACCGATGCGGCCTCTTACATCCTGGAATCGATGCGCGAACCCAGTCAATTCGTGGTGGCCGGCTGGGGCAAGAAGGGCAGCGACGACAGCGAGTCGCCCATGCCGGCCATCGACAAGCCACCGATCCAATTGAGTGAAATCGAGATGGACGCCATCATCGCCTACCTGCAGGCGAAGGACGGCAACGAGGTCACGGTGGCGCTGCCCTCGCCGGATGCGGCGGCAGTGGCAAAAAGTGACGCCGCCCCGGGTGGGGCTGGAGCCGCTCCGGCGCCGGCGACTACCGGAGCCGAGGCATTGGCCAAGTATACCTGCACGGCATGTCATGCCCTGGAGAGCGACGATACGTTGGTGGGGCCGGGCCTGGGCCACGTGGGTGCGCGCCTGTCCGAGGGTGAAATTCGTGAAAGTATTATTGATCCAAACGCAGTTATCGCCGACGGGTTTCCGCCGGCCATGCCGGGGGATTTTGCGGAAAGGATGACGGTCAGGGAGTTGGAGATGATCGTGAAGTTGTTGGCGGAGAAGAAACAGTGAATGCAATAAGAATCCCCGCATTTTGGCAGGCGGTGCTGGTCATCGTTGGCGCCTACCTGCTGTTTGATAATATCTTTGTCCTGATCAATCTGTTGAGCGGCGAGGAACACTCCGCGCTGATGCCCAAGACGTTGATGGTCCAGTACATGATCATCACGGTGATTGCCGTGCTGCTCTATTTCGCCTTTGATGACGAACGCTGGACGGAATTCAAGGCACCGATACTTTCCACCCTGCGTGATGAAGGCAAGGTGCTGGTGCGCTGGTCGTTGCTGTTGCTGATTCCGGGAATTGTCGGATACACGGTGTATGGGATGGTACTGCCCACCAGTGATGCCCCCGTGGAGTTGCGTCAGGTGCACCCGGCGCCCCCGGCGTCGGTCAAGGTATTCAACAAGACCTTTGACCTGGGGAAACTGGAAAACCCGGTGCGGGAAGAGATCCTCCAGATCCTGGCCCGGGATGAAGAGGCGGGATGGGATAAATACCAGGCGGCAGTCACGGCCGGCCGTGATGTCTATTACCAGAACTGCTTCTACTGCCATGGCGATCTGCTGGATGGCAAGGGGCAATATGCGGCCGGATTCAATCCGCAGCCGATCAATTTCCAGGATGCCACCATTATTCCCCAGTTGCAGGAGTCCTTCCTGTTCTGGCGTATCACCACGGGTGGACCGGGCCTACCGAAAGAGGGTACGCCCTGGAACTCGGCCATGCCGGTATGGCATGAGATGCTCAATGAACTGGATGTCTGGAATGTCATCACCTTCCTGTTCGACTACAACGGCCAAGTGCCGCGTATCTGGGATCCGGCGGTTTCCAAAACCGTTACCGGGATGAAGGACAAGGTGCTGGCGAAACGGGCGGGCATAAAGGGCAAGGAGCTGTACCAGTTCCGCTGCGAGGTGTGTCATGGCGAGCAGGGCATGGGCGATGGGATAGCGGCGGAGCGTATGTACCCCAAGCCCCGCGACTTCAGTCTTGCCCTGTTCAAGTACAAGGCGACGCCCGGCACCACTCTGCCCAGGGATGAAGATCTGTTTGACACGATCAAATACGGCCTGCCCGGAACCGCCATGCCCGGCTGGGGTCCGCTGATGACGGATGATCAGATCCGCAGCCTGCTGCCGGTGATCAAGGGCTTTGATTTTACCTCGGCCTGGCCGCCGGAGGGCGCCGATGAAGCGGCGTTCGATGACGAGGGCCGCTATACGAAAAGCGATTTCCGGGTAATCACCGACAAGGAACCGCAGGAGGGGCAGATCGCCTATTCCGATGAGTCCCTGGTCAAGGGCAAGGCAGCGTTCGAGAAGTCCTGTAGCGAGTGCCACGGCAATACCGGCCGCGGCAACATCATGTCCGGCAAGCAGTTGCAGGATGACTGGGGCAACCGTATCTGGCCGCGTAACCTCACCAAGCCCTGGACCTGGCGGGCCACCGAGGCACGAGAGAAGGGTGAAAAGTCGCGCGAGGCCACTATCCGCAATATCTACACCCGGCTCTCCATCGGTATTCCCGGCACCCCGATGCCGGCGCACCGTGCGGTGGAAGAGGGCAACAAGGACCCGGTGAGCCTGGAGGACCGCTGGCATATCGCCAACTATGTCTACAGTCTGCGTGAAACCACGGTACAGCCGAAGGATGGCCCGGTGGTCGCGGGCATGAAGGTGGCGGGTGGCGTGCCGGCCACGCTGGACGATCAGCGCTGGTCGGAGGTGCCCGCGGTCACGCTGCAGCTGGTGCCCAATATCATCAAGGCCGATCGTCTGTTTACCCCGCTCAATGACGCGGTAACGGTGCGGGCGCTCTACGACGACAAGGAGATCGCCTTCCTGCTGGAGGTGGATGACCGCACCGAAAGCCGTCCGGGTATCGAGTATTTCACCGATCTGCAGGACGAGAATCTTGAAATGCACCCGGATGCCTTCGCCATCCAGTTCCCCCGTGAGGATGGCTACCTGTCCGCGCCCATGGTGGAGAAGCCGCTCTACCGGCACGGCGACGCGAAGCACAATACCACCATCTGGTACTGGAACGCGGGCAGCGTGGAACCGCCGAACGATGCCGTGGGCATGCTCCTGGAGGGCAGTGGTCCGGATAAGAAATTGAAGCCGCGTGATGCCGATGGGGCGTTCACGACGCAGGGTGCCTGGCAAGACGGCAAGTGGCGTGTGCTGATGAAGCGGCCCAGGGATGCGGGGAATGGCGACATGGTGTTCCAGGAAGGGCAGTTCATGCCGGTTTCGTTCGCCAACTGGGATGGCAGTAACGGCGAGGTGGGGTCAAGGCATACCCTGAGCACCTGGTACTGGCTGTTCCTGCCGCCGGAGACCGATGTCTACAAGGTCTATGGACTGCCCATCGGTATTGCCCTGTTGATTTTTCTTGCCGGATTTTGGTTGGTATCGGTACAGCGCAGGAAGCGCTGAGGGCCCGCGCGGAGTAGGCGCGTTTGTTGTGCCTGCTCCGTGACTGGTTATTTTATCCAGGCGTAGACCTTATGGATCGCGGCGCAACCCACAAGGATTATCTGCTGATATATCGCGCAATGTTTTGTAGGGTGGATAAGCCGGTAGGCGCATCCACCGTAGCACTGGGGGATGCGCCTCTGGCTTATCCCCCCTACATCTACTGGTTATTGCATCCGGACGTAGACAGGATGCCGGTGAGGCACGAACCGCATCGATTTCGATGCCCACAACCGATGCGGTTCGCAAGCTCACCGGCATCCTACGGACGGAACGGTTTTTGAGCCCACCCTGACAGGAGGTGAATTATGTGGGGGTTGAATGAATCCCGTGGGTACAAAAAACCTGCCCACCCTGCACTGCCGTTGATCGTACTTGTTATCGCTTTATGGAGCGCCGCGGTAACGGCGGCAAATTTTCCTTCGGTCGAGGAGGCACCGCCCATCAGCGAGGCCCCCGCCGGGGGTGATTTCCAGCTCGACTCCAGCCGTGGGCCGGTCGCCCTGGCGGATTTCCGCGACCAGGTGGTGCTGCTCTATTTCGGCTACACCAAGTGCCCGGATGTCTGCCCCACCTCGCTCGCCGTCGTGACCCAGGTGCTGAATGGTCTGGACGAGGTCGAGCTGTCCCGGGTGCAGGGACTGTTTGTCAGTGTTGATCCGGAGCGTGACACCTTCGCCGTGCTGGATGAGTATGCCGACTATTTCCATGACAAGATCACCGGCGTCACCGGGAGTCCGGAGGCGGTGGCGCGGGTCGCGGCACAATACGGTGCCCGCTATTATCAGGTGGAGTTGGAGGACTCATCCTTCGGCTATGCGGTAAACCACTCGTCGGTGATCTACTTGGTCTCCCGGCAGGGCGTCCTGCGATTCATCTTTCCCCACGCCACCCCGTCACCGGTGATCCTCGAAGCGGTCCGTTACCTGCTCGCCAACGAGTGATGCGGTTTGCAAGGCCGCCAACATCCGATACGGATTGCATCGCAACCAAGTACGCCAAGAGCGCAAACATTAAGGAGCGGAATCAGTCCGCCTTGGCGCGCTTCGCGTTGTTTACGGTCATTCGCTTTTGTCGGTTCCCAGAAATACGCGGCTTGACTCCGACACCTCTCAATCTCTCCGTGGTGCGGATAGCCAGGTAGAGTGGGTTAGGCGCGCTCTGCTCGGGCGGTGGCTGCTGGCATGGTGCCATGCGCGCGCCGTAACCCACCATTTGGCGGCTGGGGAGTCGGTGGGTTACGCGGCGCCCGGATGTCGTGGTGACCGGAAGTGCCGTGCCTATGCGCCGCTAACCCACCCTGCGAAAACAGTGATTGCGCTGCGTCCTCTGTGTCTCCGTTGTGCGGATCGGGGCAAGTAGTTACGTTTGAACAAAATGAACCTTCCGGTTTTTACACCCCTGAACATGGAACGGTTCATTCAATTACGCACCCGTAAAACTTTGATCAAAATCATCGCAAGGCTTATAACAGATTGATTAATAAGAATAATAATTACCACAAAAAATATGGCCTGAAAACTGCAGAACACTAGGCGCGTTTCAGACCGTCGGTTTATTAAAAAGTTCAGGTGCGATGCTCCGCATCTGAAATGACCGGCAAAGCAATAATTGACCTGGAGGAATTCCAATGGGTGTACGAGTCACGAACGGGCGTGCTCTCCTGGCTGCGGTGATGGGGCTGGGTGTGGCAGTGAGCGCTCAAGCGGGCGAGTATCCGGATATCGGTTCCCTGCCTGCATTGAAAGTGGATGCGGCCAAGGCCGAACTGGGTAAGCGGCTATTCTTCGACAAGCGGCTTTCCGGCGATGCCGGTATTGCCTGTTCAACCTGCCATGTGCCGGAAAAAGGCTTTGGCAGCATGGAGGCGCTGTCGCCGGGCTATCCCGGCAACGGCAACTTCCGTAACGCGCCAAGCGTGATCAATGCGGCCCACAAAAAGGTATGGATGCATGACGGTCGCATCGGCACCAACCTGAACGATGTGACCCGTGAAATGATTACGGAAGATTACATCATGAACATGGACATGCGCATCATGCAGGAGCGGGTCAAACAGGACCCGGTGTACGTGAAAATGTTCAAGGAGGCCGGGTACGGCGAGCCCTCAAACGGCTCCGTACGCAAGGCGATCCCCGAGTACCTGAAGAGCCTCACCTCCAGCGGCGCGCCCTTCGATAAGGGCGCCTTGTCGGCCTCGGCCAAGAGCGGTCTGAAGCTGTTCAAGGGCAAGGCGGGCTGTGTCCAGTGTCATAACGGGCCGCTGCTCAGTGATCAGAAACCCCACAACACCGGCGTGCCGGAAAACTTTGATGTGTTCCTGAATCCGATGAACCACCAGGCCTTTGTCGCCTTTGCCATGTTCCAGGGTATCCCCAACTACATGAACCTGAAACGTGATCCAGGCTACCTCAACATCACACTGGACCCAAAAGACATGGGCAGGTTCATCACACCCAGTCTGCGTGAACTGAAGTACTCCGCGCCCTACATGCACAACGGCACCATCAAGACCCTGGTGGACGTGGTTGATTTCTACAACCAGGGCGGCGGCAAGGACAGTAACAAGAGCCCGCTGCTGAAACCGCTGAAGCTGACCCAGAGTGAAAAGAAGGACCTGGTGGCCTTCCTGGAGGCCCTTTCCGGGGACCAGCTCACCAGTGATGAGTATGTCTGGAAGGGTGAGTATCCGGCTGAATATCCGGCCATCGAGAACTGGACGCAGGTCCGTAACTGAGTTGAGGAGAGAGTCATGAGTAAGATGAAATTTACTCCTACCTTGGTGGCTGCCGCTGTTTCGACCGTGCTATTGGCCGGTTGCAATGCCCAGGCCAACAAGCCGGAGGTTGCCGAGGCACCCGTGAACAAGGCGATGGCCGCCAAGAGCGAACAGGCCGCCTTCGAACCGCTGGCCCCGCTTGGCCCGCCGCCCCAGGCGCCGGATAACCTGACCACGCCGGAAAAGGCCGCGCTGGGCAAGCTGTTGTTCTTCGATCCCCGGGTCGGCGGCGACGCCTCCACCGGTTGTTCCACTTGCCACGAACCCGAGCAGGGTTGGGCCTGGGCCGAGGACTTCTCCCGCGGCTACCCCGGTACGGTCCATTGGCGTAATAGTCAGACCATCATTAACAGCGCCTACTACCCCCGGCTGTTCTGGGCCGGCTCCGCCAGCTCCCTGGAGAAACAGGCCAAGTCGGCTGCCACCGGTGGCGTGGCCGGCAACGGCGAGAGTGACATCATGGAGGCGCGTCTGGCGCTGATTCCCGAGTACCGCAAGCGCTTCAAAGAGGTATTTGGTGATGAGTGGCCGCTGATCGAGAACGTCTGGCGGGCTATCGCGGCCTACGAGACCACCCTGGTACAGCGTGACACCCCGTTGGATAAATACCTGCAAGGCGACAAGGTGGCGCTGAGCGAGGAGCAGGTGCGCGGCAAGGCGCTGTTCGAGGGTAAGGCCGGTTGTATCCAGTGCCATAACGGTGCCATGGCATCGGATATGGATTATCACAACATCGGCGTGCCGGCCAACAAACGTTGGGAGGAGGATGGGCTGGCCCAGATCACCTTCCGCTACGAGCAGTACGCCAAGGGCCAGACTGAAGAAGGCTATCGTGGGGCCAAGTCGGACTGGGGCTTCTACTACCGCGGCAAGAACAAGGGGGACAAGGGCAAGTTCCGCACGCCCTCCCTGCGTTATACCGCGTATACCGCGCCCTACATGCACAACGGTATTCTCTACACGCTGGAGGAGGTAGTCGATTTCTATAACCGGGGCGGTTTCGATGAGGAGGGTCGCACCACCCAGTTCCCGGAGAACAAGTCCAAGCTGATCAAGCCCCTGGGCCTAACCGATGAAGAGAAGGCGGACCTCGTGGCTTTCCTGGAGGCCTTCTCCGGTGATCCGGTAACGACCGAGACGCCAGCGCTGCCCGAATATGCGCCACTGTTTACTCGTGCCAAGCTCGAAGCCGCACAGGAGGCAAAGTAATGTCTGATTTAATCAAAAAAGACGAGACAGCCGCCGAGCACGCCAAGTGTATGCTCAACCGCCGGCAGTTCCTGATGTACACCGGAACCACGGCGGCCGCGGTCAGTACCATCTCACTCAACCTGTTTCCGGGCGAGGCCCAGGCCAAGGCCCGGGTGGTGGGTTATCCCCGTCAACACATCGGTAAACTGAGCCAGTTAAAGGAGAACGCCCCGCTGGATTTCAATTACCCCGACAAGGGCCAGAACTCCCAGTGCTTCGTGGTCAAGATGGATGGGGCCAAGGCGGGCGGCGGCATCGGTCCGCAACGCGACGTGGTGGCGTTCAGTTATCTCTGCACCCATCAAGGTGGTTTCATGAACGGCAAGTATCAGGCGGTGGGCGAGCACCGGGTGCTGGGCCAGTGCCCGCTGCATCTCTCCACCTACGACCTGACCCGTCACGGCATTATTGTCTCGGGCCAGGCTTATCAGAGCATTCCCCAGGTGTTGCTGGAGTTGGATGGCGACGATATCTACGCCGTCGGCGTCATGGGGCTGCTGTTTGGCCGAAATGAAAACCTGATGGAATCCCAGGAGTCATAATCATGTCAACCAAGTACTATATTCCCGAGGACAAGACGCCTCTGCCTCCCGTGAATGCGGAGGTGCTGACCACCTGCTGCGACTACTGCATCGTGGCCTGCGGTTACAAGGTCTATCGTTGGCCGGTGGGTACTCCCGATGGCGGACCCCAGGCGCATGAGAACGCGTTGACGGTGAGCTTCCCGTCTGGCCCGTTGCAGGCGTGGGTGGCCCCCACCCAGCATAACGTGGTGATGCATGACGGACGGCCGCACAACGTGGTGATCATTCCGGACAAGGACACCAAGGCGGTTAACTTTAGCGGTGACTCCTCTATTCGCGGCGGTTGCCTGGCCGAGAAGGTCTACAATCCCGACAAGCCGACCAAGGATCGCCTGACGACCCCGCTGATTCGCATCAACGGCACCCTGCAACCGGTCTCCTGGGACATGGCGCTGGACGTGGCCACCGAGGTGATGAAGCACGTGGTCAACAAGCATGGTGCCAATGCCTATGGTATGAAGACCTATTCCTACCAGTACATCGAGAACACTTATGCGATCAAGAAGTTCGCGCTTCGCCACATGAAGACGCCAAACTTCACCTATCACGACACGCCGGCCGATGTAACCTCGACTCCGGGATTCCGTGATGCCGGTTTTGATAACTTCGGTCCCTCTTATCAGGACTGGGCTTCGGCCGAGGCGCTGATGATCTGTGGTACCGATCCCTACGAAACCAAGACCATTCTGTTTACCCAGCATATCAAACCGGCGATTGACGCGGGGCAAAAAACGGTTTGGATCAACGTGCGTGAAACCGCCGGTATCGCCTATGCGAAAAGCCGCGGCAACGCCCTGTTCCTGCAGATCGACCCCGGTACAGACGTACCGGTAATGGGGGCCATTGCCCGGGTCATCCTGGAGAACGGTTGGGAGGACGAGGAGTGGATCGACAAGTGGGTCAACAACAAGTGGGAGTCCAGCTCCGGGTTTGGTCAGGGTACCCGCAACACCCCCTGGCAGTGGCGTACCACTTGGGGTAAGTTCCAGACCAAGGGCTTCGAGGATTACAAGCAGTGGAACCTGGCGCAGAAAGAGTACGACCCCAAGGTCGCGGCCCAGATCGCCAATATCGATCCCGCCGATATCTACAAGGCGGCGGAGATGCTGGCCAAGCCGAAGGCGGACGGTAGTCGGGTGAAGGCCTCCTTTGCCATCGAGAAGGGTTTCTACTGGTCCAACAACACCGGTAATACCAACGCGGTCAGTTCGCTGGCGACCATCTGTGGTGCCGGTGGTCGGCCTGGCCAAGTGGTGGGCCGTATGGGTGGCCACCAACGTGGCGGTACCGGTGGCGGCAGCTATCCGCGTAACAAGTCGGCCCAGAAGCGTCCGGGCCGGCGGCGTCAGGCGCTGGATTGTGACCGTTATTTCTACTCGGGCCATACCCGCTTCGCCCATGTCATCGGCACCACCTGGATTCAGTCCATGTGCGGCTCGGGCGGACTCAATGCCAAGTTTGAGGAGCTGGTGACCAACAATCCGAACCAGGTACGCTCCTTCGACAGGCAGGAGATCATCGATACCCTGAAGGCGCGTGCCGACTCCGGCGGCACCGTGGTGCTGAACCAGGAGATCTACTTGCGTGATCCGATCGGTTCCCGATTCGCCGATATCGTGTTGCCGGCGGCGACCTGGGGCGAGGCGGACTTCATCCGTGCCAATGGCGAGCGTCGTCTGCGTCTCTACTCGAAGTTCTATGACGCCCCGGGCGACGCCAAGCCGGACTGGTGGATCATGGCGGAACTCGGCAAGCGCATGGGTTTCGACGGTTTTGACTGGAAGGACGCCAACCAGGTGTGCGAGGAGTCATCCCGTTACAGTCGTGGCAACCGTAAGGCCTATCACATGATCAAGGTGGCGGCTCACGCGGAAGGCAAAACCCTGCATGAGAAGCTGCGTGAACTGGGTACCACCGGTATCCAGGGCCCGACCTTCTACAACTACAAGACCGGAGAGCTGCTGGGCACCAAGCGGTTGCACGACACCACAATTACCCCAGAACAGATGGAGGCAGAGGGTCGTACCGTTGGTGCCAACATGGTGAACAAGAAAGGCACCCACTTCAATTCACAGACCGGCAAGGTGAACATCCAGAAGCATCCTTGGGATCTGTTCTCCGACTACTGGGAGTGGATGAAGCCGAAGGATGACGAGCTGTGGCACACCAACGGTCGTATCAACGAGATCTGGCAGTCCGGTTTTGACGATGTGGACCGGCGCGCCTATATCTCACAGCGCTGGCCGGAGAACTGGACCGAGATCCATCCGGATGACGCCGCCGCGCGCGGTATCGAGTCGGGTGATCAACTGCTGCTGTACTCCGACCGGGTGCCGAATTTTCGGCAGACCATCAAGGGTGTGCATGGCTCGGACTTCAACTTCGCCGAACTGTTGAAAAACGGCTGGATTGAGTTGAACAAGGCGGCCGTGACCGCGGTCGCCATTGTGACGCCGCACGTGAAGAAGGGCACCATGTACTCCTACTTCATCAATACCAGTCAGCCCAGTAATGCGTTGCAGGGCCGCGTGCCTGACCAGATCAGCGGCAACTACAACTACAAGATGGGTGTGGCACGGGTGAAGAAGATTGGTGAGTCGAAGTACAAGAGTGAGTTCCGCTCCATGTCCTTCGCCCCGCGCAATATCGTCTGATCCTGTATCTCAATCAGAGGGTGAAAAAGGGGCGGCCCGCGGGTCGCCCCTGCTGCCCCACGGTTGGGTCGGACGCGCCATGGACCTATCCCGACCAGGTTGTTAAAGCATCTTTCCGACGGGCGGCTGATTGAAGTTGATGGTCGGAATATACATCTGCTCGATATGGATCAGCTGGCGGGACTTGCCGGTTCAGGCAAGGAGTATATATCCTCGTTGCAGGGGCTGAATCTCCAGGGTTGAGCACCTGTTCTGAATTCAGCAGCGCGCGCCCTCCGGGCAGCAAGAGTACGGCAGGCGCTAGAACTCCACCCCCTGCTGGGCCTTGATACCCTGGCTGTAGGCGTGTTTCACCATCTTCATCTCGGTCACGGTGTCGGCGGCCTCGATCACCTCCGGCGGTGCGTTGCGACCGGTCAGTATCAGGTGCATCCAGGCCGGTTTTCCACTTGCCTTTGATGTACTGAATGACCAGCACCCTGAATCCCGACCCTGCCGCGCGGAAGGCCACACCGAAAGCGCTGGATGCCCTGCGATGGATTACATAAGCAGAAGTTTGATACCGTGGAAAAATTCCTGGGATCGTTCCCGCAGAAGTTGTTTTGACAATACCAATAGATGTTACCTCAGGGTAAATGGGTTGATTGAAACAATAGATATGCAAGATCAAGTTAGTCAATCCTGATATGGCCAACAACAACGTTAGGGTGGATGCCTTTATAGAAGGGCAGTTAGACAATGATTCGTTCCGTTCTGTAATTAACACCGCACTCCCAATCGGAAAGTAATGGACCTTGGGAGTGAAGGGCAGCATGGCTGCCAACTCCTGCTAGATGGTGTCTACATCCTCGCAAAGCACACCCGCGGCGGGGAGTTGGCTTGGGGTAGTGGCATCTTTGTCAAGGCCAGTCAACACTTGTATGGAGCACTTAGTTTCCGCGAACAGGACGATTGCAGCTAGGCGATCAGTGCGACGCTCTTGACCTGGGCATAGAGTCGACACCCCTCGCTCAATGCGAGGGCCATGGCCGAGCGCCGGGTGATGCGTGACAGCAGGGTTTGGCCATCTTCCAGTTCCAGTCGCACCAGCAGTTGGCTCGCGTTAATCTCCCGGGTGTCCACCACCCGGCACGGCAGTATGTTGATGATGCTGGTGTCGGAATGGGCCTTCAGCGACAGGCTCACGTCCCGAGCCTGTATCTCCACCCGGGCCCGTTTACCCACCGGCAAGTACTCCCGGGGCACCGCGACACGACCGCCCAGCATACCGATCCAGGTGAGGTGGTAGGTCGGATCGTGGGCTGATATGCTCCCTTCCAGGATCGAGGTGGCATCGTTAAAGCGAGCCGGGGCGAGATCCAGGCGCGTCATCATGCTCGCTGCCCCGCCGTAGGCCACCACCTTGCCCTGGTCCAGCACCACCACCTGGTCGGCCAACCGGGCCACCTCCCGGGGATCGTGGGAGACATAGAGCGAGGGGATACCGAACTCGTCGTGCAGACTCTCGAGGTAGGGGAGGATCGCCTGCTTGGCGGTGTGGTCCAGGGCGGAGAGCGGTTCATCCATCAGCAGCAGCCGGGGCGAGGTGAGCAGGGCCCGCGCAATCGCCACCCGCTGACGTTCGCCGCCTGAGAGCCGGCGCGTGGCCCGCTTAAGCAGCGGCCCGACCCCCAACAGTTCCACCGCGCTGTGGAAGGGAATCTTGCGCTCGCTGGCCGGGATCTGGCGCCAGCCGTATTCCAGGTTGCGCCGCACCGAGAGGTGGGGGAACAGGCTCGCCTCCTGGAACACATAGCCTACGGGCCGCCGGTGGGTGGGCAGGAAATGGTCCCGGTCCTGCCACAGTTCGCCATTGACCCGGATGCGGGCGTGATCCGCCCTGACCAGTCCGGCGATGGCGCGCAACACGCTGGTCTTGCCCGAACCCGAGTGGCCGAACAGCGCGGTAACACCGCTGGCCGGCGTGTTGAATATCACTTCAAGCTGAAAGTCGCCCTGGCGATGGGACAGTGAGACCTCGATATCACTCATGCCCGATCTGCCCCCAGGCGCCTCTCGATGCAATACATGCTGTACACCACCAGAAAGGAGAACAGCAGCATACCGCCGGAGAGCCAGTGCGCCTGGGTCCACTCCAGCGACTCCACGTGGTCGTAGATGGCCACCGAGATCATCCGGGTCTCACCGGGGATGTTGCCGCCGATCATCAGTATGACGCCGAACTCGCCCACGGTATGGGCAAAGCCGAGTACCGCACCGGTGAGAAAACCGGGCCGCGCCAGGGGAATGGCGACCGTGAAGAAACGCCGTAGCGGCGAGGCGCGCAGCGTGGCGGCCACCTCGATGGGGCGCTCGCCCATGGCCTCGAAGGCGTTGCGGATCGGCTGCACCACGAAGGGCAGGGAGTAGATCACCGAGCCCACCACCAGACCGGTGAAGGTAAACGGCAGGGTGCCTAGACCCATTGCCTGGGTGAATTGACCGACCGGGCCCTTCGGCCCCAGCATCAGCAGCAGGTAGAAACCCAGCACACTTGGCGGCAGCACCAGGGGCAGGGCCACCAGGGTGCCGATCAGCTCTCGCCAGCGGGCTCGCGAAACCGCCAACCACCAGGCCAGCGGCGTGCCCAGCAGCAGCAGTACCAGGGTGGTGATTGTGGCCAGTTTGACGGTCAGCCAGATAGTCAGCCAGTCGACGCTCATGCGATACCCCTTTGATGGGTCAATCGAGGCGACTCAGGTGTCGCGCCGTTCCACCAGTTCCGGGTCGGCGGTGATGGGTCGGTAGATCTCGATGCGTGCCCCCTCAGTGACCGGGCTGTCCAGTTTGGTCGGCTTGCCGAAGACCCCCACCTTCTGTTTGTCCAGATTGATCTCGGGAAACTGCCGGAGCATGCCGGAGTGTTCGATGGCCTGGCGGATGGTGCTGCCGTCCGGCACCTCCAGCTTGAGCCAGACCTGTTTGAACTTGTCTGCATAGGCGACACCTACATTCATGACCGAATACCTCCTGATCTGATTAACGCCTTTGTTCCGCACCTGTCCGGCCCGTGGAACCAGGCGGTAAAAAAAACAGTCGCTGCCCCTTCAGGTTACCGGGCCGCCTCACCCACCGGCGTCTGCAGCGCGTCGGTGCGGCGCCATTGGCGTGTCGTCAGCGCCCGGTCCACGAGCCGTTTGCCCGCCAGCAGGCAGCCCAGCACGATAAAACCGCCGGGCGGCAGGATGATGAGCAGAAACCCCTTGTAGTCGGGAATCAGCACCACCTCCAAAAACCTCGCCCAGGAGCCGAGGAGCAAGGCAGCATTGGCAAACAGGGTGCCGCTGCCCAGCATCTCGCGGGCCGCACCCAGGATCACCAGCGCCAGGGTAAAGCCGAGCCCCATCATCAGCCCGTCCAGCAGGGCCGGCAGCGCCGGGTTGCGGGAGGCGAAGGATTCAGCGCGGCCGAGGATGGCGCAGTTGGTGACAATCAGGGGGATAAACAGCCCCAAGACCTTGTGCAGGTCGTGCAGCCAGGCATTCAGCAACATGTCGGTCAGGGTGACCAGCACGGCGATGATGAGTACGAACACCGGGATGCGCACCTGGGGGCTGATGATCTGGCGCAACAGGGAGATCAGCAGACCGGAGGCGATCATCACCCCGGTGGAGGCGAGCCCCATGCCCAGTCCGTTGCTGGCGGTGCCGGTGACGGCCAGCAGGGGGCAGAGCGCCAGCGTCTGGGCAAACACGATATTGTTGTCCCAGATGCCGTCCTTCACGATGCGTCGATAGTCGTTACTCATGGGTCTGTTCTCCGAAACGCGAAGCCGTCATGCCGCGGGGTGCCGGGGGCGCCAGCAGCCGGGCCTGATGCTGTTGAAAGAAAAGCAGTCCTTTCTCGATGGCCTTCACCACCGTGCGGGGGGTAATGGTAGCGCCGCTGAAGGCGTCAAACTGGCCGCCATCCTTCTTGACCTTCCACTGCTCCCGGGGCGGGTGGCCCAGCGAGAGTCCGTTGAAATCGAGAATCCAGTCACTCTTCTCCACTTCGATATTGTCACCCAGGCCGGGTGTCTCGGTGTGGGAGAGCACCCGCACACCGAGGATCTCCCCCTTTACATCCAACCCCAGGATCAGGCGGATCTCGCCGGAATAGCCGGGTTCGCTGACCTGGTAGGCCAGGGCGCTGACTGCGTGATCCCGGGTGCCGCGGTAGATGGTGACCGGATTCCCGTCGGGTCCCGGCAGTTGCAGAGGGTCGGCCAGCAGATCGTTGCTGTAGTGACTGGTGGGTACCACTTGGCGCAGGGAGCTCAACAGGTCCTCCCGCTGTCGCTCCTGGATCGACTCCCGGGTGACCAGATTCCCCGCCACCAGCAGCACCGTAGCGAGGGTGGAGAAACCGCCCAGCAGGATGGCCGGCAAGAGGATGCGTTTGCCGCCCATCAGACATCCCCTCCGTCGTCCGCGTAGCTCAGCGGTTCACCCCGGCGGTCGCGGCCGTAGATGCGCGGCTTCAGGAAGTGGTCGATCAGCGGGGTGCAGGCGTTCATCAGCATCACCGCAAAGGCGACCCCCTCGGGGTAGCCGGCCCAGGTGCGTATGACAAACACCAGCAGGCCGCAACCGGCGCCGAACAGCAGCTGCCCCCGCAGCGACACCGGGGATGTCACCAGGTCGGTGGCGATAAAAAACGCACCCAGGATGGCGGCGCCCGACAGCAGGTGGGTCAGGGGACCCACGTAGTGATCCGGGTCGAGCAGGTGGAACAGGCCCGACAGGGCACCCAGGGTTCCCAACATGGCCAGCGGGATATGCCAGGTGATGACCCGCTTGTAGAGCAGGAACAGGCCGCCAAGCAGGATCAGGAGGGCGGACGTCTCGCCCATGCTGCCGGCGGCTTGGCCCCAGGTGAGCTGCCACAGGCTGGCGCTGCCGGTGGCGGCCTGGTCCAGGCTGATGCCGCGACTCAGTTCGGTTTTGAAGTGGCCCAGGACGGTGGCGCTACTCATTGCGTCAAACTCGACCGGGTTGCCGAAGGTGATGGCCAGGCCCTGGAGAATGTCCGGCGCCTGGGCGGAGAACAGCGGCGCCGGGGCGTGGAACAGGGTCATCTCCAGGGGGAACGAGATCAGCAGCGCCACCCGCGCCACCATGGCCGGGTTAAACAGGTTCTGTCCGACGCCGCCGAACATCTGCTTGCCCACCATGATTGCCAGGGCCGAACCGACCACCCCGATCCACCAGGGCGCCCAGGGCGGCAGGGTCATGGCCAGCAGCCAGCCGGTGAGCAGGGCGGAGCCGTCCATCAGGTACGGGCGCACCGGCTTGCCGGCCAGGCGCAGGGAGAGCGCCTCGGCCAGCACGGCGGCAAGCAGGGTGCTGGCGAACAGGAACAGCGCCGGCCAGCCGAACAAGTAGAAACCGAACAGGGTGGCCGGCAACAGCGCCAGCATCACCAACCCCATGGTACGGCCGATACTGGTGCCGGCATGGGTATAGGGCGCTGAGAGGGGGGGCTTCATGGTCATTGGCTTGTCTCGCTCAGGGCGGCCTCGGCCGCTTGCGCCTGTTTGGCTTCCTTCTCTTTTTTGCGTTTCAGCATGGCTGCACGCTTGGCCTTCTTGACCGCCTCCATGCGCACGCTGCGGGCCTCGGCCAGGCGCTTGGTTTCGTTCTGTTTGTGCTGAGCCCGTTGGCGCGCGGCCAGTTCACCCTTGGCATAGTTAAAGTAGTGGGACAGCGGGATATGGGATGGACAGACATAGGCGCAGGAGCCGCAGCCGATGCAGTCCAGCAGCCCCAGCTTCACCGAGCCGTCCAGGCTGCCGGCACGGATATGAGCCGCCATCTCCAGCGGCACCAAGCCGCAGGGGCAGGCCTGTACACAACAGGCGCAACGGATGCAGGGCATCTCGTGGTCGGAGCGGAGCTCTTCTTCAGTCAGGGCGAGCAGGCCGTTGCTGCCCTTGACTGCCGGAACCCGGATGCTGGGCAGCGGCTGTCCCATCATCGGCCCGCCGCTGATCAGGTGCCCGGGCTCTCGGGTGAAGCCGTCGCAGTAGTCGATCAGGTGTGACAGGGGGGTCCCCAGCGGCACGCGCAGGTTGCGTGGCGTGCGGATCGCCCCCCCGGATACGGTCATGACCCGGGAGACCAGCGGTCGCCCATGGCGCAAGGCATCGTGTACCGCCAGCGCGGTGGCCACGTTGTGCACCACCACGCCGATATCGGCGGTGAGCCCCCGGGCCGGCGTCTCCCGGCCGGTGAGGGTCTGCACCAGGTGTTTTTCAGAACCCATCGGGTAGCGGGTAGGCAGGCCAACCACGGTCACCCAGTCGTGGGGCCGGGCGGCTTCACGCATCGCCGCCTGGGCCTCCGGCTTGTTGTTCTCGATTGAGAACAGCACCCGTTCCACACCCAGGCCGCGGGCCATCAGCAGCACCCCGTCGAGCACCTGTTCCGGCTCCTCACGCATCAACCGGTCATCACAGGTGAGGTAGGGTTCGCACTCGGCGCCGTTGATCACCAGGGTGTGCAGTTTGTAGCGGTTGCGCAGGTTGAGCTTGACCGCGGACGGGAAGGTGGCCCCGCCCATGCCGACGATACCGGCCTCGGCCACGCGCCGGGAGATCTCCTCCGGCGCCAGGCTGAACGGCTCGGCCACCGGGTCGAGGGTGTCGATCCACTCATCCCGGTCGTCCGGTTTCAGGGTGATGGTGCGCACCGACAGGCCGGAGGGGTGGTGCGCCGGATAGCCGCCGATACCCATGATGCGGCCCGAGGTGGGGGCATGTACCGGGGCGGAGATGGCGCCCTGGCTGGCGGCCAGCAACGCCCCTTTTTTGACATGGTCGCCACGCCTGACCAGCGGTTCGGCCGGCGCACCGATATGCTGTTGTAACGGGATATGCAGCAGTGGCGGCATGGGCAGCGGCTCGATCGCCTGATTGGCGCTGAGCTGCTTCTGATCCCGGGGATGAACCCCGCCGCGGATACTGAACAGCTTGAATCTCTTCGCGTTAGCCATATCAGGCCGCCCTGGCCGGTTCCGGCCAGTACCAGGTCTGCAGGGTCGCCTCGATCGGGCGCATCTCGATGCACTCGGTAGGGCATACCTCATAACATTTTTCGCAACCGGTACAGGCGTCGGTGAAGACCGCGTGAATCTGCTTGGGTCCCCCCAGGATGGCGTCGGTCGGGCAGCGCTTGAAGCACTTGGTGCAACCGACACAGAGGTTCTCGTGGACAAAGGCAACCCGGGGCTCCTGCTCCACCACGTCGGAGAGGTCGACACTGACCCCCAGTTTCTCGGCCAGCTGCTCGGCCAGGGCGCGTCCGCCCGGTGGGCAGAGGGTCACCGAGGCCTCGCCGTCAGCGATGGCGGCGGCGGCCGGTGAACAGCCGGGATAGCCACACTGGCCGCACTGTGAACCGGGCAGCAGCCCCTCGATCTCGGCCTGCAGTGGGTTGTCCTCCACCGCCAGGTAAGTCGCGGCCACACCCAGTATCGCCCCCATGACGAGGCCCATGACAGTGATGATGAAGATGGCAGATAGCATTGCGTACCCCCCCTAGGCCGAGGTCAGTCCGGCAAAACCCATGAAGGCGAGCGACAGCAGTCCGGCGGTGACGCAGGCGATCGGCGTGCCGCTGTAGGCAGCCGGTACATTGGCCAGGGCCAGTCGCTCGCGCAGACCGGTGAACATCACCAGCACCAGGGTAAAGCCGAGGGCTGAGCCAAAGCCGAACAGCAGGCTCTCCAGCAGGCTGTTCTCCTGCTGTGAATTGAGCAGCGCCACGCCGAGCACGGCGCAGTTGGTGGTGATCAGCGGCAGGAAGATCCCCAACACCTGGTAGAGCGCCGGCGAGGTCTTGCGGATTGCCAGTTCAGTGAACTGCACCACCACGGCGATCACCAGGATAAAGGTAAGGATGCGCAGGAAACCGATATCCAGCGGGGTGAGTACGAAGTGCTCCAGCAGCCAGCCGGCAAAGGAGGCCAGGGTCAGTACGAAAGTGGTGGCCAGGCCCATGCCCAGGGCGGAGTCGAGTTTGTTCGACACGCCCATCAGCGGACAGAGCCCGAGAAACTTGATCAGCACCACGTTATTCACCAGGGCACTGGAGAGGATGATCAGAATGTATTCCATTGGCTGTGTGGCTCGTTCATAAGACACCGTAGCCATCGCAAGGAGCATGCCAGCCATCAGGGGGCGCCCTGGCTGTGACGGCTTGGCTGGCGCAGACTGGGGTATTGCACTGATTTGCCAGGGTAAATCGGGTGGGTGGGGGATGCATGTCGGCGCCGGAAGGACAGGCGGGTGTGTGTGGGTTGTCGGCTTTACTACATGCGCCGCGGTTTAATTTGTGAGATTACCGACAATGGTTGTTTGTGAGGCGCCCAGTTATGGTGGATGGAGGATGGTATGTTTTTTGCGGTAGTCAGAGATATTTCATGATTGCTATTCGGGAAGCACTGCCATGATCCAGCAAAAATACAGCGTCGCCGGAGGTGGAGTGATCGACGCCATCAGCCGTTTCCTGGCTTCGCCGCCGGAGGGTACCCCGGCTGAAATCATTGAGGCGTTGAACAGCTTCGGCGCAGGGCAGATCCTGCCGCCGAAGCTGTTTCTTGAAACCGTGGAACAGGCCCCGGTGGCGATCTCGATTACCGATGCGTCGGCCAGGATTCTCTATGTGAATCATGTATTTGAAGAATTGACCGGTTATGGGCGCGATGAGGTGATTGGGCGCAATGAATCGATGCTGTCGAGTCGCTCGACGCCGATTAGTATCTACCAGGAGTTATGGAAAACCATCCGCTCCAAACGGGTCTGGCAAGGCACCCTGGTGAATCACAAAAAAAGCAAGGAAGAGTACTTGGCCGAGTTGGTGATCTCTCCGGTTCTGGCCCCTAATGGAGAAGTGAGTTATTTCCTTGGTATGCACCGGGATATCACAGCGGTGCATCAACTTGGACAGCGCTTGAAATTCCAGAAGAGCCTGACCGAGGCGGCCCTGGATGCGGCGCCCATGGTGGTGGCAATGATCACGGCCGAGCGCAAGGTACTGCTGGATAACCATGCTTACAAGGCGCTGCTGGGGGATTGCCGGGGGGTGGAGCCGGCCAGGCTGTTTCTGGATGCCCTGGAACAGCAGATCGATTTCGATCTGGTGGACGCCTGCCGTACCGGCAAGGGCTTTACCAATGTAGAGATCCGTCTCGATTTGGCTGGCAGTGCCGCGCCGCGCTGGTTTGCCTGCTCCGCAGTACGGGTAGACGAACTGGATGACGCGGCGCAGAACTATTTTCGGCAGCAGGAACAGACGCGTTACTGTCTACTGCTGATTGCCAACGAGGTAACCGGCAGTCGCAAGCGCATCAATGAGGTTCGGCTGAACATGATCCGCGCCAGCATGGCCGAGCAGCAGATGGTGGAGACCATGCGCGAGGCGATTTCGGGTGCTATGTTCAAAATGCAGGTGCCGTTCAACATCATCCGTGCCGCCCTGGCCATGCCCGGCACGGGGTCCGACAAATGCGGTGTCTGCCAGGTACTGCACCAGGCCCTGGAGAGCGGCAATGAAGCGATGCAGAGTTTGCAGACGGCCTTGCCAAGCCCCACCCTGGAGCAGGCTTCGATGGTCAACATCAACGAAATCCTGCATGAAATGATGCGCCTCTCCACCGACCGCCTGCTGGCGTCAGGGGTGGTGGTGGATTGGCGTCCGGCGGCGGTGTTGTCGAGCGTGACCGGCCGGCCCAACGCCCTGCGCGGCCTGTTCAAATACCTCATCGACAATGCCATTCAGGCGGTGAATGAATCCGGCCAGGACTACCGGGAGATCCGCCTGCAGAGCCGACAGCTGGATCAGGAGCTGGTGGTGGAGGTTATGGACAACGGGCCGGGTATCCCGGACAGCATGCGCCTGAAGGTGTTTGAACCGTTTTTCTGCGGCTGGTCGCGGGCCGGTGAACATGCCGGCATGGGGTTGACCATGGCGCAGGAAGTGATTGTGGGACACGGCGGCAGTATCGAGATTGATGCCGATTTTTGTGGCGGCTGCCGGGTCTTTGTGCGACTGCCCGTCAAAGGCACGGGAGGGGTGTGAGGTGATGTGCGTAACGGATAAATCTACCGGGGCGAAGGAGCACGGCTCGGACTGCAAAACCCTGGAAACCACGCTGGAGAGCCTTTATCTGGTGAGCCAGGTACTGAGCCGTTCGCTCGATTTTCGCCAGACACTGCAGGAAGTGCTGCGCACCCTGAGCGATACCAACGGGTTGCGTCACGGGATGATCGCTCTGCTGGACGAGGCGAGCGGAAACCTGCTGGTAACCGCGCTGCATGAAAACCCGGTGCCATTTAATCAGATCCACTACAAGCCCGGCGAGGGGATTGTCGGCGCCATCATGGAAGGGGGGGAGCCTGTGGTGGTGGAGCGGTTGTCGGATGAGTACCGTTTTCTCGATCGCCTGGGCGTTTACGATCCGGGGCTGCCCTTCATCGGAGTGCCGATCTCCATCGGCGGCCGGATTACCGGAGTGTTGGCGGCCCAGCCCCAGGATGGTTTTGGCCCACTGGCCCGGCAGCAGCAGTTTCTTGAAATGGTGGCCAACCTGATCGGCCAGAGCGTGCGCCTGGCGAGAAAAGTCGAGGATGAACAGTTGGCGCTGAGGAGTGAGCGTGACTCGCTACGGCGCAAGGTGCGCGGTGAGCACGGCTTCTCCAACATGGTGGGGCACACCCGCAGTATGCGTCTGGTATTCGACCAGGTCCGCCAAGTGGCGAAATGGAACACCACGGTACTGGTGCGCGGCGAGTCGGGCACCGGCAAGGAACTGATTGCTAACGCCATCCACTACAACTCGCCGCGCGCCAACGGGCCGTTTATCAAGCTCAACTGCGCAGCCCTGCCCGACACCCTGTTGGAATCGGAACTGTTTGGCCATGAAAAAGGCGCCTTTACCGGGGCGGTCAGTCAGCGTAAGGGACGCTTTGAACAGGCCCATGGCGGTACCATCTTCTTGGATGAGATCGGTGAAATCACCCCTGCCTTTCAGACCAAACTATTGCGGGTGTTGCAGGAGGGAGAGTTCGAGCGGGTCGGCGGCAACCGCACCAACGTGGTGGATGTGCGGGTGGTGGCGGCCACCAACAAAAATCTGGAATCGGAGGTGCAGGAGGGGAATTTTCGTGAAGACCTTTACTACCGACTCAACGTCATGCCGATCAATACGCCGCCGTTGCGGGAACGGGTCGAGGATATCCCTGACCTAGTTCGCTTCCTGGTCTCCAAGATCGCCAAAAGCCAGGGCCGGGCACTGCTCCTGGAGGACAACGCGCTGGGACCGTTGATGCGTTATGACTGGCCGGGTAACGTGCGCGAACTGGAAAATTGTCTGGAGCGTGCGGCGGTGATGAGTGACGAAGGCCGCATTGATAGCCGTGCCATCAACCTGACCGGACTGCAGAGCAGCGTCCAGAGCCCCATCTCCAGCACTTCAACACCCCGCCTCGATATTGATGATCCGGACCTGGATGAGCGGGAACGGGTCATCGCCGCCCTGGAACAGGCCGGTTGGGTGCAGGCCAAGGCGGCCCGGATACTGGGCATGACGCCACGCCAGATCGGTTATCGTATCCAGACCCTGAACATCAAGGTGCGGCAGATCTGACCAACCCCAACATGTGGCGCTGGGCGGAACCATGGTCCGTTGGGTTCGCTCCGCTCACCCCAACCTTGTATGTTCTGTTTCGAGGTCACGAAACCCGTGATCAATAAAATGGATTTATGGAAAGGCACCTTATTATAGGCGCACATGGGGAGGCCGTCCCAACCTGAAACCTTGAGCTTGTGTGTAGATCGGCCCCCGCCCTCTTCGCCAATACTGTGGAGTATCCAGGGTCTTGAGCAGCGTTCTTGAGTCTGCATAGGTAAGGTCGGTATGCGAGGGTCCACTACAAACCGAATTAACCGTATAGCCTACTATGTGAGATCTGATGTAACCGTCCGGCAAACCCATCTTGAACCAACAGCTGATGCCTTCAGGATAGCGTCCACTTAATTTTTAGTGGACACTTACTATGAGCACCTTAAGCGTTACCCAACCTCTTCAGCGACGTCGCCGGCATACTCCTGCCTTCAAGGCACGGATCGTCTCAACCTGTCAGCAGCCCGGTGTATCTGTCTCCCGGATTGCCCTGGACCATGGTCTCAATGCCAATATGGTCCGGGGCTGGATCCGGGAGTCCAGGCGCACCGACTCCTCCAATTTGCCGGCCTTTGTACCGCTGCGGCCGGCGGCTCCGCAAACGCTGCCGCCTGGCTCAGGAGGTATTCGGATCGAGATCCCACGTGCCGCTGGTCCGGTCGTGGTGGAGTGGTCCGCCGATCTGGCCCATCAGTGCATCGCGCTGTTACGGGACCTGCTGCCATGATGCGGAGCGACGAGATCTGGCTGGCCACCGAACCGCTGGATGCGGTTCAGGGGCGGTTGCTGGATGAGCTGATCGACGGCGACATTGCCGCCATTGAGGCAGAGCTGGCCAAGGCACAGCCAACGGCCAGCGCCGCCAAGTCCAGGCACCAACCCAAGCGGGGCCCGTTGCCGCCGGAACTGCCCCGCACCCTGATCCACCATGAACCGGACAACATCCAATGCCACTGCGGTTGCCAGCTCAAACGCATTGGCGAAGACGTCAGCGAGAAACTGGACTACGTACCCGGCGAGTTCACCGTGGAACGGCACATCCGGGGCAAGTGGGTCTGCGACGACTGCCGGACCCTGGTTCAGGCGCCGGTGTCACCCCATGTGATAGACAAGGGCATCCCCACCACCGGTCTGCTGGTCCAAGTGCTGGTGGCCAAGTACGCCGATCATCTGCCGCTGTACCGTCAGGAACGTATCTTCGGCCGCGCCGGACTCCCCCTTCCACGCTCCACGCTGGCCGCGTGGGTGGGGCCTGCGGCATACAGCTCCAGCCCCTGGTGGACGCGTTACGGGAAACGGTACTGCAAGACCCCGTGCTCCATGCCGATGAAACCCCGGTCAGCATGCTGGCGCCGGATAAACGTCAGAAACTACGGGATGAGCGAGCGCGGCCTATCGCCGATGGTCTGCATCAATGGATGATGGCTCAACGACAGCGAGTGCCCGATGGCTCGGGCACGGCCAGAGTACTGGATTACAGTCTGAAACGCTGGGTGGCGCTCACCCGTTATCTGGACGATGGGGCTGTGCCCATCGATAACAACTGGGCGGAAAACCAGATCCGGCCTTGGGCACTGGGCCGTTCCAACTGGCTGTTTGCCGGTTCACTGCGCAGTGGCCAGCGCGCGGCAGCGGTCATGACGCTGATCCAGTCTGCCAAGCTCAACGGGCATGAACCCTATGCTTACCTGAAGGATGTGCCGGCGCATCTGCCGACGCAGCAGAACAACGCCATTGCTGAGTTGTTACCTCACAACTGGAAACCGATGGTTACTGACAAGATGTGATGGCCGGATGCATACGGATGTCACCCGCAACAACGCTTTGACCTTGGTCTCGCTAAAATATCCGGTATCGGCCAGCAGATCTGTCAGTGTACCCAAAGCCTCCGGAAGAGCGCCTGGCTTGGATGGGGTTGGCGCTATCTTCGGTTTATCGTTCATCGCCTGTGTCATGTGCGCACTGACGACCGGCATCGTGTCGGTGTCTACTTCTGCCTTGCTCAAAGCCACCGCCTTCCACGTTTACCGTCCGGCGTTTTTGTCTGTAAGTGAAACCACTTTCCATTTGCACTTGCTCAGCTCCAAGGCCACGTACAACGCCGGCGTAATTGTCGTATCGCTCGTCTGTAGGGCTATCTGGGTCAGATCGTTCTCCTGCCCATTTTTTTGCTAAAACTGGAAGGACAATCCAGATGGCCCCTTATAGTTTCTACTTGGTTTAATAACAGCGTAGCACTTCCCACAAGTGCCCGGTTTGTCGTGTTCGTTACTCTACATTCCTCGGTTTGGTGGATTGAAAAATAACCAATAAACAGTCTGTTATCTGCATGTTGCAACCGGGCACAACCTTTGCATTACAAGTCTCCAATATTGTTTTAACCCTTTACAGGGCATTGATCAGGAGATCCGGTGATGGAGTTGACGGTAATAGGTCAAACGGCAGGTGAGGCGGCTGCGGGCGGTTGCAGTTCATCTGGTTGCGGTGGTACCAGTGATCAGTTGTCGCATCTGCCCGCGCATATCCGCGAGAAGGTGCATAACCACCCCTGCTATTCCGAGGAGGCGCATCACCATTTTGCCCGCATGCATGTGGCGGTGGCGCCAGCCTGTAATATCCAGTGCCACTACTGTAACCGGAAATATGACTGCTCCAATGAGTCGCGTCCCGGCGTGGTGTCAGAACTGCTGACGCCCGATCAGGCAGTGAAGAAGGTGATGGCGGTGGCGGCCAATATTCCGCAGATGACGGTGCTTGGTATTGCCGGCCCCGGTGATCCACTGGCCAATCCGGAGCGCACTTTCGAGACCTTTCGCCAGCTTACCGAGAAGGCGCCGGACATCAAACTCTGCGTCTCTACCAACGGCCTGTTGCTGCCGGATCAGGTGGAGGAGTTGTGTAAGCACAATATCGATCACGTCACTATCACCATCAACTGTGTCGATCCCGACGTGGGCGCCAAGATTTATCCCTGGATCTTCTGGAACAACCGCCGCATCAAGGGGCGCAAGGGGGCGGAGATTCTGATCAAGCAGCAGCAGAAGGGGCTGAAGATGCTCACTGAGCGGGGTATTTTGGTAAAGGTCAATTCGGTGATGATCCCCGGGGTCAATGATACTCACCTGGAAGGGGTGAGCAAGGTGGTGAAGGCCAACGGTGCCTTCCTGCACAACGTCATGCCGCTGATTGCCGAGGCCGAGCACGGCACCTTTTATGGCATGATGGGGCAGCGCGGTCCCACCCATAGCGAGTTGCAGGAGCTGCAGGACAAGTGTGCCGGGGATATGAACATGATGCGCCACTGTCGCCAGTGCCGTGCCGATGCGGTGGGCATGCTGGGCGAGGACCGGGGCGATGAGTTCACCATGGACAAGGTCGAGACCATGGAGATCGATTATGAATCGGCCATGCAGCGGCGTGCCGAGTATCAGGCCACCATCGAGGCGAACCGCGCGGCGCAGAAGCGCCAGAGCGGCGAAACCTTTGTTGCACTCTCTTCCGTCAAGATGATGAAAAAAGAGACCCGCCCGTTACTGATGGCGGTAGCCACCAGCGGCGGCGGTGTCATCAATCAGCATTTCGGCCATGCCAAGGAGTTCCTGGTCTACGAAGCGTCGATGACCGACGTGCGTTTCATCGGGCATCGCAAGGTGGATCTCTACTGTAGCGGTGGTGACACCTGCGGTGACGCGGAGACCACCCTGCAGAAGATCATCCGTACCCTGGAAGGGTGCGAGGCGGTGCTCTGTTCCAAGATCGGTTACGAACCCTGGGAGCAGTTGGAGTCGGTCGGTATCCAGCCCAATGGCGAACACGCCATGGAGCCGATCGAAGCGGCCGTGGCCGCCGTGTACGCGGAGATGGTCGGGAACGGCTTGACGGATAAAGCCGAAACGCCTGCCCAGTTGCAGGCCGGTGCTTAAGGCGAAACCTATGGCTGGAGAGTCCTATGGCTTATGAAATTATTGAAACCTGCGTCAACTGCTGGGCCTGCGAACCGCTCTGTCCCAGCCAGGCGATCTTTGTGGCACGTCCTCACTTCCGTATCGATGCCAAGAAGTGCACCGAGTGTGAAGGCGACTATGCCGATCCCCAGTGTGCCAGTATCTGCCCCATTGAGGGCGCCATCCTCAACCCGTTTGGCGAGGCGGCCAATCCACCCGGTTCGCTGACCGGTATCCGGTCGGAGCGGATGGCCGAGATGATGGTGGAGATCCAGGCGCGTTAACGGCAAAGGAGTCATGCAATGTTCGTAAATCGCACAACGCATAATGAATCATTCAGGGCGTTACTGAGGCGCTGGCTGACTGACCGGTTACAGTTGACCTCCAAGGCGTAACCGGTCAGTCAGCCATGGACAGCAGAAACGTTGCGACCGTTTTTCGGCGATAAGCCGGTGTCTGAGTGGTTCAACCTTTCTGCACCGGCGGTGAAATCCGACACGATCAATATCGTTGCCCTGAGTGCACGTCAGGCGCTGAATCTGATGTTGGTTGAACCGCTGCTGATCTGTCGACCACTGTTGCAGTATGGGCAACAGTGGCAGTCGGGTTTTGTTAACGGTCCGGTGCTGACGGCACTGGGTATCGTGTTGGATGCGGCCACGGATCTTAATGACTGTCCGATTGTCGGGGATGCATTCAAATGTGAACCGCCGGTTTAGTCAGGTTGAACAACGCTTCATCAAAGCAACGTATTACACCCCACAGGTGGGCACAGATGGCGAAAGCAAAAATAACCTTTGAAGATATCGACAGGACGGTCAGCGTGCCGGCTGGCACACGGGTAATTGAAGTCTCTGAGCAGATCGGTGCCGGTATTGTTTACGGGTGCCGTGAGGGCGATTGTGGCACTTGCATAATGCATGTGCAGGAGGGTTGGCGCAATCTCACCGAGCCCTCGGTGCTGGAAGAGAAGGTGCTGAAGGAGAATATGGCAAGCCGGCATGACCGGCTGGCCTGCCAGGCCCAGATTATCGGTGACTGTACTGTCAAGCCCACTTGAACGGATGAGGTTATAGGTATGCCACTGATTACATTCGCCAGCCAGGAATGCACCGGCAAGACGGTCTTTGCCGTGTTTGGGCGTACGCCAGATACGCTGCTGGAGATCGCCCGGGCCAACCGGATTCCGCTACGTTTTAATTGCGGGGAAGGTGAGTGCGGCGATTGTGCGGTCTGGGTGAAGCATTTCGATAACGGGTTGTTTTTTGGCTATCCCCTGGATAAGAAGGAACAACAGGCGCTGCGCGCGGTGGGCAAGCTTAAAGGTGTGCCTCCGCTGAAGCGGAGAGTTCCCGGTGAATGGCATCTGGCATGCCGCTTTATCCCCCGGGATGAAGATATCGTTGTGGAATATGAGGTGAGTGATGCTGAGCGCAGTCAGAAACGATGAATCGCTGGAGTCGGTGTACGCCGGCTTGATGGCATCCCGCCGGGGCGAACCGGAGGAGGAAAACCTGGCGCGCATGCTCGCCTCCTGGTCGGTCGGTGAGGGTGTGATGCCCGACTGGTTCGGGCTGGGCGAACGCTCTTTTCGCCAACTGATGATACGGCATTTTCCAGGGGCTGATCCCGACCGGCTGGCGCGTTTTGGCCGGCCGCTGACCTTTAACCGTCACGACGAGCGGGAAGAGTTACATAGCCTGCTGTTGACCCATCGTACCGGTGTCAGCAGCTCGGAGGCCTGGATGGCCGGCATCGTCACCGCCGGCTGCCTGGGCAGCGACCACCTGTGGCACGACCTGGGCCTCTGGAGCCGGGCAGACCTGTCGAAACTGATGCTGGATCATTTCGCGCCGCTTGCCCTTCGCAACAACAAAAACATGAAGTGGAAGCGTTTCCTTTACAAACAGCTGTGTGAGTCGGAAGGGATCTATGTCTGCCGATCACCCAGCTGCGAGGTCTGCGTTGATTACGCGAAATGTTTTGTGCCATCGTAAGGGCGGGTCCCTGTGCCTGCCCTGGCGTGACGATGGTGACATGGATTGGACAACCAGCAGCGGTATGAAGATTGGTGCAAACATCACTCTCAATAGAGCAGCGTGCTATCGGCGCCTACCTGGGACTGGCGGTCGGTGATGCCCTTGGCGCCACCACCGAATTTCTCACACCCAATGAGATCCGTGAACGTTACGGTGTCCATGATCGGATGATCGGTGGTGGCTGGTTGCACCTGAAACCCGGCCAGGTAACCGACGATACCGGTATGAGCCTGGTCCTTGGGTCGTCGATACTGGCCCGGGGTGGTGTGCAGGCGGTGCCGGTGGCTCGGGCGTTCAGCGACTGGATGCGCGGCAAGCCGGTGGATATCGGTCACACGGTGCGGCGTGGCATTGTCCACTTCCGCGACAGCGGCGTGCCCTGTGTGCCGGAGAATGAATTCGACGCTGGCAACGGCGCCTGCATGCGGTGCCTGCCGGTGGCGATTGCCTACTGGAACGCCCCCCACGAGCGGATGATTGAAGCCTCGCGTATTCAGTCCCATGTCACTCACAACAATCCCCATGCCGATGCCGGCACCGAAGCAGTGCTGCGCATGTTGGTGGCCGCTTTCCGGGGGGAACCGCTGGCCACACTGCACGCCATCGCCTTAAAACTGGTCGAACAACAGCGTGCCTATCGCTTCGACCGGCGAGCAGTGGAGAATCCCAGCGGTTGGATCGTGGAAACGCTGCAGGTTGTGTTTCAGGCCTTCTTTGCTTGTGACAACCTAGAGGCGGTATTGGTTGATGTGGTCAATCGTGGCGGCGACGCCGACACCACCGGGGCGATTGCCGGCATGTTGTCGGGCGCCTGTTATGGGGCGGAGGCGATCCCCAAGCGTTGGCTCAAGGCGTTGGATAGGAAAGTGCGGACGGCCTGTGAACAACAGGCGTTGGCGTTGCTGGAACTGGCGCAAACCGCCGAGTGGGGATGTACCGAGGTTCTTGCATGACGCGTGACTGGTGTTCGTTCCTCACTCCAATTTATAAGGCGCACGACTTGAGATGTGCCGCCAGGGCGCTGTCCATGGTGCTGGCATGAAGGTCAAACCAGCTGGGTAAATGGTTGTTCACATAGTCCCGGCCTATGGCGATGGAACCGCGCGCTACTTTCTCGCCCAACCGGTCCAGTTCGCCCAGCACCCGCTGATGTTCATCGGTGTGTTCACGGATGGCTGGAAAAGCGCACAACTGCATCAACTGCATTTCCGATTCAAAGTGGGCATGGGTGTGCTCTACCAGCTTTGCAAACAATGTGATAAAACCGTTCCGGTCCGCCACTGCCAGTTGATTGAGCAGGTCGATGAACTCGCCATGGGTCTGGTCCATGCTGTTCACACCCAGCCGGTAGCTGGGATGGTTAGGGTCGATGATCGACTGCATAATCAGCACTCCTGCCATACGGCATTAGCATCCTTCCCGAAGTGAAGCCGCCGCGACAGTCCGGATCGGGATGTGGGCCGCCGCGGCCATCAGGTCGCTGATGTCCGCCTCAATGATTTCGATATCCATGCGTTGGCAAAACCGTCGCTCCTTGTAATTCGGTACCGGGATCAGCGCCCAACCGGCTGGATGGCCGGCGCCATAGATCATGTCGGAAAGCACCATGCGCTCGGTGTCCCGGGTCATGCGCAGACCGAGGAATAGATACTGCTTGCCCTGGCGGTACTCCTTAAGGAAACCGGGGATGGCGAAACCGCCCATCAGCTCGGTGATGTAATCGACGTAGTCGGCGTCCGAGGCGATATAGGTGGCGTCCGGCAGTGGGCTGCCCATCGGCTTGAACAGGATGGGCAGGGAGCGGTCCACCGCTTCCTGGGGAATCTCCTGTGCGGAATATTGGCTACCGTCGTAGTGGTGAATGCGGAAACGATAGTCGGTACCGGCAATACGGGAGATACCGCGGATCAGGGTGTGCGGCCGGTTGGCATAGCACTGCTGTAGCTGGCTGTCGCGGTTGATGTCGATAACATAGTGTGTGCCGATGGCTGCCAGCCACGCATGCAGGGGCGATGTGCTCCAGCGGGTATCGCCATAGAGGGTATCGAGAAAGCGGTTGACCGCGCTGCGTCCGCGCTTTAGTTCAATATCCATGGCGGCGCGTGGAAACTCGTACATCAAGCGCGGCGCCATGGGAGTGCCGTTGTTCATGGCCAGGATCAGGCTGTCGCTGTCGGCGGGAATTGGTTCGCCGGTTTCCCGGTTGACCACGCCGTCGAGTGCGCCGGCCCCCAGGTAGGGCACGATGTCGCCGCTGCCGATACCGTGGATGAGGTCCCGCATGCTTGTCTCTGCCATTTTTAGTACTCCGTAACAATGGGTGTTCGAAAGACTGGAGCAAGAGACGGGCCAGCTTGGCCGATCCGTATCGGAACAACAACTTAGTGATATTCGAATTTAATATTGTCGAGCCCTTTGTCGGTTTTGCTACACGCGATGCACTAAAACAGCCTCAGCGCCACCTCATACACCCCACCGATCACCAGATACTCATCCTCGCCACTCAACCGGCCCGGCAGCAAGTCCGGCAGATAGACCAGTTTGCTCAGCGGTACCTTCGCCTCCAGGATGTAGTCGCCGAACTCGTCGGCTCGTTCGCGGTCGCCGGTGAAGGAGTTGATGTTGTTCAGTACCAGGATATAGCGATGCCGGGCCGGTTGATGCAGCACCTCATGTTCGTTGATCCGGTTGATGCCGCGATAGAGGATGAGATGGCTCTGGCCGCGAAACTGTCGCTGCACTTCGTATTGGCAATAGGTGTAGAGCAGGTCTAGCTGTGATTCCAGCGCATTGGTGTTGTATAGCCCCTGGGTGCGTGCCGCCAGGTAGTGCTGATAGGGTAGGGAGTTGATGTCGCCCACGGATCCTTGGTGATTGCGCGGCAGCAGCCCGAAGCGCGACTCCACCCAGCCCTTCAGGACGGCGGCGTCCTTGCCGTCGGGATCGAATAGCCAGCCGCGCAGGATGCGCAGGTAATCGGCTCGGCGGCGGTTCTTTTTGTCGGAGCGGTTGTGGAGTCCCGCTTCGTCCAGATGATCTAGCAGAAAGCCGGAGCGCATATAGTCCTGGAAATTATCTGCCCGCGCGGCGGCGACATCGATTTGTTCCAGATTGGTGAACAGGGCGCTATGCAACTCCGCTACGCCATCCAGGTAGAGCGGTGCCGGGTGCTGTTGAAAGGTGAGGCTGCCGAGGATCACCGGCGGCAGGTTGCAGTGATTGATGGAGAGCCTTGCCTGAGCCGGGAGCGAGGCGTTTTTGGCTGCGGTTTGTCTGTATTCATCCATACAATTCACCGGGGTTTGTAGCAAACCCGACCCTCGAGATCTCCTGCTGTTGTTTTAAAATATGCTTTTATAACAGCAAGTTAAAATTGATGTCCGCTTTTGGCACAGGCCTTGCCTAATACCCGTTGTCCAGGTGATTCAGCGTATTCAATCACCACTGATTCAACAATGAGTAAGGAGATCGACATGGCACTGCGTCAATGTGCAATTTACGGTAAAGGTGGTATCGGCAAGTCTACCACGACCCAGAACCTGGTGGCCGGTCTGGCTGAACTGGGTAAGAAAGTCATGATCGTCGGTTGCGATCCCAAAGCGGACTCCACCCGTCTGATTCTGCACTCCAAGGCGCAGAACACCATCATGGAGATGGCCGCCGAGGCCGGCACCGTCGAGGATCTGGAACTGGAAGATGTACTCAAGGTCGGCTACGGCGACATCAAGTGCGTTGAGTCCGGCGGTCCGGAGCCCGGCGTCGGTTGCGCCGGCCGCGGCGTGATCACCGCCATCAACTTCCTGGAAGAGGAAGGTGCCTACGAGGAAGACCTCGACTTCGTCTTCTACGATGTGCTGGGCGACGTGGTGTGCGGCGGTTTCGCCATGCCCATCCGCGAAAACAAGGCGCAGGAGATCTATATCGTCTGCTCCGGCGAGATGATGGCCATGTACGCGGCCAACAACATCTCCAAGGGTATCGTGAAGTACGCCAACTCCGGTGGCGTGCGTCTGGCCGGGCTGATCTGCAACAGCCGCAACACCGCCCGTGAGGATGAGCTGATCATGGAACTGGCGCGTCAGCTGGGCACCCAGATGATCCACTTTGTGCCCCGTGACAACGTGGTGCAGCGCGCCGAGATTCGTCGCATGACCGTCATCGAGTACGACCCCGAGGCCAAGCAGGCGCAGGAGTACCGCAATCTCGCACAGAAGATCATTGATAACCAGAACTTCGTCATCCCCACCCCCATCACCATGGATGCGCTGGAAGAGCTGTTGATGGAGTTCGGCCTGATGGATGAGGAAGACGAGAGCATCATCGGCCAGAAAGCTGTCGCCGAGGCGTAAGCAGGGGGTACCGACCTACGAATTAGTTCACGACCCCGCGTATCCACAGATTAGTGGTGCCGGGAGCAGGAGACAAACTATGTCAACAATGACACGCGAAGAGACGGCAGCGCTGATTCAGGAAGTGCTGGAAGTCTATCCGGAGAGTGCACGGGAAGACCGTGCCAAACACCTCACGGTCAATGACCGGGAGGTGGAGCAGTCGAAGAAGTGTATTACGTCCAATCGCAAATCCCTGCCGGGCGTTATGACCATCCGTGGCTGCGCCTACGCAGGCTCCAAGGGCGTGGTCTGGGGTCCGATCAAGGATATGATCCATATCTCCCACGGTCCGGTCGGTTGCGGCCAGTACTCCCGTGCCGGGCGGCGTAATTATTATGTCGGTACTACCGGCATCAACACCTTCGGTACCATGAACTTCACCTCCGATTTCCAGGAGAAGGATATCGTCTTCGGCGGCGACAAAAAGCTGTCCAAGATCATGACCGAGATCGAGCAGCTGTTTCCGCTCAACAAGGGCATCACCATCCAGTCCGAATGTCCCATCGGCCTGATTGGTGACGATATCGAAGCGGTGGCCAAACAGGCCGCCAAGACGATTGAGAAACCGGTGGTGCCGGTACGCTGCGAAGGCTTTCGCGGTGTCTCACAATCTCTGGGTCACCACATCGCCAACGATGCGGTACGCGACTGGGTACTGGGTAACCGCGATGATGATACCAGTTTCGAGAGCACTCCCTATGACGTGACCATTCTCGGTGATTATAACATCGGCGGTGACGCCTGGGCCTCCCGTACCCTGCTCGAGGACATGGGTCTGCGGGTGATCGCCCAGTGGTCTGGCGACGGTACCCTGGCGGAAATGGAAAACACCCCCAAGGCGAAGCTCAACCTGCTGCACTGCTATCGTTCGATGAACTACATCTCGCGCCACATGGAAGAGAAGTACGGTGTGCCCTGGATGGAGTACAACTTCTTCGGTCCGAGCAAGATCGCCGAATCCCTGCGCAAGATTGCAGCCTTCTTTGATGAGACCATCCAGGCCAATGCCGAAAAGGTAATCGAGAAGTACCAGGCCGAGTACGAGGCGGTGATCGCCAAGTACCGGCCACGCCTGGAAGGCAAGCGGGTGATGCTCTACGTGGGCGGTCTGCGTCCGCGTCATATCATCGGTGCCTATGAAGACCTGGGCATGGAGGTGGTCGGTACCGGTTACGAATTCGGCCACAACGATGACTATGATCGCACCATCAAGGAGATGGGCAACGCCACCCTGATCTATGATGACGTGACCGGTTACGAATTCGAAGAGTTCGTGAAGCGGGTCAAGCCCGACCTGATCGGCTCCGGCATCAAGGAGAAGTATATCTTCCAGAAGATGGGTATCCCGTTCCGCCAGATGCACTCCTGGGATTACTCGGGTCCCTATCACGGTTATGACGGCTTCGCCATCTTCGCCCGCGATATGGACATGACCCTGAACAATCCCTGCTGGAGCAAAATCAAGGCGCCCTGGCTGCAGGACGAGGTGGATGCGGAAACCGCCGTGGCCGGCGCCTGATGCGACGGAAGCGGGTTGGGCTGTCGGATGAGACCCGCCGATGGGCCTGGCAAGTTCAGTCCAACCTGCATTCGAGGCATAACACGTTTATTTTCATCTGACCCGTCGTCCACGGATTAGTGGCGCGGGAGGAGAACGATCATGAGTCAGATAGTCGAAGATATCAAACCGAGCTATCCCCTGTTTCGGCAGGATGAATACAAGGATACCCTGAAGAACAAGCAGGCGCTGTTCGAGGATCAGGTGCCTCAGGAGAAGATTGATGAGGTGTTCCAGTGGTCCACCACGGTGGAATATAAAGAACTCAACTTCAATCGCGAGGCGCTTACTGTCAACCCGGCCAAGGCGTGTCAGCCGCTCGGCGCCGTGCTCTGTGCGTTGGGGTTCGAGAAAACCCTGCCTTACGTGCACGGATCGCAGGGCTGCGTGGCCTACTTCCGCACCTACTTCAATCGCCACTTCAAGGAGCCGGTGGCTTGTGTCTCCGACTCCATGACCGAGGACGCGGCGGTGTTCGGTGGCCAGAAAAATATGTTTGCCGGCCTGGAGAATGCCAAGGCGCTGTACAAGCCGGAGATGATTGCCGTCTCTACCACCTGTATGGCCGAGGTGATCGGTGACGACCTGAACGCCTTCATCGGCAATGCCAAAAAAGAGGGCAGTGTGGAACAGGATTTGCCCACCCCGTTCGCCCACACGCCCAGTTTCGTAGGTTCCCACACCACCGGCTGGGACAACATGTTCGAGGGTATCCAGCGCTATTTCACCCTTAATCACATGGACGACAAGGTGGTTGGCAGCAACGGCAAGATCAACATCGTGCCGGGCTTCGAGACCTACCTCGGTAACTACCGGGTGATCAAGCGCATGATGGCGGAGATGGACGTGGAGTGCAGCCTGCTGTCCGATCCCAGCGATGTGCTGGACACCCCGGCGGACGGCGAGTATCGCATGTACGACGGCGGCACCTCCATGGAGGAGATGAAGGACGCCCCCAATGCCATCGACACCCTCTACCTGCAGCCCTGGCAGTCGGTGAAGAGCCGCAAGTTCACCAAGGGTACCTGGAAGCATCCGGCCAGCGATATCGCCATCCCGATGGGCTTGGAGGCCACCGACCAGTTCCTGATGAAGGTTTCCGAACTGACCGGCAAACCGATTCCCGAATCACTGGCCCGCGAACGCGGCATTCTGGTGGACATGTTGACCGACAGCCACGCCTGGCTGCACGGCAAGTCGTTTGGCATCTACGGCGATGCGGACTTTGTCATGGGCATGGCGCGCTTCCTGATGGAGGTGGGTGCCGAGCCGACCCAGATCCTCTGCAGTCACGCCAACAAGCGTTGGAAGAAGGCGATGGAAAAGCTGTTGGCCGATTCGCCCTACGGCCAGAACAGTGAAGTGCACATCGGCAAGGATCTGTGGCACTTCCGCTCCCTGATGTTCACCAACAAGCCGGACTTTATGATCGGTAACTCTTACGGCAAGTTCATCCAGCGCGACACCCTGCACAAGGGCAAGGAGCACGAAGTGCCGTTGATCCGTATCGGCTTCCCGATCTTTGACCGGCACCACATGCATCGGGATACCACCTTGGGTTACGAGGGGGCGATGTACATGCTCAAGATCCTGGTCAACGCGGTACTGGAGCGACTCGATGAAGAGACCCGCGGCATGGGCACCACGGACTACAATTACGACTTGGTGCGTTAACCGGAGCAGTGGCTGAGGGGTCGGCGTCAATATGTTTGTCTTCGACCCCGATCTACAAACAAGTAATGCGGCATTCAATTTTGCCGACGGAAGTGAGGTAAGAACGATGCCCAGTGTAATGATCCGCGTGAAAGAGAATGGAGCGTTCCTGTTCTATATCGCCAAGAAAGATCAGGAAGACGAGATTGCCGAAGTGGAAACGGATACCGAAGAGAGCTGGGGTGGTGAAGTGGTGTTGACCGATGGCTCCCGTTACTACGTCGATCCGATTAGTCCGCGACCGTCATTTCCGACCACGCTACGTTTTAAGCGTGTTTGAACCCTGTCATTGAAGGAGATTTATCATGACCCTATCCATTGTGAGAGACCTGTGTACTGCTTGCGGCGACTGTGAACCGGTCTGTCCCACCAAGTCGATCACCCCGTTCAAGGGGGTGTACAAGATCGAGGCGGATACCTGCACTGAGTGCGAGGATGAGTTCGACGTGCCCCAGTGTCTGGATGTCTGCATGGAAGACGATTGCATCATCACCGCCTGAATAGGTTGACCATCGAAAAACCGGTCTTCGTTACGGGAGGCCGGATATCTCAAGTCAGGAGACAGCCATGAATAGCCCAACGCTCGATAAAGAGATCGCCTTGCGTATTGGACTGGCGGCGCGCGAACTGCCCGAGACCGATATTCCGCGCCTGCTTCGGGTGCTGGATGATGCGCTGGGTTTGCCGCCGAATAAACAACAGCTGAACGGTCTGACGGTCAAGGCGCTCAAGGCGGCCGCCGATGGCGAGTTTGCCGATCTCGATAACGGGATGGTCAAGGCGGCGCTGGCCTGCCTCAAGGGTGAAGTACCTGAATTCAGTGAACCGCTGCCCGAGGTAGTTCCTTATGCCGAGGCGGAGATGCCGAACAGTATCCGCGTCGCCTGTGCTTCCAACCGCGGGAACCTGCTGGATGGCCATTTCGGTTCCTGTCGCCGTTTCTTGATCTTTCAGGTGTCGGCGACGGAGCGGCGTCTGATCGATATTCGTGAGATTGGCGGTGTGGCGCCGGGTGAAGATAAAAATTTGCACCGTGTGGCGCAGATTGCCGATTGCCAGATCCTGTTTGTTGCCTCCATCGGTGGTACGCCGGCCGCCAAAGTGATCCGTGCCGGGATTCACCCGGTCAAAAAACCGCAGGCCGGGCCGGCCGAGGCGGAGATCGCCGCCCTGCAGGCGGCGATCGGCAAGAGTGCGCCCCCCTGGCTGGCAAAGATCATGGGGCAGTCACCGGAGCAGCGTATCCGTTTCACCCCGGCTGAGATTGAGGCAAGGGCATGATTACCCGTGAGCAGCTGAATCAGATCAGCTGGCTGGTGGGGGAAGCGTCGTTGTCGGAGTCCACGGTGACGGGGTTGCGCAGCCGCTTTCCCGGGATCCATTTCACCTACTGCATGGATGATGACGTGATGACGGCCCGCCCGGTCCTGCAAGGCGCCGGGTTCAACCTCTATCTGATCGACAGCAGCCAGCACTGTCTCGGTTTCACCCAGGACATGGAGTTGGCCACCGGCGTGGTGGTGGCTGAAATCGAGGACGAATGAATAGCGCCGCCATGTCCGATGAGCAAGATGCCACCCCGCGTGGCGACTGTCGTGCTTGTCCGCACCGCGAGGACCGGTTGCAGAAAGGGCGCTGCCAGCCCGGAGATGCTTGTGTCGGCGCCCCGAGCGGGCGGCAGATCGCGCGCTTTTTCAAGATCAATCCGGACCTGGCGGAGCAGTACGCCGGCGATCGTTTCTGGGAACGGCGCGCCATCGCCGCCCGCTATCTATCGGTGCAGCGCCTGCGGAGCATGCTCGATGATCCCGATGAAGTGGTGCGGCGGGTCCTCGCTTACCGCCTGCCGGTGGAGGCGCTGTCCATGCTGATCGACGACCCGGACCGGGAAGTGCGGGTTACCGTGGCGGACCGGTTGCCGCCGAAACAGTTGGAACAGCTGGTGCAGGATGAAGATTACCTGGTGCGTCAGTATGTGGCGAAGCGCCTCAATCCCGGGCGTCTGTTTCGCATGCTGCGGGACCCGGATCGGGAAGTGCGCAAGACTGTGGCTGCGCGCCTGCCGCTGGAGAGTCTGGGACTGATGCAGGATGACGCCGCCCCCGAGATACGTCGTATCGTGGCGGAACGCATTGAGGTTGATGCCCTGGCTCCGTTGCTGCAGGACAGCGACTGGCGGGTCCGTCTGGCGGCCTGTCAGCGAGCGCCGCGGGAATTGCTGACGCCGTTGCGCAATGATCCGGATGAAGATGTGCGCGCCCTGGTTAGGGAAAGGCTCGGCTAAAGCCTGTTTTGTCCGTAGAAGCTGATCAAGCCGCCCATTCATCATCAACGCCGCAGAACTCGAATCAACAAGGTGGAACTGTCATGCATGCATTCGCACGCTTTATCCAGATCCTCGGCAAGGGCCGTAACGGCATGCGCGCCCTGACCCGCGACGAAGCCTATGCGGCGATGCAGATGATCGCCTGCTACGACGTGGAGCCGGAACAGCTCGGTGCCTTTTTAATGCTGATGCGGGTCAAGGAAGAGAGCGCGGAGGAGGTGGCCGGTTTTACCCAGGCGCTGCGCGAAAGTTTTCATGTGGCCGAAACGGCCTTTCGGCCGGCAATCGATTGGGCCGCTTACGCTGGCAAGAAAAGACATCTGCCCTGGTTTCTGTTGGCCGCCCTGATCCTGGCAGGGCGGGGGTATCCGGTCTTGATGCACGGTCTGCGACGCGATGATGAACGACTCTATGTGCCGGATGCGTTGGAGGCGCTGGAGATTGAGCCGGCCCGTTCGCTGCGTGAAGCCGAGGAGCAACTGCAGCTGCGCGGCTTTGCCTATCTACCGATCAGCAAGCTGTCGCCCCTGACCGCCGAACTGATCGAGACACGCACCCTGTTCGGTTTGCGGCCACCCCTGCACACCGTGGCGCGCATGCTTAACCCGTTGGCGGCACCGCTCTCCTTGATGGGGGTGTTTCATCCCAACTTTGCCGCCATACATCAACAGGCCGCCCTGCTGCTGGAACAGCCGGATATCTTGATCTGCAAGGGCGACGGCGGGGAGTTGGAGCGCATTCCGGATCGTGACGTCGAGCTGTATGGCATCCGTGGTGGCGAAGCCTGGACAGATAACTGGGAACGGTTGATCCGACCGGGTATCGAGGTGAAACCGGGACGGCTTAATCTGCACCGTTTTATCCAGATATGGGAAGGCGAGGTTGAGGACAGTTACGGTGAACGGGCGGTCATCGGCACCCTGGCCCTGATTATCCGGGCCCTAAACCTGGAGACGGCCGCTGCGCCGGCCCACCGGCTTGCCGAGGGGTGGTGGCAAGAACGCCGGGAACATCCGTTGACACATCTGGAGAGGCCGGCGGCGACCTGTGCCTGCGGGCGCGTGGAGGCTGTGTAGGGGCAACCCCCTGTGGTTGCACTGGGATCGTCTGCGGCCTCGGGCGACCCTTACAAGATCAATTTCAGCCAGCTCCCCTGGTGGGACTGGCTACCCTGAACAGAAAAGTAAAGTAAGGAATCGACAGTGAAGACCCTGCTTGACCAGCCAGAAGTGCTGGCGGAAATTTGTGCCGCGACGGATGCCGAACAAGGCATTGCCGCGTTGGAACACAGCCTGCAACGGTTGGCATCGACCGTGGAACTGCGCCATGTGCTGACGCGTGGTAACTGGCATCGTCCGGGCGGTGTGGTGGATGCCGACTTCAACCCGGTCAGCGGCAATATCCGGCGTTGGGCCGAACAGGAGTCGGCGGGCGATGTGGATGCCTTGATCGCCGGTTATGCCGATGCCGGTTACTTTGCCACCCAGCACTCCGGCAAGACCCATTACTTCGCCGCCGCCTGTGGTGACGGGCCGGCGGATTTCATCCAACTGGAAGTCGAACAGTTGCGGGAGGTGGTGGATCGCCACTTGGTGGAGGCGGACTGGTATCCCGACAGTCTGGAAGAGTTTCTTGATCCACTCGATTATCCGCGGCTCGATCCGGTCCCGGTGAATCCTCCCTTTTATCGTTTTCGACGGGTTACCTCCATCGCCCGATTGCTGGATGAGACAAACAGCGGTCCATGGGCGTTTGGTGCGTTGCGCCGTTTTGTCCAGGACTGGGGGGATAGCAGTGCGGCGGAGGGCGAACACTTTTGCCGTCACTGGATATTGGCGTTGCGCGATTATATGGACCGGGATGGTGAAGTCAGGTTGACCGCCACGCCGGTCACCACCTTCAGCGGTACCCTGCCGGACCTGCCGGCCGGCGAGATCCTACACGGCGCCGCCCTGGCCAATGCCATCCACGGATACGACCGGGTGGTGGGTTACCCCTTTGCCTGGTATTTCCACATGCTCAGCCGCAAGGCGGAGAATTACCAACTGGCCAAAGCGGTGCTGCGGGACCTGATGGGGGCTTATGACTACCTGCCGGCACGGGACCTGAAGGTGCTGCGCGACTGGGAGGCGCGGTCATACGCGGTGTGAATGTTCCGCGTGGGCACAAAACCGTGCCCACCCTACCAGACTCGAACGACTCGTAGGGGCAACCCCCCGTGGTTTTCTCGTTCCTACGCTCCGCGTGGGAATGCCTACCGCGCAACAACCGAGTCCCCGCTTGGTCGCAGATCCTTCAATCTTTTCCCGTTTGTCACATTTGCGACAAACGAAAATGTTCTGAAAAACCTAATAAAACAATGAGTTTCGATATGGCATGTCGCTTGCACTAGACCCAGGGTAGGGCAACAAGAGAGCCATGTCAGACCATGAAACAAAAAGATATCGCCGCGCTGCTGGATGAACCGGCCTGCGCCCACAACAAGAAATCCAAGTCGGGCTGTGCCAAACCGAAACCCGGCGCCACCGCCGGCGGTTGCGCGTTCGACGGGGCGCAGATCGCCCTGTTGCCGATCGCCGACGTGGCGCACATCGTGCACGGCTCCATCGCCTGCGCCGGCAGCTCCTGGGACAACCGCGGCACCCGCTCCAGCGGTTCGCGCCTGTTCCGTATCGGTATGACCACCGACCTGACGGAGCAGGATGTGATCATGGGGCGTGGCGAGAAGCGCCTGTTCCATTCCATCAAGCAGGCGATCGAGAACTACCGGCCGGCGGCGGTGTTTGTCTACAACACTTGCGTGCCGGCCCTGATCGGTGACGATGTGACCGCGGTCTGCAAGGTGGCGGCCGAGCGCTGGGGTACCCCGGTGGTGCCGGTGGATGCGGCCGGCTTTTTCGGCACCAAAAACCTGGGTAACCGTATCGCCGGTGAGACCATGGTGAAATATGTCTGCGGCACCCGCGAACCGGACCCGGTGCCGGCCGCGGTCCAGCGTCCGGGTATCCGGGTGCATGACGTCAGCCTGGTAGGCGAATACAACATCGCCGGTGAACTGTGGCATGTATTGCCGCTACTGGATGAGTTGGGATTGCGGGTGCTCTGTACCCTGTCCGGTGACGCCCGCTACCGCGAGGTGCAGACCATGCACCGCTCCGAGGCCAACATGATGGTCTGCTCCAAGGCGATGATCAATGTCGCGCGCAAGCTGCAGGAGGCCTATGGCACCCCTTGGTTTGAAGGCAGTTTTTACGGTGTGCAGGATGTCTCCCAGGCGCTGCGCGATTTTGCCCGCTTAGTTCAGGACCCCGATCTGTACGCACGCACCGAACTGCTGATCGAGCGGGAAGAGGCACGCATAAGCCGGCAACTGGCCCCCTGGCGGGAGAAGCTGAAGGGCAAAAAAGTGCTGCTCTATACCGGCGGGGTCAAGTCCTGGTCGGTGGTGGCGGCACTGCAGGATCTGGGTATGCAGGTGGTGGCCACCGGTACCAAAAAATCCACTGAAGAGGACAAGGCGCGTATTCGCGAACTGATGGGCGGCGAGGCACTGATGCTGGAGGACGGCAATCCCCGGGCGTTGATCGATATCGTGCGTGAGCAGCAGGTGGACGTGTTGATCGCCGGCGGACGCAACATGTATACCGCGTTGAAAGCGCGCATTCCGTTCCTCGATATCAACCAGGAGCGCGACTTTGGGTATGCCGGTTATGCCGGCATGTTGGAACTGGCGCGCCAGTTGGTACTGACCATCGACAGCCCGGTGTGGCCGGCGGTGCGCCAGGCCCCACCTTGGGTGAGCCGGGACCCTTTGTCCAGTGGACGAAGGAAGTCCGGCGAACGCACGCCCATGGATGGGCGGTCCGGAGTTGATTCGAAGCGTGGTGTCGTGCCAGGGATGGCTACTCCATCGGTCGAAAGTGATCGTGGTCACGGCTGCCCCACAACTCCCTCTCCCCCAGGGAGAGGGTTGGGGTGAGGGGATGAAAACAGTCCGCTGCTTGATCCTATCGTTCCTTCATCCCGCGGTTTATGCGTCACATCCCCGTGAGCATTGAGGAGTAGCACATGCCTGAAATTATCAAACGCAACAAGGCGCTTTCGGTCAGTCCGCTCAAGGCGAGCCAGACCATCGGCGCGGCACTGGCTTTTCTCGGCTTTCGCCGCGCCATCCCCATGCTGCACGGCTCCCAGGGCTGCAGCGCCTTCGGCAAGGTGTTCTTCGTGCGCCACTTCCGTGAGCCGATTCCGCTGCAGACCACCGCCATGGATCAGGTGACCACGGTCATGGGTTCCGAAGATAGCGTGGTGGAAGGTCTCAAAACCCTCGCCGAAAACAACCGCCCGGCCCTGATTGGCGTGCCGACCACCGGGCTTTCCGAGACCCAGGGCAGTGATGTTCCGATGGCGGTCAAGCTGTTTCGGCAAAAACATCCCGAGTTCGATGCCATGCCGGTGGTGCCGGTCTCCACGCCCGATTACAGCGGTTGCCTGGAGAGCGGTTTCAGCAAGGCGGTCGAGGCCATTATCAAGGAGGCGGTACCGACGGCAGCGGCGGCCGGCACACAGCCGGGGCGGCGTCGGCGCCAAGTCAATGTCCTGGTGGGCTCCAGCCTGACGCCGGGCGATCTGGAAGAGCTGCGGGAGATTATCGAGTCATTCGGCCTGCGCCCCGTGCTGTTGCCGGATCTCTCCGACTCCCTGGACGGTCATTTGGCTGAAGTGGACTTTTCCCCCCTGACCATCGGTGGCTGCGATGTGGCCGAGCTGCAGACGCTGGGGGATGCGGTAGTCACTCTGGTGATCGGCCGCTCGATGCACAAGGCCGCCGATCTGTTGCATGAACGCACCGGCGTGCCCGACCACCGCTTCGATCACCTGATGGGGCTGGCAGCGGTGGATGCCCTGACCGATACCCTGCAACAGATCGCCGCCATGCCGGTGCCGGCGAAACTGGAGCGCCAACGCGCCCAGTTGCAGGATGCCATGCTGGATGGTCATTTTATGCTCGGCCTGTCGCGCTTTGCGGTAGCGGCCGATCCGGATCTGCTGACCGCCTTTAGCCAGTTGCTGGCCGGGGTTGGTGCTGAAACCGTGGCGGCGGTAGCGCCGGTGAACGCCCAGGTGTTACGGCAGACCGCGGCGACCTCGGTAAAGATCGGTGATCTGGAGGATCTGGAACAGTTGGCGCGTGCACACAGGGCTGAGGTCTTGATCTGCAATTCCCACGGGGTTGAGAGCGCCACCCGGCTCGGTATCCCGTTGCTGCGTGCCGGCTTCCCCCAGTACGACACCCTGGGTGGGTATCAGAAGACCTGGATCGGTTATCGCGGCAGTCGCCAGACCCTGTTTGATCTGGCCAACCTGCTGCTCTCGCTGGAGAAGGGAGAGATCCATCCCTACCATTCCATTTATTCACAAAAACCGGAGGTGGCGCATGACGCTACAGCGGCGATTGCAGCTGGTGGATAACACCGGTGAGACGCAGTGGATGAGTACCGCCCTGAAGGTGGCCTTCGCCACCGCTGACATGAGCCATGTTGACCAGCACTTTGGTGCGGCCCATTCGTTTGCCATCTACGCGGTCGATCAGGAGCGGACCTGCCTGGTGGAAGCCTGTGAGTTCGGTGTCGCGGACATGGATGGCAACGAAGACAAACTGGCCGAGAAGATCGCGGCCCTGGACGGCTGCATCGCCGTCTATAGCCAGGCGGTCGGCGCTTCGGCCATCGGCCAACTCAAGGCGCGTGGCATTCAGCCGGTGAAGGTATCGCCGGGGGCCGAAATCAGTGACCTGATCGAGTCGCTACAGGATGAACTGCGGCAGGGGCCCGGCAGTTGGCTGGCCAAGGCCATTGCCAGCACCCTGCCGGCCGATCCCAACCGTTTCGATGCCATGGAATCGGAAGGCTGGGAAGAGTAGCGCCGGTCCTGACCCGGCGACCGAAGGGAGCAATCGCATGATAGAGCAGACCGGCATCGTGACAGAGAGCAATGACGCCACCCTTTGGGTGGAGACCCATACCGTGAGTGGTTGTTCAAGCTGTGCCAGCGGCAGTTGCAGTTCGGCCGTGGTGTCGAAACTGTTCGGTGAAAGGCGCCAATGGTTGCAACTGCCCAACAGCCTGGCCGCCCGGCCGGGCGATGCGGTGGTGATCGGCATCCCCGAGGCGGTGCTGGTGCGTGCCTCGCTGTCGGCCTATCTGCTGCCGCTACTGGCCCTGGTCGGCGCTGCGCTGATGGGGCACTTGTTGGGTGTTGGCGAAGGCCTGCAAGGTTTGTTGGGACTGGCCGGGCTGGCCGCCGGTTTCCTGCTGGTGCGCCGGTTGAGCGGCAGCGGGCCGCATCTGCAACCGCGTCTGCTGCGCTTGTCCGCAACGCCCCCCGGTGGGATTTCGGTGCCGGTGGGCATGCCGGGCCGGCAAATAGTCCCAAGTAACGGTTTACCCAATCGATGATTAATCTTGAAGACCAGGAGTAAAAAATGAACCGAGCGGTATTGGCTATCAGCAATGACGACCCGGTCCTGGAGACCGATTTCGCCAAGGAGATGGTGCGCCAGATGCGTGCCATTGACACCTACGGCACCTACGACACCTGGCCGGTGGAGAAGATCCTTGAGCCTTTTGTCTTGACCAAGGAGAAAAAACGGGAGATCCCGGTGGTGGGAGACCCCGACGAGATTGTGATGGCGCGTGTGCGGGCGTTTTATAACGCCATTTCGGCGCTGATCGAAAAGGAGTGCGGTCTGATGGCGGTGCCGATGCTCAACCTGACCCACGAGGGATTCGGCAGGGCAGTGATCACGGTCGGCAAACTGGTGGTGATGGATAAGACCCTGCGCGATGTGCACCGTTTCGGTTTTCCCAGTCTGTCGAAGATGAAAGATGAGGGTGACAAGCTGCTCTCGGTGGCACTGGAGATTGTCGGCCTGTATCCGAAGGTGGCCGGTCTATAGAGCACCGTTTGGGGCACCCCCCCGTGGTTGCCCTGCGGGAATGGCCAAGGGCGGATCAGGGCAGGTACAGGGGCCTGCCCCTACGGAGGGGTTGCACAATATCCACCACCAGATTGCGCTCCTCGTTCCCACGCTCCGCGTGGGAACGCATACCTACCTACGAGATGGAATGGAGAAACAAGATGACCCCGGAAGAGTTGAAAGGGATGCAGAAGGCCGTCAGAAAGGCCAAACGCATTGCCACGGAACGGGCGGGTGAGCTGCACGATCTGGTTGAGGATCGGCTGCCCGCCGCCTATGAAGATATCCCCGCTGTGGCCCAGGCGACCTATGACGCCTGCAAGGCCTGGGCTGAAGTGGAGGCTGCCTTTAAAGCGGCCGAAGCCGAGATGAATTGAGGAACCAACAATGCAAGTAATAACCGGCGTTACCCGGGGTGGCGAAAGCTATACTCCGGCCTTCGTGGTGGCGATCGAGCAAACCAATTGCATCGGTTGCGGTCGCTGTTTTAAGGTTTGTCCACGCGAAGTGTTTGACCTGATCGAGCGGGAAGAATCTGATGCATTGCAAGCGGATGATTATGACGACGATGATTACGGTGATGACGATGACGGCTTCTCGGATGACACGGCGATGGTCATGAGCCTGAAGAACAGTCTGGACTGTATCGGCTGCGGTTCCTGTGCGCGTATCTGTCCGAAAAACTGTTTTACCCATGAGCCGCAAACCTTGTTAGCGTGAGGAGATAGCCATGGCAAAACCGGAAAAGCACATTTTCATCTGCACTCAGAGCCGGCCCTCGGGGCATCCGCGATCCTCCTGCGGTCAGAAAAACTGCGGTGAGGTGGCGGACGAATTCTATTGGCATCTGCAGGAGCGACAACTGTTCGACAAGGTGCGGGTGACCACCGCCGGCTGCCTGGGTCCCTGCAGCGAGGGACCATCGGTGTTGGTCTACCCGGAGGGAGTGATGTACGGCGGCGTCAGCAAAGAGGATGTGGCGGCCATCTTTGACCAACACCTGGAGAACGATCGGCCGGTGGAACGGTTGCTGATGTCCAGCGAGTTTTGGGGATAGACAGTAAGATGCTGGATATCCTTCTGCACCTCGATCCGGATTCCATCGGCTTGATGAACGAAGCCGCTGCCGCCTGTTATGATCGGATCAGCGGCTTTGCCGAGCAGATCTACGAGCGCCTGGGCGATGAGTTGTGGAAGATTGGCTTCATGGAACAGGAGGTGGCGCTCCTGCCACCCGCGGAGGCCAGCTACAGCTTGGAAAAGGACTCCTTCAGCGGCGCCTATGCCCTGGTGGGACGCTGGCAGAACGAACAGGGCGGCAGCCTGGGCAGTCTGGTGTTTTATGCCGACGGCAGCTTCTTTGTGGAACAGGACGTCATCAAGCAGCACCCGAGAAGGGAAAACTGGTTTGTGGAGGCGATTAACGCCTGGGGCCGTCAGGCGACTATCCAGGTGGAGCCGAAACTGCTGCCGATACCGGAGTGAGCCGGCGAACCCCCGCGCTGTTGTCTGGTCATCCGCGTGGGCACAAAGAACGTGCTCACCCTTGTATGCTCTGTTCCTCGTTCCCACGCTCCGCGTGGGAATGCCTGCCTGGCGGAAATGGTGCATGTGTCTCTCGATTCGATCGCTGTTTATTCCACACCCTTCAATTTAATCTGCATTGTCGCGATCGCGACAATCTCGTTAATCCCTGTGTGGTTGAAAAATCCCGCAAAATCAAGGCGCAAGCTTTTTTATGAGCGCATGGCACAGCCCTTGCAAAGTCTCTGTTGAAACGAAACCAAACAGATTTATCACGGGAGTTAGCCATGTTGACACTCACAGAAAGTGCCCAGAAGGCCGTGGGACGTTTTATCAAAGGTGCCGATGCTCCGGTGGCGGGGCTGCGGGTCTCCGTTACTGGGGGTGGCTGCTCGGGCATGCAGTACGGCCTGTCCCTGGAAGAGGCCGTGACGCCCGAGGATACCGTGGTCGAGACCGGTACGCTGAAGATCTTTGTCGATCCCCATAGTGCGCCCCTGCTGCAGGGCGTAACGGTCGATTTCGTCGATAGCATGGAGGGGAGCGGCTTCAAGTTCGACAACCCGAACGCTAGTGCCAGCTGCGGTTGTGGCAACTCATTTTCAGCGTGAAGCGCCAGGAGAACAGTCATGTGGGACTATTCAGAAACAGTTCAGGAACATTTTTTCAATCCGCGTAACGCCGGGGCGGTCGCGGAAGCCAATGCGGTGGGGGATGTCGGTTCACTCTCCTGTGGCGATGCCCTGCGCCTGACCCTCAAGGTCGATCCGGAGACCGAGACCATTTTGGAGGTCGGATTCCAGACCTTCGGTTGTGGCTCGGCCATCGCTTCCAGTTCGGCGCTGACCGAGATCATCAAAGGCATGACGGTCAGTGATGCGCTGAAGGTCAGCAACCAGGATATCGCCGATTATCTCGACGGGTTGCCGCCGGAGAAGATGCACTGCTCGGTGATGGGGCGCGAAGCGCTACAGGCGGCGGTGGCCAACTACCGTGGTGAAGAGTGGAAGGATGACCACGAAGAGGGCGCGCTGATCTGCAAATGCTTTGCCATCGATGCGGTGATGATCGAGGAGACGATACGCGCCAACGGCCTGCGCACGGTGGAAGCGGTGACCAACTATACCAAGGCGGGGGGCGGCTGCTCCTCCTGTCACGAGGGTATCGAAGAGATACTGGGTCGGGTGCTGGCCGAACAGGGAGAGGCGTTTGAAGTCAACGCCGTAACGCAGCCGGTGGTCAAGGCCGGCACCGGTCTCACCAATCTGCAGCGTATCCACCGTATCGAAGCGCTGTTGGATGAGATCCGTCCCAACCTGCAGCGGGATCACGGCGACGTGGAGCTGGTGGAAGTCGATGGGCGCCATATCTATGTCAAGATGACCGGCGCCTGTGCCGGTTGCCAGATGGCGGCCACCACCCTGGGCGGCATTCAGCAGCATCTGGCCGAGGGACTGGCGGAATTTATCCTGGTGCTGCCGGCCGAAGAGCTGGCCCGTCGCGCGAGCATAGGGGGCTGAGCCATGGATCAGGGAATCTATCTGGATAACAACGCCACCACCATGGTGGCCCCCGAGGTGGTGGAAGCGATGCTGCCCTATTTCACCGAGCAGTTCGGTAACCCCTCCTCGCTGCATCAGTTTGGTAACCGGGTGGGTCATGCCGTGAAGCAGGCGCGCAAACAGGTGCAAGCCTTGTTGGGTGCCGAGCACGACTCGGAGATTATCTTCACCTCCTGCGGCACCGAGTCCGATTCCACCGCCATCCTCTCCGCGCTCAGGGCGCAACCGGAGCGGCGTGAGATTATCACCAGTGTGGTGGAGCATCCGGCGGTCCTGACCCTTTGTCAGTATCTGGAGAAGGATGGTTACACCGTGCACTACCTGAAGGTGGACAAGCGCGGACGGCTGGATATGCAGGAGTACGCCCGGCTGTTGTCGGACAAGGTGGCCGTTGTTTCCGTCATGTGGGCCAACAACGAGAGCGGCACCCTGTTTCCGGTGGCCGAGATGGCGGAGATGGCCCGTGCCGCCGGGGTGATGTTTCATACCGATGCGGTGCAGGCGGTGGGCAAGCTGCCGATCAACCTGAAGGAGACCGGTATCGACATGCTGTCGCTGTCGGGTCACAAGTTGCATGCGCCCAAGGGGATCGGCGTGTTGTATCTGCGCCGGGGCGTGCGATTCCGCCCGCTGCTGCGCGGCGGCCACCAGGAGCGGGGCCGACGGGCCGGTACCGAAAATGCCGCCTCCATCGTGGCGCTCGGCAAGGCGTGTGAAATGGCCGCCGCCGCCATGGAATTTGAGAAGCGTGACGTCAAGGCGATGCGTGACCGATTGGAACAGGGAATCCTCGAACAGGTATCCCACTGTTTCGTCACCGGCGATCCCAATAACCGGTTGCCCAATACCTGCAATATCGCCTTCGAATATATCGAAGGCGAGGCGATCCTGCTGCTGCTGAACAAGCTGGGCATCGCCGCTTCCAGCGGTTCCGCCTGCACCTCGGGTTCCCTGGAACCCTCCCATGTGATGCGGGCGATGGATATTCCCTATACCGCCGCGCACGGATCGGTGCGCTTCTCGTTCTCCCGCTACAACACCCTGGAGGAGGTGGAGCGGGTGATTGCGGCGGTGCCGCCGATCATTGACCGGTTACGCACGCTGTCGCCCTACTGGAACGGTAATGCGCCGGCGGAACAGACCGGGCAGGTGTTTGCACCAACTTACGCCTGAGCATCGTGATCATGCACTGGAATGCAGCCGGGTAACCTCGGCCTATCTGAATCCCCAACCTTTGCCGCAACACCGTTGCGGCTTTTTTTGTCCAGGGATGGACTTATGCCGCGAAGCACAGGGATGTGCGAGAGCGGCGTTGCCAGGGATGGACTTATGCCGCGAAGCACACGACTCCAGGGAGGGAGGAGGTAGGGCGAAGCAGGAGCTAGAGCCGAGGGATGTGCGAGAGCGGCGTTGCCAGGGATGCGGGCAGGCACAGGGGCCTGCCCCTCCGGTCGATCACACAGGTTGGTCGGGTTTTTCTCGTTCCCACGCTCCGCGTGGGAACGCATACCACGCTGCATGGCAACCCCTTGGGCTCAGACCGCGTGCCGGCACGAATTCGTAGGGGCAACCCCTCGTGGTTGCCCGGCCGGCGCGGTCTTGTCCGGTTTGCGACAATCGCCTGAAAGCCTACATTCAATACGGTTTCAATAAAAACTATCCCATTGAAAAATCAGGCCATTTTTTAATGGCACACTGTTTGCACTCCCTTATTGTAACAAGCGTATTCGATGGGTATCAGACAGCGATGATCACGATTAATGACACGACCCTGCGGGACGGCGAGCAATCTGCCGGCGTCGCCTTTACGCTGGATGAGAAACTGGCCATCGCCTGTGCGCTGGATGAACTCGGCGTGCCGGAGCTGGAGGTGGGGATTCCGGCCATGGGGTCGGAGGAGCGCGACTCTATCCGTGCGGTGGCCGATGTGATGCGGCATGCGCAGTTGATGGTCTGGTGTCGCATGCACAGTGACGACATTGTCCAGTGCCGAAATCTGGGCGTACAACGGGTCGATCTCTCCATCCCGGTCTCCGATCAGCAGATTTACCACAAGCTCGGGCGCAACCGTGACTGGCTATTGCAGCAGATTGTCCGTTGCGTCGACGAAGCCCTGGCGCTGGGGCTGGAAGTCTGCGTGGGGGGCGAAGACGCCTCGCGATCCGATAGTGAATTTCTTTGGCAGGTGGTGGAAGTCGCCGAGCGGGCCGGGGCTTCCCGATTCCGCTTTGCCGATACCGTCGGCATCATGGAGCCGTTCCGGGTCTGTGAAACCATGGCCGATCTGCGCCACATCTGCGACCTGGAGATCGAGATGCATGCCCACGACGACTTGGGCCTGGCCACTGCCAACACTCTGGCTGCGATCCGCGGTGGCGCCACCCACGTCAACACCACGGTGCACGGCCTGGGCGAACGCGCCGGCAACGCGCCGCTGGAAGAGGTGGTGATGGGATTGCGGCGTTTTTTCGATCAGGGCCGGCAGATCGACATGGAGCGTTTTGTCGATGTTTCGCAACTGGTGGAACTGGCGTCCGGGCGCAATGTCGGCTGGCACAAGAGCCTGGTCGGTGCCGGGGTCTTTACCCATGAGGCGGGTATCCATGTGGACGGACTAATCAAGGACAGCCTCAATTACCAGGGCATCGACCCGGCGGAATTGGGACGTGAGCATCAAATTGTACTGGGCAAGCACTCCGGCAGCCATGCGGTGATTCAGGCCTATGCGGACATGAGCATCAACCTGACCCGACAGCAGGCGGAGTCCCTGTTGCTGCTGGTCCGGCGTTACACCACGCTGTACAAACGGCCCCCCGCGGATGCGGAGTTGCGTCAGTTCTATCAAGACGTCAATCGGGCCAACCAGGCGCGGAGGCCGCAATGAACAACTGCATCGAAAGGGTTACCCCAGTGATTTCCCGGGAACCCGGCGGCTCGCTTTGGTGCAGCATGGGTGAGGATATCGATTGTGTTTTTGCCCGTGATCCCGCCGCCCGGACCCGCGTGGAAATTATCACCACTTATCCGGGCGTGCATGCCATCCTGCTTTATCGCATGGCCCATGGTCTGTGGCAGCGCGGCTGGCGCTACCTGCCGCGATTGATCAGCTACATCGGACGTATCTGGACCGGTGTGGATATCCATCCGGGCGCCAGCATCGGGCGTCGTTTCTTTGTCGATCACGGCGCTGGCGTGGTGATTGGTGAGACTGCAGAGGTGGGGGACGATGTGACCCTCTACCACGGTGTCACCCTGGGTGGTGTCTCCTGGAGCCGTGGTAAACGTCACCCCACGCTGGGTGACCAGGTGGTGGTCGGTGCCGGGGCCAAGATACTCGGTCCCATCCATATCGGCCGCCAGGCCCGTGTAGGCGCCAACTCGGTGGTGATTGCCTCTGTACCGGAGGGTCGGACCGTGGTCGGTATCCCCGGCAAGGTGGTCCGCTCGAGCGGGGTTTCCGATGCCGCTGCACGGGGCATCGATCTGAATCACCACATCATCCCCGATCCGTTGGCCGATGCCGTCAACTGCCTGCTGGAACGGTTGAACCGTCTGGAGCAGCAGGTGGGCAGGCACCACGATATCCTGGAGGAGACCCGACCGGTGCCGGGTTGTAGTGGGTGTGATGCGCAACAGGTTTGCGAAACGGTAGGTGGAGGCTAATGGAGATGATGATGGATATGGAGGATTTTGAAGCGGGAGACCTCTACTTTGACGAGCCGCTCACGGAAGAGGCGCGCCAGTGCCTGGAGTGTGCTGCGGATCAGTATGCGGATGGCCTCGCCGAGCAGTCGTTGATGCGGGCCTATTTCCTGGAGCCGGAGCATCCGATGGTCCTGGTGGCGCTGTATCGCTTCTTCTATTACCAGCACCGTCTGAAAGAGGCGCTGATGGTGGCGGAGCGAGTGCTGAAGGTGTTTGCCGAACGTCTCAACCTGCCGGAGAACTGGCGTGAGATTACCGAGATGAGCATCGGTGGCGGCGTGATGATCTCCATGGTGCTGATTCGATTTTATATGTTGGCCCTGAAGGGGGCCGGTTATCTGGAGTTCAGGCTGGGTCGTTACGATTCCGCCGTCGAACGCCTGGAGAAGGTGACGGAACTGGATAGCCGGGACCGTCTGGGTGCCCGCAGTCTGCTCAACATCGCGCGTGATGTGTTGGGCAAAGAGATGCCGCAGTCCCATGTGGGTGCCACCTGATGACCGTTTGGTAAACCGTTTTCGATTTCAGTCGGGAGATAAAAGATGAGTGAGAGCGAATTTGATCTGGATCTGGATGAGCTCAGCAGCGCCGAAGAGTTTTTGGAGTATTTTGGAGTGGCGTATGAGCCGACGGTGGTGCAGGTGAACCGGTTGCATATCCTGCAGCGTTTTCACGACTATCTGGATGACCTTGATGAGATGCCCGACAACGAGGCGGCTTGTCGCTCCCTCTACGCCGGGCTGCTCGACAGCGCCTACAACGACTTTGTAACTTCCGACGCACGCACGGAAAAGGTATTCAAGGTATTTCGCCTGCATGAACCGGTCAGTGTCGAGGTGTCGTTGACCGAACTGTTTGCCAATGGGGCCCTGCATGCGTCCAAGATTTGAGTATGGCCAGGCGGTGCGGGTGATCCGCAACCTGCGCAATGATGGCACCTATCCCGGTGAGCCGACCGGCCGCCTGTTGGTGCGCCGTGGCACTGTCGGCTATGTACGCGATGTGGGTACCTTTCTGCAGGATCAGATCGTCTACTCGGTAGACTTTATCGATAGTCAGCGCATGGTGGGTTGTCGGGAGCCGGAGTTGCAACTCGCCAGCGATCCGTGGGTGATGACCCGGTTCGAGTTCAGGGATAAGGTGACGCCGCGGTTGCCGTTGGCGCTGCAGGGTGAAGTGATAGCCCAACCCGGTGACGCCGGTGAGGTGGAAAAGGTGTTGCGCGAACACGCCGACGGCCCCAATTATCACGTCCGCTTCAGCGGCCGTACCCTGCAGATCCCGGAGTGTGCGCTCGACTTTTTGCCGGGCGCACCCGGGGAGGCGTAATGGGCAGCTCCATTCGCCATCCCGCCAGCGATCCCGGATTCGGGTATCACCTGTTGCGCCATGCGTTACGTCTGTTCGGAAAGAATCTGGCGCAACTGAAACCGGCTGAATATCAGCAGGTGCGGGATCAGGCCAACCGGAGCTTTGAGATGGAGTCGCGGGCGCTGGCGACGGCCGAGGCGGAAGGGGTGCTGATTCCCTCCGAGTGGCTGGATGCCTCGCTCCAGCAACTGGCCGCACGTTATGCCAGTCGGGAAGCGTTTCTCCGGGATTTAACGGTGAACGGCCTGGACGAGGCTGGTTTACGTCTGGCCCTGCAACGAGAGCGGCTGTTCGATGCCATCCTGCAGCGGGTGAGTGCCGATTGTCCCGGGGTCAGTGATATTGATGTGGAGCTGTTTTACGAGATGCACCGAGAACGCTTCGAGGCGTCGGAAATGCGGGTGGCGCGGCATATCCTGATTACCGTCAACGCCGAGTATGCGGAAAATACCCGCTGCGCGGCGTCCGCCCGCCTGGAACAGATCGTCGATAGGCTAGCCGGGCGCGTCACCCGGTTCCCTGATTTCGCCAGGCGTTACTCCGAGTGCCCGACGGCCATGCAGGGGGGCGCGCTGGGCGATGTCAAACCGGGCCAACTCTACGCCGAGCTGGATGCAATGCTGTTCAGCCTGCAGGCCGGAGAGATCAGTCCGATTGTTGAATCGGAAATGGGTTTCCACCTCCTGCTGTGTGAAAAGATCAAGCCGGGCAAACGTATTCCACTGTCCCGGGCGGCAGCGCGGATTCGCGCGCTACTGCAGCAACGCCATCAACGCAACTGCCAAAAGGCGTGGCTGGATGCCCTGCCGGCACAACGCGGTCGGCAAGTGGTATAAGACGACACCCGTCCGGGAGCCGCATTCAATCGTGGCAGCAGCGGCGCTGCCAAAAGAGGTGAAGTCCGTGAGTCAGAGCAAAGCGCACTGTTCATTCTGCGGTCAGGAACAGAGTCCGGACCTGCCCCTGATTGCCGGCGAGGCGGGACACATCTGTGAAGAGTGTGTGCGTCTGGCGTCACAGGTGGTCGGCAGTTGGGGGCGTAAACGGGCGGCGGCCAAACCGCTACGGAACCTGCTCAAGCCGGTTGAGCTCAAGGCACAACTGGATCGCTACATTATCGGGCAGGAGTTGGCCAAGGAGACCCTGGCAGTGGCGGTGTACACCCACTTCAAACGGTTGAGCATGGAGCAGTCGAGCCCAAGGATGCCGGTCTGCGCGCAAGATGTGGAGATCGAAAAATCCAACATTCTGCTGTTGGGTCCCTCCGGTACCGGCAAGACTCTGCTGGCCAGTACCCTGGCGCGGGTTGTGGGTGTGCCGATTGTGACTGCCGACGCTACCACCCTGACCCAGGCCGGTTATGTCGGAGATGACGTGGAGAGCATCCTGGGCCGGTTGGTCGATGCGGCTGAAGGCAATCTGGAACTGGCGGAGTGGGGCATCGTTTATATCGACGAGATCGACAAGTTGGCACGGGCCGGTGAATCCTCCCATGGCACCCGCGATGTCTCTGGCGAGGGGGTACAGCAGGCGCTGCTGAAACTGGTGGAAGGGGCCCGGGTCAAGCTGAGTGCCAAAGGCGCCAAGGGGCAGGGGGGCGATCTGTTGCTGGATACCCGCAACATCCTGTTCATTGCCGGCGGTGCCTTTGCCGGGATGGAGAGTCTGCTGGAAAGGCGCTTGGGCAGCGGCTGCGGGGGGATTGGATTCCATGTCGAGCCCGCCACGCCTGGAAAAGATCATGACCCAATGCGTGTGTTCGAAACGGTCCGGCCGGACGATCTGCGCCAATTCGGCCTGATCCCCGAGTTCATCGGCCGCTTTCCTATCATTACGGCGTTGCATGACCTGGATGAGTCGGTCCTGCAGCGTGTTCTTACCGAACCCCACAATGCATTGGTGCGCCAGTATCAGAGACTGTTTCAATTTGAGGGGGTCGAGCTCACTTTCACCAAGGAGGCATTGTGCCTCATTGCCCGCCAGGCGATCGAACGTGGAACCGGGGCGCGGGGACTGCGGGCGGTTCTGGAGGGGCTGCTGCGCAAGGCGATGTACGACATACCGTCGATCGAAGGGGCCAAGCAGTGCCTGGTCAATGAACAGGCGGTGATGGGGACCCGGGAGGTCACCATCCTCACCGATACCCAGCGTTACCCGGAGGATGCTGCGTTGACACAGCCGCGTTCGTTGGGATGAGGCTGGGCTTCATCATCTGGTTTCCGGCCTTGGCCGAGCTTGGCGAGCTATCCAATATAGATTTTCCGATGGATGTTGCTACCCATTGAGGGTCTTGTCGGATTGCGTGCAGCGGGTGACCGCTGAGCCGATGCATCAAGGCCGGAACAAAACAGACCAACCTGATCGCCTGGCTGCCGACGGCGTCTGCTGTCCCGGTGCTTTGGATCACCAACAGTACCCGTTACAACCTCTCCAGTGTCCAAGAAACCTAGGAAACGCTGGTAGCGAGCAGCAACTATAAACGGCAGATTGTCGACCAACTGCATGCCGAGACGGGATGATTCATTTCTTCAAATATTCCCCGCTTCCCCGACAACAGCGATACAGGATTTCCACACTGACCAAACTGGTCCGTACCCATGCCCTGGAACTGGGGGTCAAGGATTTTGTCACCAAGTCGTTTGATCGCACCGAGATACAACTAGGCATTCATAATATTCTGGAAGTCCGCCAACTCTATGAAGAGAAGCAGCAGCACAATCGATTGTTGCATTCGATTGTTGCATTCGATTGTGGATGAGCGCACTCAAGAGTTGCAGCAATAAAACGATGAACTGCAGAGCAGCCGGCACAATATCATCCAGTGCCTCGGCCGCGCCGGTGAATATCGGGATAATGAAACCGGCATGCATGTGATCCGCATGGCCAGTTATTGATCCGGAGTTGATGTTCAATTTCCTACAGATCTGCTCATGATTCATGAGGTGATGGAGGCGTTCCCGGACCGGCAATCCGGAAGCTGATCTCTGTATGGCGGGCTAGAACTCCACCCCCTGCTGGGCCTTGATACCCTGGCTGTAGGCGTGTTTCACCATCTTCATCTCGGTCACGGTGTCGGCGGCCTCGATAACCTCCGGCGGCGCGTTGCGACCGGTCAGTATCAGGTGCATCCAGGCCGGTTTCTGTTCCCGGATAAAGGTGGCAATCTCCGCGCCACTGATCCAACCGTAGCCGCAGCAGTAGTTGATCTCATCCAGTACCACCAGGTCATACTCCCGGGATAGGATTTTCTGCTGGCTGAACTCCCAGATCGCCCGGCTGGTATTGCGGTCCTGTTCCGGATTCTTGGTATCCCAGGTAAAACCGTCTCCCAGGCTGTGCCACTCGATGTTGTCGAATTTTTCCGCGGCGCTGGCCTCGCCGGTTTTCCACTTGCCCTTGATGTACTGGATGACCAGCACTCTGAATCCCGACCCCGCCGCGCGAAAGGCCACGCCGAAGGCACTGGATGATTTACCCTTGCCGTCACCGGTATGGACCAGGGTAATGCCCTGGCGCTTCTCTCTCTGTTTCATCTCTGCTTATCCTGTCTTGAGCGATCCGGCAGTATGCCACAGGCGGCGGAAAACAGGTGATATAACCCATGCCGTCGACGGGTATAGGGCATAACACCTAATTAAAAACGCTCTATTTATCAGATTGATAGTTATTGAATTCTGTTGATAGTTATCAATGTCCGGGGGCCGTTTCAGCCAGTAGATTAGCCCCAGTTAAGTATTCAAACGACCAGTGAATATCCCCCTTATGCGTAAGTCAGATCGTCTCCTGTTGCTCTATGTGGTGTTATCGGGTCTGTTCCTGTTGTCGCTGGCCGATACCACAAGATCCCCACAGGAAGGCGCTGAACGAATCGACCGCACCCGGCGGATGGTCACCGAACTGGGCCTGACCGATCCCGCCCTGTTTACCGAAGCCCGTTATACACGGCATCTTTCCCAGGCTGACCTGCACTCCGCCTTCCAGGACCACCCGATGGCGCTGGAGCATTTCCCCAGCGGCTCGCTGCTGTTGCCACCCCAGAGGAGTCAACCCTGATGGAATGGATTCGCCGTCAGCGTTATCTGATCGATTTCATTCTCTCATCCCTGCTGCGCCGCAAGGGGAAGAATTTTGGGTTGCTGCTGGTCTACACCCTGGTTGTCTTCATGCTGGCCTCGGTGATGCTGTTCACCCACGCGCTGAAGCGGGAAGTGGGCAATGTATTACAGGCCTCACCGGAAATTATATTGCAGCGCACCGAGGCGGGCCGGCACGCCCTGATACCCGCCGATTACCTGGAGAAGATCGGTCGCCTGCGCGGTGTGACCGGGCGCAAGGGGAGGCTGTGGGGCTATTTCTACGATGCGACGGTGAAGGCCAACTACACCCTGATGGTGGCCGATGAGCGGGAACTGGCGGATACCGAGGTGATTGTCGGCAGTGCCATCGCACGCGCCCGGGGTGTCGGCCCGGGGGATTATCTCACTTTCCGTTCACACGACGGGATCGCTTACAGTTTCATGATCAGAGAACTGCTGGATAGTGATACGGAGCTGTTCAGCGCTGATCTGGTGCTGATGTCCGAACGGGCCTTCCGGGTTAGCCAGGGTGTGACCGGGGGCGGCTATACCGACATTGTGCTGTCGGTAAGCAATCCCAGGGAGTTGTCGAAGATCGCTGAGAAGCTCACCCAGCGCCTGCCGGATACCCGGCCGATTCTGAAACAGGAGATTCTGCGCACCTATGACGCCATTTTTTCCTGGCGGCAGGGGATTCTGTTCGTCCTGCTGGCGGGTGCCATCATGGCATTTGTGATCTTTGCCTGGGACAAGGCATCCGGTCTGAGCGCGGAAGAGAAACGGGAGATCGGCATTCTCAAGGCAATCGGCTGGGAGACCGGTGACGTGTTGCAGATGAAATTCTGGGAAGGTGCCATTCTCTCAGTGACGGCATTCTTCACTGGCTATCTGCTGGCCTACCTGCATGTGTTCTACGCTTCGGCCAGCCTGTTTGAGCCGGTGCTGAAAGGTTGGGCGGTACTCTATCCGACCTTCCGGCTGGCACCGGTGGTCGATGGCCTGCAGATCGCCACGCTGTTTTTCTTTACCGTGTTCCCCTATGTGGTGGCGACCATTATCCCGATCTGGCAGGCCTCGGTGACCGATCCCGATGCGGTGATGAGGTAGCCGCTCATGCGCATTTCACTTCAGGATGTACATAAAGTTTTCAACCAGGGTAGGCCCAATGCCTATCCGGCGATCCGTGGCGTCACCCTGACTATTGAGCCGAACCAGGTGACCTGCCTCAAGGGGGCCAGCGGATCGGGTAAAAGCACCTTGCTGTCGATGATCGGCTGCCTGTCACGTCCCACCTCGGGCCGCATCCATCTGGGAGAGCGTATGCTCTCCAGCCTGCCGGAACGCTTTCTGACCGATATCCGGCGCCACACCTTCGGCTTTATATTCCAGCAGTTCAATCTGATCAGTGGATTGACCGTGCTGGAAAATGTACTGCTGCCCGCCTATCCCCTGGCGCCGGATTTCAAGCAATTGAAGAAGTCAGCAAATGCGCTGCTGGAGCGGTTTGGCCTGCAGCACAAGGCACAGAGTCAGGTGCAGTGGCTGTCCGGTGGCGAGGCGCAACGGGTCGCTATCTGCAGGGCGCTGATCAATGACCCGCAGATCCTGATTGCCGATGAACCGACCGCCAATCTGGATACCCGGCTCTCGCACGCCTTTATGGGACAGATCCGGCAGTTGCGCGAGATTGGCAAGACGGTGTTGATCACCAGCCATGATCCGGTGGTGTTTGAGTCGCCGGTGGTGGACCGGGTGATTGAGCTGTGTGACGGTCGGGTGGTGGAGGGCTGAGCATGTTGCTTAATCCCGCCATCATGGCGCTGATCCTGGTCTCCTTCGTGGTGTTGCTGATGCTGCTGGTTGCCGCCGGTTTTGCCATTCACCTGCTGCGATTCTGGGACATGGCGAGCGGCAGTGAACGACAGCTGCGGCTGGAGCGAAGAACCTATCTGATCTCCACCCTGCTGGCCTGGGCATTTGCCGCCGAACTGGTTTCCCTGTTGCTCTATGTCTATAACGCCGAATCCATGTCGGGTCAGTTTGTCGGTGCCATGTGCGCCACCGGGGTACTGAATGTCAATGCCTGGGGTTGGCCAACACTATTTCTGAAGGTGGCCGTCTTCTTCAGTGGGGCCACCTGGTTGACGCTCAACGCGCTGGATAACCGGGGTTATGACTACCCGTTGATCCGATTGAAATACGGGCTGTTGCTGTTGCTGGTTCCCCTGGTTGCCACTGAGACCTGGTTGCAGCTGCGTTACTTTCTAGAGTTGCAACCGGATGTCATCACCTCCTGCTGCGGCTCGCTGTTCTCGGCCAACGACCGTGGCGTGGCGGGTGAGGTGACCGCGGTCTCTCCACGGTGGGCGATGTGGAGCCTGTACCTGTCGGGTGCCCTGGTTCTGCTGACCGGTCTGTTTTATCACCGCACGCGGCGGGGTGGTCAGCTGTTCGGCCTGGTGGCCCTGGTGGCCTTTGCGATTGCACTGGTGGCGATAGTTTCAGTGATTTCACCTTACATCTACGCCCACCCCGAGCATCACTGCCCGTTCTGTATTCTCAAGTCCGGCCATGGATTTGCCGGCTACCTGCTCTACATTCCCCTGTTTGCCGCTACCGCCTGGGCGCTGGGCGTGGCTGTCGTGTCACCCTGGCAGCGGATATCCAGCCTGAGCGAGGCCGTGTCGACCAGCGGGACAAGGCTGGTGCGTCGATCGTTGATGATGTTTGTCATTTTCTATCTTTCGGCCAGCGGATTTGTCTACCACTCCACCCTGGTGATGCAGGGGGTGTGGTGGTGAATCGGCGATGGTCATGGCTTCCGCTGCTAACGGTTCTGCTGTTGGCCGGCTGTGACTCATCGGACCAATCGCTGGTGCTCGGTAAATCGGTGCCTGCCGTTGAACTGGAGCGGTTTGAGGGAGGTCGGCTGCAGTTTCCAGTCGCCTATGAGGGTCATGTGGTACTGATCCATTTCTGGGCTGATTGGTGTGCGCTCTGCCGGGATGAATTGTTGGGATCGGAACCGCTCTACCGGCGCTACCGTGACCAGGGTCTAGAGGTGCTTGCCATTAATCTTCAACAGCCTCGTGAAACTGTCCGATCCTATCTGGCGGGTCTGGATATCAGCTACCCGGTCTTGCTCGATAGCAGTGGCGAGATGGCCCGGCGTTACGGCGTGTCTGCGCTGCCGCTGGTATATCTGCTGGATCGTCAGGGCAGGCTGTATACGCGGATACTGGGTGGTGCATCCCCGGACCAATTGGAGCAGATCATCAAGCGGCTGCTGTAGGCGATTTGAAGGCCGGGCCGACCTGCGGTTTGGGCCCGGTGTTGTGAAACAACACCGCAGAGTTAGTAATTGATAGGGAGAGACGTGATGTGTGAAGAGAAAAAAATTGATCGGCGGGGCATGTTGAAACTTCTGGCCGTGGCCGGACTCGGCAGTCTGGCGGGTCCGGTTGTTGCCGGACCCGGTGTTGGTGCCATGGTACCCGGCAAAGGTTGGGTGAAATCCTCTGGCCAGCAGTGTCAGGGGGATGGGACGCCACTGCAGTTCATTCCGAAAACTTCACCGGACGGTAACCCGCTGGAGAATGAGCTGGAGAAATATCCTGCCTGTCCCTACTGCGGGATGAACCGAACCCAGTGGAATCACAGCCGCCATCTGGTTCAGTATGATGATGATCTGGTGGATGGCACCTGTTCCATTCACTGCCTGGCCATCAGCCTTTCGCTCAATCTTGATCGCGGTCCCAAGGCGATCTATGCCGCGGACTTCGGTGCCGCCGGAAAGGTCAAGCCGCTGGTTAAAGTGGATGAGGCCACCTACCTGATCGGCTCCAGGCTCAAGGGGACCATGACTGCCAACAGCAAGATGGCTTTTGCCTCCGCAGAGACGGCGAAGGCGGCCCAGGCGGAGCAGGGGGGTGAGCTGGCTTCGTTCGATGACGGGTTGAAGGCGGCTTATCTCGGCATGGCGCAGGATACGATGATGATCCGCAAACGACGTGCCGAGATGGTGAAAAAGATGCAGATGATGAAAATGAAAAAAAGCGGTGGCTGATAGTGCACTTTGGCGGTGGATTTTGGCCACGGTAATCCACCGCCTTGAAATGAACTGCCAAGAGGAAGAGTAGCCAGTGAATCTGATATTGAAATGCAGCATGGTACTGCTGCTGATGTTTGGGTTGGTTCTGGACGCTGCCGCGGGTCCGGTCGATACCCCGGCTCCCAATGTGGATGATACCTGTCCGGTATGCGGCATGTTCGTCGCCAAGTATCCGGCCTGGGTGGCTACCGTACGCTACCAGGATGGGCATCTGCACCATTTCGACGGTGCCAAGGATCTGTATAAATATCTGCTGGATCTGCCGCGCTGGGCACCCGGACATCGGCGCGAGGATATCCAGACGATCGGTGTCACCGAGTACTACACATTGACCCGCATCGATGCCCGGGAAGCCTGGTTTGTGATCGGCTCGGATGTGCTGGGTCCGATGGGCCATGAGCTGATACCGCTGGAGACCCTGGAGGATGCCGAGGAGTTCATGCAGGACCACCAGGGTGTGCGAATGCTGCGCCAGGACGAGGTGACGCGGGAGCTGCTGGAGAAGCTCGACAAGGGCGTGTTCGAATAAGCAGGTGACCTGGTCGCCTGTGCTCTCATTACGATAGGAGCGGCTTCAGCCGCGAAAAGCTGGGGATCGCAGATAAAGCAGCTCCTACGGCCGGGGGAATCGCAACGAACTGTAGGAGCGGCTTCAGCCGCGAAAAGCTGCGGATCGCAGCTAAAGCTCCTACGTCTGGACAAAATCGCAATGAATTGCAGGCGTGGCGCGGGTTCTCCTACTTGGCCTGGGGCAGGGCGGCGTAGAGGCCGGTCACTTCGTTCATCTGTCCCAGTATCTTGTCCAGCATGCGCGCCACCAGTCCCGGTACGAACTCATCCTCGCCCATGCGGTTGCTCAGGTTATACAGGTCCCAGTTCTGCTTCACCTGACTGAGGATGGCGCTGATCTCCGGGGTGTTTTCATTGGCGTTGATCAGCTCCTGCAGTGCCGTATCGAACTCACTGGTGGCGGCCTTGTAATCCTGCCGATAGAGTTCATCAGCAAATTTCCAGCTCATCAGCATATAGAGATTGCCCATGCGCTGGCTGAGCATGCGTTGACGTCCGGCAATATTGACCAGATGACCCTGGTTGGTTCCTGACTCATCGGCCAGAATCAGCACCACCTGATGGGCCGCTGCCAGCAGACGTTCCGCATTGGCCCGCAACTCCTCAGCCGTTTCCCGCTGTACCGGACCGATGGCGATCTGCTTGACCGGAATCCAGAGTTTTTCCACCAGCGCAAGCCCGCGGATGGCCTCGGGATTGGTGGTAAAATCTTTCAGCTGCTTAAGTTGCAGTTCGAACAGGTCGATGGATTCGCCAAGATGTTTTTTGGCCACCCGATAGCGCACGTCCTGCCCCATCTGCAAGTAGGACTTGACGATGCGCTGGCTCAGCATGCGTTGGCGTCCCGCCTTGTTGATGGCCTCGGCGAGGGTAATGTCCGAGGCGGCCTGGGCGGCCGGTAGCTGGCACAGCAGGATAAGCAGTCCGTACACAACTGCCTGTACGCTTTTCCTGATCATGAATCTGACTCCCCGGATAGATTCCGAATTAGTGTTATAGCTTCCCCGCATGGAGAGAGCAGGATACGGCGTCTGGTGGCGCCACGGGTGTTGGGCATTCTGCACGCTCGATCACGGTGTGGTCGGGTCAGTTGCCGTACAGGCTGATGCTGCCGATGGCGAAATCACCCGCCTGATTGCGGATGGAAAGCTGCTTGAAGGGATAGCGGAACGAGTGATCGCGTACCTGAACCAGCTGCCTTTCATCCAGGAGTATCTCAATCTGTCCATTGGGGTCACGACGCCATTCGATGGCATGGGTCTGACCGTCGCCGATATTATCAAATTCCAGACGTTCGATCACTCGGGTTCTGTCGTTGATCCGGCTCAACAGCTCCAGTGTAGAGGGCTCGCCCGGCATCAGGATCAGCTGATAACCGGTAACGCCCTCGCTCCCCTGGTAGAGGCCGAACTCGATCTGTCCCGGCTCGCTCGGAGGATTATGTGCGGACAACTCCAGTTGCAGGGCAAAGACCTGGGGAATTGACAGCGGCAGTTGGATTTCAGCCGGTTGATTGCGCTGGTCCCGGGGCTCTTCCCTGGCCTGCTTGTCGTCCTTGCCGCGCAGTGCCTCCTGCAACAGCGCACCCAGCAGCGCTTTTCCGATATCCTTTTTCTGTTCCTGTGGCGCCGTCTGTTCCGGTTCGGCGGGGGCGGCCGCGCTGCGTGAACGCAGGCCCAACCGGCCATCCACCCAGAACTGGCCGGAGATGACACTCCAGCTGGGATTCTGGTCATAGTTCCCGTCCGCAAAGTCCTCGGTCAGCAGTTCGTTGCGCCAGGGCCAGTCGTGACGGCTGATCAGCTCTTCCAGGTCATTCAACAGCCAGCGGTCGGCCGCCCGCTGCTGGCGCGCCTTGTCGGTCAGTTCGCGCAGCTGGTCGACCAGTGTCTGCAGTTGTTCGTTGTCTGAAGGGACCGTGAAGGCCGGCGCGGAGACAGCCAGCAGGGCCAGGCAGGCGAGCGTGACTAGGATGCGCATCAGCGATTTTCTCCCTATTTCGTAAACCGTCATCACCTTAGCGTCCGAAAACCTCTATTCATGAGCGGTTTTTTTAGCGGGAAGACTTTTCGATATCACCAGAGATTATATCAACTGGATGGCGACGCTATGGCCGCTTGGTGTTAAAATACCCCATTTTTTCCCGAGCGGAGATGGCTGTCATGTTCAGTAAAGATATGCAGATCGGTGGTTATGATGATGAGCTCTGGGCGGCAATCCAGTCGGAGGAGGTCCGGCAGGAGGAGCATATTGAGCTGATTGCTTCGGAAAACTACACCAGTCCCCGTGTGATGCAGGCCCAGGGCAGCGTGCTGACCAACAAGTATGCCGAAGGCTATCCCGGCAAGCGCTACTACGGCGGCTGTGAGTATGTGGACATCGCCGAGCAGCTCGCCATCGACCGCGCCAAGGCGCTGTTCGGGGCCGATTATGCCAATGTCCAGCCGCACTCCGGTTCCCAGGCCAATGCGGCGGTCTACATGGCTCTCTGTCAGCCGGGTGACACGGTGCTGGGTATGAGCCTGGCCCACGGCGGTCACTTGACCCACGGTGCCAAGCCCAACTTCTCCGGCAAGCTCTACAACGCCGTCCAGTACGGCCTCAATCCCGCCACCGGCGAGATCGACTATGCCGAGGTGGAACGCTTGGCCCGTGAACACAAGCCGAAAATGATCGTGGCCGGTTTCTCGGCTTACTCCCGGGTAATCGACTGGCAGCGCTTCCGCGCCATCGCCGATGATGTGGGCGCCTACCTGTTTGTCGATATGGCCCACGTGGCCGGCCTGATCGCCGCCGGCCTCTACCCGAGCCCGGTGCAGATCGCCGATGTCACCACCACCACCACCCACAAGACCCTGCGCGGTCCGCGCGGCGGGCTGATCCTGGCCAAGGCCAACCCGGATCTCGAAAAGAAGCTCAACTCGCTGGTGTTCCCGGGCACCCAGGGTGGTCCGCTGATGCATGTGATTGCCGCCAAGGCAGTCGCCTTCAAAGAGGCGATGGAACCCGAATTCAAGGCCTATCAGCAGCAGGTGATGACCAATGCCCAGGCTATGGCGAGCGTATTCGTTGAGCGCGGTTACGATGTGGTCTCCGGTGGCACCAATGATCATCTGTTCCTGGTCAGCTTCATCCAGGCGGGCCTCACCGGCAAGGATGTGGATGCCTGGCTGGGTGCGGCCAATATCACGGTCAATATGAACGCGGTGCCGAATGATCCGCAGTCGCCGTTCATCACCAGCGGTATCCGGGTTGGCACGCCGGCCCTGACCACCCGTGGCGTCGGGGAGGCCGAGGCGAAGGAGTTGGCGGGCTGGATGTGTGATGTGATCGATGCCCGGGGTGATCAAGCGGCCATCGACCGGGTCAAGGCCTTGGTGCTGGATCTCTGCAAGCGCCATCCGGTTTACAAGTAAGCATAGGTCCGGGCCAAGGACCAACACCCGGCGGGGCTTGCGAGTCGGAACCGATGTGAATGTTGGGTGAATAAGCCGGTAGGCACATCCACCATTGTGGCGGTGGATGCGCTGTCGCTTATCCACCCTACAAAGCCGGGTGAATCTGGAATCAATGGTCCCGGACCAGGTTATTCACGAGCTTTTCTGGAAAGATCAGGTTAAATCATGCGATGCCCTTTCTGTGGTGCCCAGGATACCAAGGTGGTGGATTCCCGGCTGTTCGGGGATGGGGACCAGGTGCGTCGTCGGCGCGAGTGCGCCATCTGTAAGGAGCGCTTCACGACCTACGAGACGGCCGAGCTGACCCTGCCAATGCTGATCAAGCAGGATGGCAGCCGGGTGCCGTTCGATGGTCGCAAGCTGGCCTCCGGTATGTCCCGCGCCCTGGAAAAACGTCCGGTCAGTGCCGAACAGGTGGATGAGGCCATCATCCATATCCGCCGCAAACTGCTGGCCTATGGCGAGCGGGAAGTGCCCTCGCGGCAGATCGGCGAGTGGGTGATGGAGGAGTTGCGGGCGTTGGACCAGGTGGCCTATGTGCGGTTTGCCTCGGTCTATCGCAGTTTCGAGGATGTGAACGCCTTCCGCGAAGAGATCGAGCGGCTGGAAAAACAGTTACCGCCGGACGTGCGCCGTCATCAGCTGGACCTGCTCAATGGTGACAAAGACGATGACGCCTGAGGATTTCAGGTTTATGGCCCGGGCCATCCGGCTGGCCGAACAGGGACTCTACACCACCCATCCGAATCCCCGCGTCGGCTGCGTCCTGGTGCGTGATGGAGAAATTGTCGGTGAGGGTTTTCATCATCGTGCCGGTGAACCTCATGCCGAGCGTAACGCCCTGGCAGCGGCCGGAGAGCGGGCGCGCGCCGCCACCGCCTACGTGACCCTGGAACCCTGTTGCCATCACGGCAAGACCCCGCCCTGCAGCGACGGCCTGATTGAGGCTGGTGTGGCGCGGGTAGTGGTAGCCATGACCGATCCCAATCCATTGGTAGCCGGTCAGGGGATTGCCCAGCTGGAGGCGGCCGGCATCCGGGTCGATCAGGGGGTGATGACGGACCAGGCGATGGCCCTGAATCCCGGTTTTATAGCGCGCATGAGTCGGGGTCGGCCCTTTGTGCGCTGTAAGCTGGCCATGAGCCTGGACGGGCGTACCGCCATGGCCAGTGGCGAGAGCAAATGGATTACCGGCGCTGATGCACGGCAAGATGTGCAGCGGCTACGTGCCCGCAGTGACGCCATTGTGACCGGCATCGGCACGGTGCTGGCGGATGATCCGTCGATGAATGTGCGGCTGAGTGCCGCCGAACTGCCGGGGGTGGCATCGGATGCCTATCTGCCGCAGCCGCTGCGGGTGGTGCTGGATCCCGATCTGCAAATATCCCCCGCCGCCCGACTGCTGAATCTGCCGGGCGAGACGCTGATTGTGACGGCATCCGGGGATGCGGGTCGGCGCCAGGCCTTGCTGGCCGTGGGTGCCGAGGTGATCCGACTGCCGCGCCACGGTATCGGGATCGATCTGGACCTGCTGATGGAGGGGCTGGCGGAGCGTGGCATCAACGAGGTGCTGATCGAATCCGGCCCCACCCTGGCCGGGGCGGCGGTGGCGGCGGATGTGGTGGATGAGCTGGTTATTTACGCGGCACCGATCCTGATGGGCAGCGATGCCAGGGGGCTGCTCAACCTGCCGGCCCTGACTGAAATGAAAGACCGCATCGCGCTGGAGATACTGGACCTGCGCACGGTCGGAGCAGACCTGCGGATCAGGGCGCGGCCCACACGCATTATTCAAGGTGGATAACGAGATGTTCACAGGCATAATTCAGGCTGTCGGTACCCTTGCCGGCCGCGAACTGCGCGGCGGCGATCTGCGTCTGGTGATACGTAGCAACGCACTGCCACTGGCGGATGTGCAACTGGGCGACAGCATTGCCACCAACGGGGTCTGCCTGACGGTGATCGAGTTGACCGGTGATGGTTATGTGGCCGATGTGTCGCGCGAGACCCTGACCCTCAGTACCCTGTCCGATCTGGCGGTGGGCAGCCGGGTCAATCTGGAGAAGGCGCTGACCCTGAGCACACCGCTGGGCGGCCATCTGGTCAGCGGTCATGTGGATGGGGTGGGGATCATCCTGGAGCGACGCGAAGAGGCGCGTTCCATCCGTTTTCTGGTGGAGGCCCCGAAGGCGCTGGCACGCTATATTGCCCACAAGGGGTCGATCTGCGTGGACGGGGCCAGCCTGACGGTGAATGCAGTGGACGGCCACCGGTTCGATCTGAATATTGTCCCCCACACCCAGCAGGAAACCATCACGGCCGATTACCGCCCGGGCAGCCGGGTCAATCTGGAAGTGGATCTGGTGGCGCGGTATCTGGAGCGGTTGCTGCTGGGTGAGCAGGCGGCCGAGCCGGCCAGAACCGAATCGGGTGTCACTCAGGCGTTGTTGGCGGAGCGGGGATTTCTGCGCTAACCGTTTGCCCGTTCGGGTTAAACCCGGGCAGGCACAGGGGCCTGCCCCTACGGTCATTGAATTTCGGTTTGTAGGGGCACCCCCTGTGGTTACCCGAATATCGGTCTGTAGGGGCAACCCCCTGTGGTTGCCCTTGAAGGCAGCTCGTAGGTTGGGGTGAGCCTGCGAACCCCAACGGGGTTTCATGCGCGTTCGCCATGATGTTGGGATTCGTTCCTCACCCCAACCTGCGGGGTGTAGGAGGCCCGCTCCCGGGCCGATTGAACGGAGCACCACCGCCTGATCGAAAATTGCGGCTGGGCGCGCTCCTACAGGAGGCGATTCCCGGGGGTGAGCCTGATAAGTGCGGTGCATCCGCCCATCAACATTTTAATGTCTTGGGTGTTTCCCACGGCTTTGTTACACTTTTCTGCTATTTTTCGGTGCTTCGAGGCACGGTAGTGACTATGGCTTTTAATACGACAGAAGAAATAATCGAGGATCTCCGTCAGGGCCGGATGGTGATCATCATGGACGACGAGGATCGCGAGAACGAGGGTGATCTGCTGATGGCGGCCGAGGCCGTGACGCCCGAGGCGATCAACTTCATGGCCCGCTACGGGCGCGGACTGATCTGCCTGACCCTGACTAAGGAGCGCTGCCAGCAGTTGCGGCTGCCGCTGATGGTGGGAGTCAATGAATCTCAGCATGCCACCAACTTCACCGTCTCCATCGAGGCGGCCGAAGGCGTGACCACCGGTATCTCGGCGGCGGATCGCGCCACCACGGTGCTGGCGGCTGTGAAAGAGGATGCCATGCCCCAGGATCTGGTGCAGCCCGGCCACATCTTTCCGCTGATGGCCCAGCCCGGCGGTGTTCTGGTGCGGGCCGGACACACCGAGGCCGGTTGCGACCTGGCCCGACTGGCTGGTTTCAATCCGGCGGCGGCGATTGTCGAGATCCTCAACGAGGATGGCAGTATGGCGCGCCGGCCCGACCTGGAGAAGTTCGCCCGGGAGCATGACCTGAAGATAGGTACTATTGCCGATCTGATTCATTACCGGGTCAGCAATGAGAAGACCATCGAGCGGGTCAGCGAGTGCACCCTGCCGACCGAGTATGGCGATTTCCGCCTGGTGGCCTATCAGGATTGTGTCGATCCGGAACTGCACCTGGCGCTGGTGATCGGTGATGTGGATACCAGCCAGCCGGTGCTGGTGCGGGTACATATGCAGAACACCCTGTGCGATCTGTTCTCTCCCAATCATGCCGGTTGCAGCTGGCCGCTACGTAACGCCATGAAGCAGATCGCCCAGGCAGGTTCGGGCATTATCGTGGTGCTGCGCAATCATGACACTACCCGGGACATGATCCAGCGTATGCGCGATTTCCAGTATCACGACAAGGACCAGAACGTGCCGGCCAGGGACCCCAAGCGTCATCTGCGTACCTACGGCATCGGTGCGCAGATCCTGTGTGACCTGGGTGTGCAGAAGATGCGCGTGCTGAGCGCGCCGAAGAGCCTGCACGCGATCTCCGGATTCGATCTGGAGATTGTCGAGTACGTGGCCTGTGAGTAGGGGCACACGAAAGAACAAGTTCCTTTATTCGGTCGCCCCTAAACCCTGCCGGCGGCGTTATGCATCTTGGCAAGGGTATGGCCATTCCCGGCGATGCGTGCCTTGCCGGCGTGGCCCAGGAACGCCCTCGGTACTACGGAATTATTCTTCCGCGAGCTCAAAGCCGGGCCTCGCCACCCTGTTAAATTATTCAATCGGGAAGCTTCCCGCAAACTAAGGTTGTATGAAAAGATGGCTATTAAAACCATAGAGGGTTCACTGACGGTACAAAGCGCACGCTTCTGCCTGGTAGTGGCGCGATTCAACAGTTTTGTCGTTGAGAGTCTGCTGGATGGGGCGATCGATGCCCTCAAGCGCCATGGCGCCAGTGATGCCGATATCACCATCGTGCGGGTGCCCGGCGCGTTCGAGATGCCGCTGGTGCTGGAGAGACTGGCGGCCAAGGGCGGTTATGACGCCATTGTCGCGCTGGGTGCGGTGATCCGTGGTGGTACGCCGCACTTTGATTTTGTCGCCGGCGAGTGCGTCAAGGGCATGGCCCAGGTGACCCTCAAGCATCAAGTGCCGATCGCCTTCGGCGTATTGACGGTGGATACCATCGAACAGGCCATCGAGCGGGCCGGCACCAAGGCCGGCAACAAGGGAGCGGAAGCAGCCATGTCCGCTATCGAGATGGTCAATGTCCTGCGCCAGATCGACTGAATGAGCATCGACTGAATGAGCAAAAAACGAAGCCAGGCCAGGCATCACGCGGTACAGGCCATCTACCAGTGGCAGGTCGCGGGTCAGGATATCAAGGATATCCGCAATCAGTTCGTGGCGGATCAGAAGCCGGACAGTTTCGAACTGGCCTACTTCGAGGCCTTGCTGCACGGCGTACCGGCCCATCTGGATGAGCTGGATGAACTGCTGGGGCCCTATCTTGACCGCTCCATCGAGAGCGTCGATCCGGTCGAGCGGGCGATTCTGCGCCTCGGTGCATTCGAACTGCGCTACCAGTTGGAGGTGCCCTACAAGGTGATCATCAACGAGTCGATCGAGCTGTCCAAGGTGTTTGGCGCCGAGCAGGGCCACAAGTATGTCAACGGTGTGCTGGACAAGCTGGCCCGTCAGTTGCGCAAGAGCGAGTTGAAGAAGTAGCTGGCGCCTATCGCTGCAGGTCCGTTTTGGCGGGCATCACCCGCCCTATTGTATAGGGCGCCCTGTGGGCGCCGATTGAACACAGGGTACCGCCAAACATCATGCCGGCCTCCGAATTCCAACTGATCGAACGCTACTTCTCCCGTCTCGGCGCGGAGCGGGCGGATGTGCCGTTGGGGGCGGGAGATGACTGCGCCCTGTTGCAGGTTCCCGAGGGCAAGCTGCTGGCGGTCAGTATCGATACCCTGGTCGAGGGTACCCATTTCCTGCCCGGCGCCGATGCCGAATCCCTGGGGCACAAGGCACTGGCGGTCAATCTCAGTGACCTGGCGGCGATGGGCGCCGAGCCCGCCTGGGTCACCCTGGCCCTGACCCTGCCGCGGGTGGATGAGGTGTGGATCGAGGCGTTTTGTCGTGGTTTCGCCGCGCTGGCCTCCTGCTACCAGGTGCAACTGGTGGGAGGGGATACCACACGCGGTCCCCTGAGTATCTCGGTACAGGCGCATGGCTTTGTCGAACCGGGCCAGGCGTTGCGGCGTGACGCGGCGAAACCGGGCGATCTGATCTATGTGACCGGTACCCTGGGTGATGCCGGGCTGGCCCTGTTGGCCGCCGGCGGCCGTTATGACGCAGGGGATCAACGTGTGGTTTTGCAGCGGCGGCTGGATCGGCCCGAACCCCGGATTGAAGTGGCCCAGGCCCTGCGCGATCTGGTCACAGGAGCGATCGATATCTCTGATGGCCTGCTTTCCGATCTGGGGCATATCTGTGACAAGAGCGGCGTCGGCGCGACCATCCGGCAGGCGGCCATTCCGCTCTCCAAACCGGTGGCGGCCTATGTGCAGACCATGGGAGACTGGTCGATACCGCTCGCTGCCGGGGATGATTATGAGCTCTGCCTCATCGTCCCGGTCGCCCACCAGGCCCGGGTTGAGGCGGCTGTGAAGAGACTGGAAGTCCCGTTGAGCCTGATCGGCCGAATCGAGGCCGGTGCCGGTGTCCGGTGCGTCGATACCGCAGGCAATCCCATTGCCGGTCCCGGGGGAGGATATGACCATTTCCGCACCTCCTGAACTGCGGCCAAACTGGCGCAACCCGATCCATCTGCTGGCCTTTGGCCTGGGCTCCGGCGCGGCACCCAAGGCCCCCGGCACCTTTGGTACGCTGGCGGCGGTGCCGCTCTATCTGCTGCTCCAGCCACTGGGCGATCTGCAATACCTGGTATTGGTGCTGCTGCTGTTTCTGCTCGGCATCTGGCTCTGCGAGCGCACCTCCCGGGATCTGGGAGTGCACGACCACGGCGGCATCGTCTGGGACGAGTGGGTCGGCTTTCTTATCACCATGTGGATGGCGCCCCCGGGCTGGTACTGGTTGCTGGCGGGGTTTTGTCTGTTTCGCCTGTTCGATATCCTCAAACCCTGGCCGATCGGCTGGCTTGACCGACGGGTCTCCGGTGGATTGGGGATTATGCTGGATGATGTGTTGGCTGGAATCTTTGGTCTTGCCCTCATTCAACTGGCTGCGTATCTGTTAGTCTAGGAAAGCAATGCCGGATCTGACGGAGAAAACAGCATGACCCGCTTACCCTCTAAACGCCACTTCGCCATTTTATTACTCTTTCCGGGTTGCCTGCTTTGGTCGGCGTCAGTGCTGGCCGTGGAGAAAGTCCGGGTGATGGCCCTGTTTGCCGATAAGGCGATGTTGCAGATCGATGGTAAACAGCGGCTGCTCAGGGCCGGTCAGAAGAGTCCGGAGGGGGTGCTGCTGGTCTCCGCCGACGCCAACGGGGCGGTGATCGAGGTGAATGGCAAGCGGGATAGTTACGGCCTGGGTTCGCAGGTCGGTGGTCACTTCACCCGGCGGCAGATGGCGGAGGTGAAAATCTGGGCCGATGCCCGGGGCTCCTACAACACCATGGGCAGCATCAACGGCCGCATGGTCGACATGCTGGTGGATACCGGCGCGACCACCATCGCCATGAGTGAGGTGGAAGCGAAACGTCTGGGTATCCCCTATCGCATTCGCGGGGAGAAGACCGGCGTGCGCACTGCTTCCGGTTTTGCCAAAGCCTATGCCATCACGCTTGATCAGGTGCAGGTGGGTGAGCTGGTGCTGCAACAGGTCGAGGCCGTGGTGGTGGAAGGCAACAGCCCGCACCGGGTGCTGCTCGGCATGAGCTTTCTCAGCCGCGTGAAGATGGAGCACAAGGGCACCCTGATGGTCCTGCAGGGCAAGTTCTGATCGGCCGTCCGGTTTGGGTCCGGCTATCTAAAACGCCCAGACAATCGACAACAGTATTGCCCAGGCGATGACGCTGGCCGCCATGATGGTATAGGTGACCGACATGGCCTCCACGTCCTCCCGTATCAGTTTAAGTCCCTGAAGCCCGTGATAGACCAGCAGGCAGGAGGCGGCCAGCGCGGCGAGCGCGATGAACATGTTGACCACCAGGCTGGGAATCAGCAGTCCCAGTGCCGAAAGCCAGAGTGGAATCGGTGCCAGGGCGGCCAGCAGGTAGGTATCATGCAGGCTTATCTCGGGATGGTGGGTACCGGCAACTTCATGAATCAGCCAGCCCATCACGGCAAAGCTCAACAGTTCGGCCAGGAAGAAGATGGTGGTGATGAACTGCCACGACTTGTCACCAAACCCCGGAATGAAGGCGTCGCCGTAATGGGTGCCGGCATAATAGAGCATAACCGGCGGGATCAGTGACATCGGCAGGACGATAAACATGACCAGTGAAACAATGGAGGGTCGGCGGCTGCGCAGTTCGTCCCATCCCGTGCTGGAGGAGAAAGGGGTCTGAATCAGCTGGGCAAAGTGCATGGGTCACCTCCGTGGTTTAAATATCATACTATGATATAAAAAGTAGTTGTCCTTCAAAAATGTGTCAAGGGGGGTACCTTGGAAATCGGTCCAGTCAGTAACCTGAATCCATTGAGCAAGCGGGATTTTGAACGCCTTTCGCATTTCCGCTATCGCCTGCGCTGTTTTTTACGCCATAGCGAGGATCTGTGCAGTGAGTATGGCGTGACTTCGCTGCAATATCAGTTGTTGCTGCACCTGAAGGGTTTTCAGGGGCGGGAGTGGGCGACGGTGGGGGAGTTGGCTGAACGTCTTCAGGCCAAGCACCACGGCACGGTTGCGCTGGTGGACCGCTGTGAACAGGCGGGACTGGTGAAGCGCAAGCGGGGCCGTGAGGATCGGCGGCGGATCGAAGTGCATCTGCTGGACAAGGGTGCGCATCTGGCCGAGTGTATCGCCCAACGGCATCAACCAGAATTGCAACTGTTGCAGGAGGAGTTCCGGTTGCCGGGCTGGGAGTGACGCCGACGCGGTTGTTGGTTGGGCTGTATCCCTTCAGGTATGTTCAGTTTGTACTCTAGGAGCCTGTCGGATTTAACACTGACCTGCTGCGGATAATCCGGATTTGGCCATATTTTCCGATCTTTCTCGTTAAATAGGTCCACTATTCCATCCTTAGGTCCGTAAACGGTGCATCCCTGCACCACTCCTCGCCTCGAAAGGTCGAAAAATCTATCCCATTCAATCGCCTGGAGCGATTGACGTGCCAACCCCGAAGGGGTGGAGCACAGGGATGTGCGGAACAAACCGGCTTTCCCTCGCTACAATCGGTCGAACCCGACAGGCTCCTAGTGCAACTTGTCGGAATCCGTATGCTGTCCACCATGGGCCTGCTCCTCCGTCACCTCGAACAGTGAGGGGATCAGGAACGGATCATCGAAATGGCGTCGGCCTACAAAGGCGATGGCATGGCGGCCGACTTGGCGCATCGCCCCGGGTGAGCGGATGCCCATGGGCCAGAGAATAAAGCGTTCCGGTCGCTCGCTGCCCGCCACCAGACCGTGTTCGGAGTACAGGCTCTGATTACCTGCTTTTGCGGGTAGGGAGCGCAGCCGATCATAGGGCTGGCTTTGCATGCTCAGGGTGTTCTGTCCCGCGCGTAGAGGATAAAGCCGTTCGATGTAATGCGTGACCGGGGCAATGCGCAGCACCAAGGGGCCGGACGGCGCCGGTTGTGGTACCAGTACCGGCTCGGTAAACAGTTGCCGGGTCGGACGTATTCGCAGTTGTTCGGTCAGAAACGCCATGTAGTAGCAGCCGCACTGATGGATGCTGTCATACAGCCAGGGAGTGCCGTTCGGCCCGAGCGTCACACGCCAGAGCAGGCCGTCCAGATGCCCGCCATAAATATCACGGCTCGGGCGCGACGGAAACCAGACCAGATAATTGAGTTGCAGCAATACCCGGTCCTGGAAGCGGGTGTAACTGATCAACTGATATTCGGTCGCGGTGCTGGTATCCACCGTGCCGCCGCCTACCCACTTCACCGTGCCGATACGGTCATCATTGCTGGTCACGTCCACCTCCCACGCCGGAGCATGGCGGATAAACAGCCGTCTGGTCGTTTCCTCGCTCAAGATCGGAATTCCCAATGCATCGAGATCCCAGTCGGCTAAGGCGCCGTTGACGCTATCCGGGCGGTGTGTCGACCAGCGCGTGAGATTACCGGCCACGGGTAATGCGGTCAGTGGCGGCGCATAGCGTGATTGCGTGTAGTGATGCCACTGCTGTATGCCCAGTGATACCAGCGGTGCCGTCAAGGGATAGAGGCCGAACACCCGCCAGCTCATCACATAATCATCTGCCACCACACTGGCGCTGCGAAGCCGACCGATCGATAGCGGATCCAACAGCAGCGCCTGGCGCAACTGTTCCCGGCAGCGGTCCAGTTCAGTCAGCCGGGACTGTACGACCCGGCGGACAGCGGGGTCAGGCAGGTTGTTTGTCTCCAGGCGGCGGGCGACCCGATCCAGGGTGGCCAGGTGACGGGTCCACTGGTCCAGTTGACCGGTGCCGGAGATCTCGTTACGGAAGGAGGCCAGGAAGCGGTTGCTGCGTAGATAGGGAAATCCCGGAATTTGGCTAACCCCTTGATCGCGCCGTCCGGCCTGGTCAATAATCCGGTCACTCTCCGCAAACCGCTGTAGACAGCCGGGGCCTAAGGTGTCGACTGACTCCTGAATGGGCGGTGATGTGGCGCAACCGGCCAGCAGTATTGATAGCAGTATACCGGTTATGCCGGTGGCGAAGTGGTGACGCGATCGCCCTGAACAGACGCGCATAAACCCTCCTGAAATGATCCACAATGTGGACAGTGGTGAAAAACTGTAGCCACAATAGGGAGTGTAGTCGTCGTGCGGGCATTAAAATGCCGGCTGGTCCTCGATTGCAGGGAGTCTGTTCTGACGTGAAACGACTTTTTCTCGCGTTGAATATTCCGGATGCGGTCAAGAACGCCCTGTTGGCGTTTCAGCCCAAGCCGGGTGCCGGGTTGCGCCCGGTGAACAGGGAGGGGCTGCACCTTACGCTATGCTTTATCGGTGTCGCCGAGATTGAACCGGTGCACCGGGCCGTTCGCACTCTCCATGCCCGCGGGTTTCCGCTTCAGATCAAAGGGCTGGGGCAGTACCGTCACGCCAAGGGAGGTGCGCTTTGGGCGGGAGTGGAACCGGGTGAAGCGCTATTGACCCTGCAGCGGGGGCTGTCGGTTGTCCTGGGGCGGGCGCATATCCAGACCGGTGCCAAGCCGTTTCGTCCGCACATTACCCTGGCCCGTTATAAGGTCGGCGTGTCAACGTCCGGGATTGAACGGTTCCTGCAGCAGAGTGATCGGCTGGTACTTGACCCCATCCGGATTCATCAGTTTGTGCTCTACTCCAGCGATACCCGACCGGAAGGTGCCGTCTACCGGATAGAACACAGGTATCCTTTGGCCGGCATTGGCAAAAAGCGGTCCAGCTGATCTGTAAATGCGCCCTGTATGCACTTGCAACATCAGGCAGAGTTAGATAATTTACGTTTACGTTTACGTAAACGTAAGCCTATAACCCTGCAATGATTTGACCTACACTCAAGCGATAACCAGGAGCCCCCATGCCGACTGCTACAGAGCAATTCCTCGCTGCCCGTGATTTTCTTATTCAACACCGGGAAGACTACGACACGGCCTACCGTGAGTTTCAGTGGCCGCAGTTAGAACACTTCAACTGGGCGCTGGACTATTTCGATCAGATCGCCCGGGACAATGATCAGCTCGCCCTGTGGGTAGTCCAGGAGGGGGGCGACGAAACCCGCATCAGTTATGCCGAGATGTCGGCCCGCTCCAACCAGGTGGCCAACTTCCTGCGTGAACAGGGAGTCAGGCGCGGGGAGCATATCCTGTTGATGCTGAACAACGTGGTGCCGTTATGGGAAACCATGCTGGCCGCGATTAAGCTGGGAGCGGTGGTTATCCCCGCCACGACACTGCTCGGGCATGATGATCTGCTTGACCGCATCGAGCGTGGCACTGTGTCCCATGTGGTGGCGGGGGCAGAGTTCGCGGCCAAATTCGATCGGATGCCGGGCAGCTTCACCCGCATCAGTGTCGAGGGTGAAGTGGCCGGCTGGCAGAGTTACGCCGCCGCTTACCAACACTCCCCGGAGTTCAGTGCCATCGGCGAGACCCGCGCCAGCGACCCGCTGCTGCTCTATTTTACCTCCGGCACCACTGCCAAGCCGAAGCTGGTGGAACACAGCCATCAGAGCTACCCCGTCGGCCATCTCTCCACCATGTACTGGATTGGTCTGAAGCCGGGGGATATCCATTTGAATATCAGTTCGCCCGGCTGGGCCAAACACGCCTGGAGCAACTTTTTCGCCCCCTGGAATGCCGGCGCGACCGTCTTCGTCTACAACTATGAACGTTTTGATGCCAAGGCAATGCTCAATACCATCTGTCGTTGTGGACTGACCACCCTGTGTGCCCCGCCCACCGTCTGGCGCATGATGATCCAGCAGGACCTGAAGTCCTTTCCGGTCAAGTTGCGCGAGGTGATCGGTGCGGGTGAGCCGTTGAACCCGGAGATTATCTCCCAGGTGCAGTCCGCCTGGGGTCTGTCCCTGCGGGACGGTTTCGGCCAGACCGAGACCACTGCCCAGATTGGCAACACCCCTGGCCAGAAGTTGAAAAGCGGTTCCATGGGCCGGCCGCTGCCCGGCTACAAGGTGCTGTTGCTCGATTCTGCCAGCCAACCTTGCGAGGAGGGCGAGATCAGCCTCGACCTGGAGCAGCGCCCGATGGGATTGATGATTGGTTATAAAAACGATCCTGAAAAGACCGCCGAGATCATGCGTGACGGCTGCTACCGCACCGGCGATGTGGCGATGCTGGACGAGGAGGGTTACTACACCTACGTCGGTCGTGCCGATGATGTGTTCAAGGCCTCGGATTATCGCATCAGCCCGTTTGAGCTGGAGAGTGTGCTGATTGAACACGAGGTGGTCGCCGAGGCGGCGGTGGTGCCCAGTCCTGATCCGGTGCGGCTGGCCGTTCCCAAGGCCTTTGTCATGCTGACGGAGGGTAACCAGCCGAGTGAGGCGTTGGCGCTCTCCATCCTGCGTCACTGCCGCGAGCATCTGGCGCCGTTCAAGCGTATTCGTCGACTGGAGTTTATCGATCTGCCAAAGACCGTTTCCGGCAAGATTCGGCGCGTACAGTTGCGCAAGGAGGAAGAGGGCCGCGACCTCGATAGCCGACGGCCGAACGAGTATTGGGAGTCTGACTTTCCGGCACTGAAATCCTGATTTTCCGTCAGGAGTTGGATTCAAGTCGCGACGACAGCGGGGCGCGGAGCCCCGCTGTTCATCCCTTCTCGACTCCGGGCCCGTCGCGGCACTGATTCCCGGATACAGGGTGCCGACCGGGGGCGATCTGGAGCAACCGTGCGCTGTCTGGATGGATTTCCCCGGCCGCGCTAGAATTCTGCCTGTTGCTCGATTTCATTGCCCCACAGCATCGCCTCGCGCCAGACGCCCGAGATCAGGTGTTCCTCGATCTGTAACTCCTGGGCCTGCCGGCTGATCGCCTCGCTGTCCGCGGTTTCAATGGCGGTTGCCAGCTTCAGATAGCTCCCGAAACGTCCCTTTCCAGTCAGTAGTCCCCGGGCCAGTGGTTCCTGTAACGACAGTATCGGCAGCAACTGGTCCATGCTCACATCCAGCATTACATCCAGCAGTGACAACAGGCCGAACAGGAACAGACTGTCTGATTCCAGGCCACCGTGCCCGGTGTCTTCGACGATCAGCAGTTCGAAAAAACGCGCCCGTACGATGGACATGCGGTACAGTTCGGGTGTGAGCTTGCGGGTGCCCACATCCGACAACACTACCATGCGCAGCCAGTATTTGAGCCGCACCATCCCCAGCAGGGAAATGGCGTGTTGAATGGATTTGATTTTCACCGAAAAGCAGAAAGCCGCTGAATTGAGTAGCCGCAGCAGGCGGAAGGCAATGCTGGGATCGCGCTCGATCAGGCGGGTGTAGTCCTGCGGGGTGGCCTCTTCCTGTTCAAGTAACGCCAGGGTCTTGATCTTGGAGAAACAGGTGGCCGAGAGTTTCTTGCCCGAGATGGTCTGCGGATGGGCAAAATAGTAGCCCTGAAACAGATCGAAGCCCATCTCCTGCAGATGCGGAACATGCGCCGGGTTCTCAACTTTCTCGGCCAGCGTGAGCACCTGATCAGGCACCCGTGCGATCAGCGCGGCGATTTGATCCAACTCCAGTCCCAGCAGGTCGATCTTGATGATATCGGCATACTCCACCAACTGCGACAGATTGGCTTCGCCGCGATAATCGTCAATGGCGATCAGGTAACCCTCCTGCTTCAGGTCAATGATCGCCCTGATCACTTCGGGAGTGGCGGTTACCGATTCCAGCACCTCGACCACGGTGACTCCCGGGGGCAGGCCCTTGGGGGCGCCGTTAAGCAGCAGTTTTTCGGTGTAGTTGATGAAAATCCGTTTGGAAGGCTTGAAATCGGTATCGGGACAGACCAGGCCGGCCGTGGCGACGCAGGCGGTGGCCAGATCGTAATCGTCAATCTCTGCCGTGCGGCAGTCGGCGCTCTTGCGATACAACAACTCGTAGCCCCAGATTGACCCGCTGCGGTCAAAGATCGGCTGCCGGGCAAAAAAGATATCGGAATAGAGGTTGTCTTGAGTCTGGTTGGACATACGACTGATCCTGAGCGGAAACCATCATTGCTGGGAACATAAGCGCTGAACATGCACTGTTATTTTTACGGTCACAATGCCGGAGAGACCGCCAGCCCGTATTATACATGGATGAGTACCGGGCGGACGAATATTGTAAAGTGACACATTATTGACGCTGTCGACAGGGGGAACGGATATTTTTCATCCTTGTGCATTCCGGTGGCAGTTTGTCCGGCGTCGGGGCACTGTGCTCTATGGCAAGTAGCTTGATGTATCATCAGCAACAGGAATTACAGACTCGTTTGACGGTGCTGCTAGCCGTTTTTGGCGCGATTGGCGGTCGCCGTATCGTATCGCTCTTGTATTCGTTGCGTCGCTTCGGATAATGGTTCAAGCCCCAACTCCTTACGCAATGACTCTACCTTTGCGGGATTTTCTATCGACAGCGGGTAAGCGCTACCGTTTTCATCAATAGCATGCTGAGTACCATAGATCTGGGGTTTTCCTGACATAGTGAGCAGACGGTCTTCAAGATAGGCGACACACCAACCCTCTGCCTCTCCCTGAGCCGTCGCCGCTTTCAACAGGGTCAGGCCATCCTCCATCAGCCCGACATCCAGGATGGCATGCTGAACCACCAACCATGCCGCCTCAGAGCCTTCCTTACCGACCAGGCTGATACCCGGCCACCCATGGCGAGTAATGATCTCCCGGATGTGCGCATTGTTCTTCTGGTGAAGCGCTTTCATACGCGGGTGATATTCAGCGCCTCCCAACTCTCCGTGGTCTGACAGTTCCTGCAATACGCGCTGGTCTTCCTCAGCCATCGATAGCAGTTCACTCTTTAACTTGTGATGCTTAGGCATGATGATTTTCGCTAACGGTTTGGCACAGGTGTACTGTGGCATTCCTATCGTTCCCCGATCCTGTAGAACTTAGGGTAGGAGTGCCTCGAAACTACATCAGCAACAATCCAGCCGCCACCATGAAAACATGGCGAATTTCCCTTGTCGGAAAGGTTCCCCATTGAAATGATAGGTGTCCTCTCTTGTTTGCCCCAAGGTATCAGGTGCATGTCATCGACATTTGGGTGATCGGGTATTCACTCTGGATCAGTGGAGATGGCACCCTCTCTCAGAACGCCGACAACACAGTGCATGGATGCAATATCGCCAAGCGGTCGGATCTGTCGTTTGCGTTGTTCGGTTAGGCTGTCGAGAATCACTCGCTTCCTCTCAACACGTACCAGCGCCTGCAGATCTTTCGATCCATCGTGGTAACAGACCCACAGCTCATCACCCGGTAACAGTTCTTTGGTTGGACAGACCAGAATGATCTCTCCTTCATAATACCGGGGTGCCCACTGCCCTCCCTCGACGACCAGTGCGTAGGCTTGCTGGTCAGGACAGATCACAAGCTCCACTCTGTCAGGCAGTGCGCCGCCTGAGTTCTTACCCGTGGTTCCTCGTACCGGCAATGAGCAACTGTTATTGTCAGATACCTGATAGTTTGATCTTGCTTCCTGTACCTGTTCACTACCGAATAAGAGCCAGCAGGGATTTACCTGCAGCTCGGCGGCAATGGCCTCAAGCTGAATAAGTGTGGGATTCCTCCTGCCGGCCAGATAATGGCCGATGGCACCACGGGTACAGCCTAACGCGAGGGCCAGCGTCTCTTGGGAAACGCCTGTTTCCTGCATGCGCTCTCGCGCTCGATTGATCCAAGGATGATGCATGGCCGAAATGATACAACTCGTATCACTTGAATCAACGACACAATTTGTAGTATTCTTGTTCGTGAGATACACTGCGTATCTCACCCGCACGTATAAAAAATGCCCGGACTCTTCCAAAATGGATTTGCAGAGTTACATAAAATCATATCCTCGTCATGAGCGCATGAAAGTGCGAATGGCTTTGGCGCGGGCACACAATGTATCGGAAGTGACCATTCGGTCCTGGGTGAACGGTACCCGAAAACACCCTTATACATTGAGTGCCGTTGAGACCACCGAGCGATTGACGGAAAACCGGGTCACACGGTTCGATCTGCGGCCGGATGTGTTCGGGTCGCAGGGCGGCTAAGTTAACCCAGAGGATTGGTTAGGAACCATGACGGACCACAACAGTATCTTTAATGGGCAACGAGGACAAACCAAAAAGCTGAGTAAAGCACAGATCGAAGCCAGGGGCACACTACTGCTCCCCTTCATTGCCGCAGTGATCATCGGTGCGTTTCAAGCCTTGTTGCCATCTATTATCCCACTGGAACAATTGAGCCAATTTCTAGTGGCTATGGCCGCATTCTCACTGATCGCTTATGCAATCAGCTTCAGCTCTTTGCCTTATGGCCGGTTCCAGGGCTTCATCATTCCGGCGTTCGTCCTTGCCGGTACAGTTCTGTTCTGGATATTGCACATCGCCTGCCAGGGCAACGAATTAATTTATTACATCACCGTCTCGCAACTCATCCTCTGGGGTTACACGCTCATTCGTACCAATCTCCGCTCTGCGTTGATTGCTTGCTGGATACTATCCTCTATTGCCCTGATCATTATTCAAGTGCCTCCCTACTTCCCTCAGGGGCCTGATGTGGTCGGCGTTATGCTGCTGATTGCCGCTAACTTGTTTGGTTTCCATATCATCTACAGCACACGAAAACTGACGGGGCTGATCCTCTCCCTCTCTGAGAAAGCGAATACCGATGAAGTCACCGGCGCCGCAAATCGCCACTACTTCACCGAACTTATGCAGTACGAATGTGCCAGAGCTCAAAGGACTGGAACCCCTCTGTCGCTATTGCTCATCGATATAGACCATTTCAAGGGAATTAATGATCACTATGGCCATCCGGCCGGTGACGCCGTACTGCGCACCCTGACCAACTGTATAAAATTAACGATTCGTGCAAGTGATATTTGTGGACGATACGGCGGAGACGAATTCGCCATACTCCTCACCGATTCCACACTCACTGGAGCCCGGTTGACCGCACAGCGTATTTTCGCTGCGATAGACGATGCAACCATCATCGACCATGGGCGGCAGATCGACTTCAGCATCAGTGTCGGTATCGCCAACTACCATCTCAATCATTCACCGGACAGCCTAGTTCGAGCAGCCGATGAAGCTCTTTATCAAGCCAAGCAGGATGGTCGCAACCGCATTTACTGTGCACATGATGGAGAGTGGGAAAAGCTGGATCAGCAGCCTATGTTACAAGCCCGAGAGCAGTTGGAAACGAGAATCCTGGAATTAAAGACATTAATTGCCAGCAATAAACATAATGACGATTTTGAAACGCAGTGGGTTATCTCACTTCTTGACTGGCGTATCGGAAAACTGGAACAAGAAAAAAGCAGCTACTATGACCATATCCTGAGTCAGGAAAAAACACCTGTTTCTTCTAACTGAGAGAATTTACCGGTCTTTGTATAGCGCCGAATCCTGAGAGGTGTTCCATGTATCTTGCCGGCGCCATACCCAATCCCAGGAGTGTGAGCGCCAATAGTATTCTATTGGCTATGTCCCAGTTACCTGTTGCATAAAGAGTGGTCTTTTGGAGCAGATTTATCCGCGAAATTCGCGGCTGAAGCCGCTCCTGCCGGGCGAATCCGCTCACGCACATCCATGTGCTTCGCGGTATAAGCCCCCTCCCTGGGCGAATCGCCAAGCCAAAACAACACCAACACATCATTGAAACAGAGCCTTTCTATTCACTCTTCAAACCGTACACAGCGCACAGGGGGCAGGTGATTGCTGACCGTCTGCCAGGAGTCCCCCTGGTCTTCACTGACCCAGAGCGACCCGGTGGTGCTGCCGAAGGCCAGGCGCTCGCCATCACGGGAGACTTCCAGGGCATGGCGATAAGTCAGGTCGTAGGCGGGCTCTGCGGGTAGTCCTTGGTGCAGCACGTCAAAGTGCCGGCCACCATCCCGGGTCCTTGTCACCACCAGACGCGCATCCACCGGAATGCGCTGTTCATCCTTGGTGGCCGGAACAAACCAGGCAGTGTTCGGTTCCCCGGGATGCACGGCCACCGCGAAGCCGAAACCGGAAGGCGGGACATCGTTCAGCTCCTGCCAGTGCTCGCCGCTGTCATCGCTGCGAAATATCCCGTTATGGTGTTGCATCCACAAGCGATCCGGGTCGGCGGGGCACTGCACAATGCGGTGCGGGTCCTGTGACACTGGATCGCCCGCCATCTCCGGCGGCATGTAGTCGTTGCGCAGACCGGACCCGATCAAGCTCCACTGCTCACCCGTATCCCGGGTCGTCCAGACGCCGCCTACAGAGACGCCGATAGTCACATGCGCGTGATCCCGGGGGTCAACCAGAATCGAATGAATGCCGGCAAAGTCATAGCCACCGCCCACCCATTTCCGGCGGCGCGGGTCGTCCCATAACGAGTGGACCAATGTCCAGCTCTGACCGCTGTCCATGGAGTGAAACAGGCCGCCCGGAATGACGCCGCACCAAAGCTCGCCAGGACGACCGCCGGCTTCCAGTGTCCATATCATCTGGGTGCTCCAGGGAGTATCGAGGCCGCGCATGGGATCTTTGTCCTCGACCCCATCCGGTTTGTCCGGAAATGCCGGCACCAGCGCCTCGGACCAGCTGTTGCCCCCGTCATCTGAGTGGTGCATCTTGACCCCGAAGTGACCCAGGTCCAGCGCCACGTGGAGGCGCGAATTGTGGGGTTCCACCAGGAGCATGGAGATCGGATCGCCTAGAAACCAACTCTGTACAATACCCCAGTTACCGTTTTTGTCCCGCTCGATTCGAAACAGACCTTTTCGGGTTCCCACTAACAGACGGTTACTCATGATCAACCTCCGGAAAGTGCCTGAACTACATAAATGGTGTCGTTTTCCCGTACTGAATCGGACATTTCGATACGGTCCTCAATCAGTTCCTGATTCAGGAAGATTGCCACATGTTTACGCAAGGCATTCTGATCATCCAGGATATAGTTGCGTACTTGTGGGTTGGCCTGAAAATACCCCTCCAGCACCTGCCGCACTGTCACGCCTTCGACCTGTGCAGTCGGGGTTTCCACGTGACGAAGCAGATTGGAGGTGAAGCTGACGGTGACCATCGCCTGGATTCCTCGGGGCGGTTATGGTGTATGGCCGCAATTCCTACGGCTTTAACTCGGTATCAACCGTACGCCTGGGTCAGCCGCGTCCGAGTTGAAATGGATGTCGGATATCAGGAAATACCGGGTTTCAAAGGTAAAGCTTAGCTGATCAAAAAAATACAGCACACTATTGATAATATTTTCTGATTATCCACCAAGCTCGGGTATGCTTCGATACCGTGTATAACGTCGCGAATGAACGTAAATACATGCCAATAGCCGTAAAGCCAGCGAGCTGACAAGGACATAATCGAGACAGGTTCCCACCCGAAAACGATCGACCACGAGCAGACTAGAGGATGCGGAATTTGCGAAATAGCATGTTGCGCGTTTAGTTGCATGCATTTGCGGTTAATTTTTTTTCAATTGGGTTTTTGTTTGTTGTTGCCGGCCGGTAGGTTGGGGTGATAAACGAACCTCAACATCCAGTTGCAGACGCATGATATTCGTCGCGGTTCCTGCGCTATCCCAATCGACGAAATTTGTTCTACGCTATTTTTCAATTTCCAGAAAATAGATGTCGTTATCAAATCTCTTTTCGTTGATCTTCTCGATGTTTGAAAATTTTCGCAGGTCTTCAAAGGTCTCATCGATAACGGCTGTCACCCGGCGATATGTCTCTTCATCAACCCGGTTGTTGTTCGCGCCATCGACCAATATCATCTTGATCCCGGATAGCGCGTTACCCACGCGATCGTGAACCGTGTTCATGGTGGCCTTCAGGGTACGCATTTTCTCCTCTTTCACATCCTGCCGTTTATTGACTTGCCGTTGGACGTAGAGCCCGAATATGGCGACCAGGGTACTGATAAATGCCCGCATCCAAAGTTCATTGAAGTCACTTGGAATCAGTTCGAACGGTTTTCCTTGATCCAGGACGGCAAAGTGCATCAGCGACTCTCCACACCAGAAAATGGCGGCGGAGATGAGACTGATGATCAAAAACAGTTGCCGCTCTGGATTTATTAACATATCGCTACCCTGTTGCTTTTAATCGAACTGTTCTTGTGGCAGAACCGGATGAGTCGATCTATAGGATAGTTTACTGGGGCTTTCCAAACTAGACGATGAAAGCACGTTGGTGTGACAGGTAGTGTGGGTGATGGCCGGTAATAATCCAGCATAAAATCATGGAGGCCTCCCCTTGACCGGAGAAGTCTCCATGACGAAAGCGACTATTCCCTCAACGCAGCCGCATGATAGGCCAGGTGTTCGCCGATGAAGCTGGCGATGAAGTGGTAGCTGTGGTCATATCCTTCCTGCATGCGCAGGGTCAGCGGGATGCCCCGTTTCTCACAGGCAGCCTGCAGGTCGGCAGGGTAGAGCTGGTCGGCGAGGAATTCGTCACCGGTCCCCTGGTCGATCAGCAGTGGCATCCCTGATGCACCGGCCTTGATCAGTTCCGTGGCGTCATACGCTTTCCAGGTTTCAATATCATTACCCAGATAAGCCGAGAAACAGCCCTCTCCCCAACCACACACCGTGGGGTGGCAGATGGGGGAGAATGCGGAGACGGAGCGATAGGCGCCCGGCTCCTTGAGGGCACAGATCAGGGCGCCGTGTCCGCCCATGGAGTGACCGGTGATCGACTTGACGCCGGGAATCACCGGCAATTCCGCCTCGATCAGTGCCGGCAACTCCCGGGTGACGTAGTCGTACATCCGGTAATGTTGCGACCAGGGAGACTGGGTGGCGTTGACATAGAAGCCGGCCCCCTGACCCAGGTCATAACGCTCCGGTTCGTCCGCCACCTCGCTGCCGCGCGGGCTGGTGTCGGGCATCACCAGGGCGATACCCAGCTCTGCCGCGTAACGCTGCGCGCCCGCCTTGGTGCGTACGTTGTCATCGGTACAGGTAAGCCCGGACAGCCAGTAAACCACCGGGACTTTTTCCGTTGCCGCCCGGGGCGGCAGATAGACCGAGAAGGTCATGTCGCAGCGGCAGCTCTCCGAGGCGTGTTGATAGCGGTTCAGCCAGCCGCCAAACTCCTTGATGCGTTCAATCTGTTTCATGCCGTGGCCTCAGAAGATAATGACGGAGCGGATGCTCTCACCGCTGTGCATCAGGTCGAAGGCGCGGTTGATATCCTCCAGTGGCATGGTGTGGGTCACCATACGGTCCAGTTCGATCTCACCGTTCATGTAACGATCCACATAACCCGGCAGTTCGGTGCGACCCTTGACGCCACCGAAGGCGGTACCTTTCCAGGTGCGTCCGGTCACCAGCTGGAACGGTCGGGTGCTGATCTCCTGGCCCGCGCCGGCGACGCCGATGATGGTGGAGACGCCCCAGCCGTTGTGGCAGCACTCCAGCGCCTCGCGCATCACGTGCACATTGCCGATGCACTCGAACGAGTAGTCGACGCCGCCGTTGGTCATCTCGACAATCGCTTCGGTGACACTGCCGCTGAGCGTCTTGGGATTGATGAAGTCGGTGGCACCCAGTGCCTTGGCGATCTCCCACTTGTCCGGGTTGAGATCGACGGCAATGATGCGCCCCGCCTTGGCCATGACCGCGCCCTGGATACAGGAGAGGCCGATACCGCCCAGGCCGAAAACGGCCACGCTCGAACCCGGTTCCACCTTGGCGGTGTTGAGCACCGCGCCAATACCGGTGGTGACGCCACAGCCGAGCAGACAGATCTTGTCCAGGGGTGCCGCCTTGTTCACCTTGGCCAGGGCGATCTCGGGCACCACGGTATATTCCGAGAAGGTGGAGCAGCCCATGTAGTGATAGATCGGTTTGCCGTTCATGGAGAAGCGACGGCTATGATCCGGCATGTAACCGGTCCACACCGTCTCGGCAATGGACTGACAAAGATTGGTCTTGGGCGAGTGGCAGTACTCGCACTCGCCACACTCCGGGATGTAGAGCGGAATCACATGATCACCCGGTTTCAGGTCTTTCACCCCGGGACCGCACTCCACCACTTCGCAGCCGCCCTCGTGTCCCAGTACGGCGGGGAATACACCTTCCGGGTCGTCACCAGAGAGGGTGAAGGCATCGGTGTGACAGACACCGGAGGCGATCACTTTTAACAGCACCTCCCCCTCCTTCGGTCCTTCCACATCGATCATCTCAATCGACAGGGGCTTTTTCGCTTCCCAGGCCACGGCGGCTTTTGCTTTCATGCTGTGTACTCCTTGATGGTTGTGTATGGATCTTTGTGTCTAATGATTTTGCTAAAACGTTTTATCGACTCGCGTCCTTGGGTGACTGCACACTCTGCATATTGTTATCCAATAGTGAGCGTACCACACGCTGCACGTGCTCGGGCGGCAGGCCATAGGGCACCACGCTGAAGAGTTGCCCGTGTTGATCGATAATGAACAGGTTGGCAGAGTGATCCAGGCTGTAACTGCCGTTTGGTAGTAGATGTTTTTGATAGCGCACCCGATAGCGGCTTGATACCTGCCGGATAGCGTCCTGTGAACCGGTCAGGCCAATCAGCTGCCGGTTAAAATAGCTCAGGTAATCCTTTAGCACCCGGGGGGTGTCGCGCTCCGGGTCAAGGGAAACGAACAGTCCCTGTACCCGGTCGGCATCGGTGCCCAGCCCGTCAAGCACCCGGGATACGCCAGCCAGTTCAGTGGGGCAGATGTCGGGACAGTAAGTGTAGCCAAAAAACAGCAGTACCACCTTGCCGCGCAGTTGTTGCAGACTGAATGTCTTGCCCTCCTGGTCGATCAGGGTGAAATCGCCGCCGATACTGGAGGTGCTGGCCTGACTGGTTGTAAAAAGGCTGGATAGTAGCGTCAACATAATCAATAGCGCCAATCGGGTCATACGCATTCAGCGTGCCTCCGCGGTGCTTTCGTGGGCCCAGCCGGGATCGCCTTTTTTGACATCACCCACGGGTGCGGCAAAGGCATCGGCCACGATCTGCTCCACATTGCGGCCGGTCAGTGACTGCAGGAAGGCAATCAGATCCTGACGCTCCTGCTCGTTCAGTTGTAGCGGCTGGATCAGCGGGTCAAGCAGTTCGTTGGGCACGCCGCCGGCATTATAAAAATCCACCACCTCACCCAACGTACTGAGTGATCCGTTGTGCATGTAGGGAGCGGTCAGCGCGATATTGCGCAGGCTCGGCGTCTTGTATTTCCAGCGATCGTAGGGGTTCTGGGTGATCTCGTAGCGCCCCACGTCGGTCGGGGGTGGCTCACCGACACTGTCTATGACAGAGCGATCAACATCAATGGTGATGCCCGGGGCGATCTGTATCTGTTCCCGCTCAGCGCGGATGCCCATCGACTCGCGGTAACCGATGCCGGTGTTGTGCAACTGATCGTCACTGAACAGGGCGTGCTGTTCATCAATAGTGTGGCAGGCAACGCAGCCGGCCTTGCCGGTAAACAGCTCGAAACCACGTTGTGCCGGAGCCGGCAGGGCGTCAGGTTCCTTGGCGTAATACCAACGATCAAAGGGGGAATCGCCGGAGACCAGGCTGCGTTGATAACTGGCCAGTGCCATGCCGAGCGTCTCCATGGAAACGCCCTTGCCGTTGAACGCCGCTTCGAACAGGCCCCGGTATTCATCAATGCCGCCGATCTTGTTGATTACATGGCCGACCGAAGGATTGGCCATCTCGTTTTTCGCCAGCAGTGGTCCCCACACCTGCTGTTCCAGGCTATCCTCGCGGCCATCATGAAACAGCAGGGCGGCATAGGCGCTGTTATAGATTGTTGGTGAGTTGCGCCGCACGCTGCGCCCCTCGACCCCCACCGCCATGGCGAGTTCGTTACTGGTAAATCCCTGTTCCGGAATATGGCACATGGCGCAGGAGAAGGTGTCATTGAGGGAGAGGCGGCGGTCAAAGAACAGTTTTCGCCCCAGCGCGATCTTCTCACGGGTAATGGGATTATTGTCCGGCTGGGGGATTGCCGGCAGTCCCGGTGGCGGCCGTTCAACCCATTGCATCAGATCAATCGCTTCTCCCCGGCGCAATTCCAGTGCGCGGGAATTGGTTTTGTAGCCGACGCTTTCGTAGCCGGTCTTGTCGTCACCCGGTTGCGACAGGCTGGGCATTTTTTTAGGGGCATGGGCGGAGTTGGCCTGCTGTTCTTGTGGGTCCGCCTGCCTGATCAGGGTCTTGATATCGTTCAGGACCAGCGCCTGGTGCAGAAAATCCACATTGTAGATATTGCGTATCCGCTTCTGCGGGTCGATCAGAAAAACGCGCAATATATGGGAGAAACCCACGCTGCTGCTGCCGTCGCTGGCGACGTCTCGCTGTACCTGCTGATTGTAGGCGTTGAGAATCGGCGCCAGGGTCTGTTCGGAGTCGGTGGTAACGAACTGCCAGTCGCCCAGATTGCCGGCGTAACGGAAATTATTGGCATAGCGCGCCATCACTTCCGGGGTGTCTGATGCAGGATCAAAACTGAGGCTGATCAGTGTCAGCCTGTCCGCCAGTTCCGCATCCTGCTGCATGCGTGCCTTGATCTGATAAAAGACGTGGGCGGTGAGTGGGCAGCCGTTGATGTCACTGCAGTTGCTGTAGATAAATCCCAGCAGCACGTACTTGCCGTCAAACAGTTCATGCAGCTGGCGTGGACGGCCGGTGGCATCCAGCACCGTGCCGTCGGCCGCCTGACCGAGGGCCGGCAGGGTATAACTGCCGACGGGGGGTAGCGGATAGCCCAGTCCGCCATAGCCGACCGCCAGCGGGGTTGATGGGCTGTTGGTGTCTGCTACTGCATTTGAAAACAGCCACAGCCCACAAGTTAAAAAAAAGGCTAATGATCGGCTTAACATCTGATCTCGCGAATATCGTCTCGACCGGATGCGTTGCCGCATCCGGTCACGCCGGTTAATGAGTGGGGTTATCAGTCGACGGCTTCCAGTTTTGCAACGGCGGTCGTTACGCTGGGTTTGACAGCGCTATAGAGCGAATAGGCGCCAAAACGCATCTGGTGGGCACGACCCAGTTTCTGCTCATTGAAGTCAATGGAGAACTGCTCCACCAGTTTCTCGCCATCCCAGATAAAACTCTTGAAATACTGTTCGTTGTCCTCGCCTTTCTTGTCCCAGTTGGCCAGCAGGGAGGAGGTGTAGTAGATCCGCTTGCCGTCCCAGCTGGAGGAGGCCATGTTGACCTGGCGACCGATTACCTTCTCGTAGACCTGCTTGGGATTGTGTGGGTCGGTAATGTCGAACAGCCGGGTCTTGCCGTCCATGAAGGTGTTCACCCAGAGCCGGCTGTCGTCCGAACTGATGGAGATATCCACCGGCAGCGGCACCTTGGCGGGATCACCCACATCGGCCACCGCCTTGCTGTGCCATTCGCCCTGTTCATCCTCATAGACCAGATGGATCTTGGAGGTGAGGGCGGTGGTGGTCAGACACCAGTTGTGGTTGGGCTGCCAGGCGCAGCGGATCTCCAGGGGGGCGCCCGGTACATCGAATATCTTCTTTGGTTTCTTGCTGTGCAGATCCCACAGCACCATGGTATTGCCGAACCGTTTCATTGCCTCCTTGTCCTGCAGCATCTTGCCGAAATCCATCATGTAGTTGGACCAGCCGGTGAAGGAGGAGGTGAGCATGATATTGCGGCGCGGCAGCACGCGCAGGTCATAGTTGTAACCGTCGGCAAAATTGCCGCTCTTTTCGGCACCCTGCAGGTTCTGGTCGGTCGGCATCCAGTGGGTGGCGATATACTCGCCCTCATTGGTGTATTCGACCAGCGCGGTGCGGCCGCCATGATCCTTGTTGTTGGAGAGGCCGGTAATCATGATCCGGCCGGGCAGGGCATAGGTGGTGTGGGGGCCGACCACGCCGCCGCTCTTCTCGACAAAATCGGTCACGACCCTTTGTAGGGTCGGTTTTGCCGGATCGGAGGCGACGTCAAAGATGAACAGCTTGTTGGTATCCAGGCCGCCGGCCCAGAGATATTTACGGTCGTCGGTAAAACCGGAATGGTGGGCCTCATTGCGGCCGCCCACGGAGAGGCTGGCGACGACCTTCCCGTAATTGGGTGATTTTGGATTGACATCCACCGTGACCAGTTTGTCCTGCCCGTCGCCCAATCCCTCGACACCGAGGGTCCAGACGTAGACGAAATCCTCCTGGCCGGTGATCTTGGCCATGTAGGGTGACTGGCAGGTCTCATCCGCCTGGGTGGTGACCGGGGTGCCGAACAGGGACAGCGCCGCCGCCATGGCGGTCGCCAGTATCCCGGGTCTTATGGATATCGTATATCCAGGGTTATTCATTGTGTCTCCTCCTGTTGGCTCTGTTATTATACTCATTCAAAAAGTAGAATGAATATTCATTTCTGTCAAATTTATTACTATGCTATGTATAATTGCCAAGCAAAACCGACTGACCTGGAGTCTTCATGCCTTATCTGAATAAAACGGCACCTTCACCCGAACCCCTGGATTGCCGTGTCCTCTCCGCCGCGCTGGATCTGTTCGTTGAGCGGGGGTTCCACAACGTTTCGGTGCATGATGTACAGCGGGCGTCACAGGTCAGCATCGGATCGATCTACAAGCACTTCGGCGGCAAGGAGGGGATTGCCAAGGCGCTCTACTACCACCTGTTGAATGAGTTTGAGGAGATGATGAATCAGGTGGTAGCGGAGGATCTGAGCAGCCGCGAGCGCTGTAACCGGATCATCGCCCTGTTATTTGAGTACACCGAGAGCCGCCCCAACATCATCGAGTACATGCTGCATGCCAAGCACCGGGAGTTCCTGCCCGATGAGCCACCGATCTGCAGCTCCACCCCGTTCAAGGTGATGCGGCACATCGTCCAGCAGGGCATGGATGCGGGCGAGATCCGTCCCGGCAATCCCTGGGTGGTTGCCTCCTCGGTCTTTGGCGGGGCGGTCCGCCTGATCCACCTGCGGCTTGACGGAGTGATGAAGCAGCCCCTGCCGGAATGCTATGACGAACTGATCGATTGTATGTGGCAGGGCGTGGGTACCGGTGAGACGGTAAAGCGAACAGGACCGCAAGCTGTCGAGGTAGCCGGTTGAATCCGTTTTTAGGCGCTGTGCCGGCCGTTTTGCCCCGACTTGAACCCGCGAGCGCTTTTCTCTACCATACACGACCCGTTGCGTGGCCCCGACGTTATCCGCCCCGCTGCCCGTAGATGACTTTTCGGATAGTCCCGGTAACAGGATGCCCCGGCTGAGGCATCGCCCACCCCATTTGTCCCGAGTTTCGTCGACCACCGGCCGCGGAACCTCCCTACTGATCGGAATTTGATGTGATTACCACTGCTAATATCACCATGCAATTTGGCGCCAAGCCGCTGTTTGAGAATATCTCGGTTAAGTTCGGCAACGGCAACCGTTATGGCCTGATCGGCGCCAATGGCTGTGGCAAGTCCACCTTGATGAAAATCCTGGGTGGTGAGCTGGAACCTTCGGCCGGCCACGTCAAGGTGGATGTCAACGAGCGGGTGGGCAAGCTGCGGCAGGATCAGTTTGCCTTCGAGACCTATACAGTGATTGATACCGTAATCATGGGCTATGCCGAGCTCTGGGCGGTGAAGCAGGAGCGTGACCGGATCTATTCGCTGCCGGAGATGAGTGAGGAGGACGGCATGAAGGTGGCCGAGCTGGAGGTGGAGTTCGCCGAGCTCGACGGCTACAGCGCCGAGGCGCGGGCCGGCGAACTGCTGCTGGGTCTGGAGATTCCCGAGTCGCAGCACTTCGGCCTGATGAGCGAGGTGGCGCCGGGCTGGAAGTTACGTGTGCTGCTGGCCCAGGCCCTGTTTGCCGATCCCGATATCATGCTGCTGGATGAGCCGACCAACAACCTGGACATCAATACCATCCGCTGGCTGGAAGGGGTGCTGAACCAGCGTAACAGCACCATGGTGATCATTTCCCATGACCGCCATTTTCTGAACAGCGTCTGTACCCACATGGCTGATCTGGACTATGGCGAACTGCGTATCTATCCCGGTAATTACGACGACTACATGACCGCCTCCACCCAGGTGCGCGAGCGACTGCTGGCGGATAATGCCAAGAAGAAGGCGCAGATTTCCGAGCTGCAGACCTTTGTCAGCCGCTTCAGTGCCAATGCCTCCAAGGCGAAGCAGGCCACTTCACGGGCGCGCCAGATCGACAAGATTCAGTTGGCCGAGGTAAAGCCCTCCAGCCGGGTCAGTCCCTATATCCGTTTCGATCAGACCAAGAAGCTCTATCGGCTGGCGCTCGAAGTGGAGGGGTTGAGCAGGGGATATGGCGAGGCGCCTCTGTTTAACAAGCTCGATCTGCAGATCGAGGTCGGCGAACGCGTGGCCATCATCGGCGCCAGTGGTATCGGCAAGACTACCCTGTTGCGCACCCTGGTGGGCGATCTGCCGGCTGATAGCGGCGAGGTACGCTGGTCGGAAAACGCCCTGATTGGTTATTTCGCCCAGGATCACTCGGCCGATTTTGCCCAGGATCTGGACCTGTTCGACTGGATGGCGCAGTGGGGCCAGAAAGGTGATGATGAGCAGGTGATTCGCGGTACCCTCGGGCGCATGCTGTTTTCCCAGCACGAGATCAAGAAATCGGTGAAGGTGATCTCCGGTGGTGAGCAGGGGCGCATGCTGTTTGGCAAGCTGATGCTGCAGCGGCCCAACATCCTGCTGATGGATGAACCGACCAATCACCTGGATATGGAGTCGATCGAATCACTCAACCTGGCGCTGGAGAACTATCCCGGTACCCTGTTCTTTGTCAGCCATGACCGTGAATTCATCTCCTCCCTGGCCACCCGCATTATCGAGATCACCCCGGCGGGGGTAAACGATTTCCGCGGCGGATATGAGGAGTATCTGCGCAGCCAGGGGATTGAAGAGTTCGGGACGCAGCGAGCGGCCAGCTAACCTCAAACCGTGCATCAGTTGAATTGCGTCGGGTTTTGACAGGCCCGTCGCGCCGGGCAGATTTCAGATCATCCGGGTCGCCTTCTCAATTGCTTCATCCAGGGTTCTGGCAAAGCGGATTCTGCCGGGTTTGGTGCGAACACCGGCGCGCCTCAGTTTGAGGATGATTCTGGGCGCCAGATTGCTGATCACCAGGCCAACGTTATTGGTCGAGAGATTGGCCACGATGGATTCCACGGCGACGATGGCGCTCATATCGACCAGGGTAACTTCCGACATATCCAGTATCACCACCCGGACTTCCGGGGTGATGGTGGTGATGTTTTTCAGGGCCTTCTGGGCCGAGCCGAAAAACAGCGGGCCATTAATGTCATAGATCGATATCTGGCTCGGTAACGCCAGTTCACTCAATCGGTCAGATTCTATTTTTTTGTTTTCCGTCAGGCGAATGCTTTTGTGGATAAACAGCATGGCGGCCAATCCCATGCCGACGCCCACCGCGATGGTCATATCGAACAGCACGGTCAACAGAAAGCAGGTGACCAGGGTGAGGATGTCATCCCGGGGGGCGATTTTCAGGGTGCGGACAAAATGTTTCGCTTCACTCATGTTCCAGGCCACCATCAGCAGCAGTGCCGCCATGGATGCCATCGGAATGTAGGAGAGGATGGGTGACAGGGAGAGGATGGAGACCAGTATAAACAGGCCGTGTACGACCGATGAGAGTGGCGAGGTGCCGCCCGCCCGGATGTTCGCCGCTGTGCGTGCAATCGCCGCTGTTGCCGGAATGCCACCGAACAGGGAGACCACCATGTTACCAATGCCTTGTCCAATCAGCTCATCATTGGAATTATGCTTTTTTCCTGACATGCCGTCCGCCACCACCGCGCAGAGGAGTGATTCGAGCGATCCCAGTATGGCGATGGTGATGGCTGATGCCAGCAGGGTATTCACCAGGTCGAAGCTGAGGCCGATCGGGTTGCCGGCACTATCCGGCAGATTCCAGGGCCATTCGAAGGTAGGTAGAATGGGTGGGATACCACTGCCGCTAATGCCGTTCAACTCGTAATGAAATCGGCTGCCGATGGTGGCAACGGAAAAGTCGCTACTGAAATGACCCAGGAGCCAGGCGAATACTGAGCCGATTAACAGCGCGACCAGATGCCCCGGTATTCTGGAGTGCAGTCTCGGCCAGAGGCTGAGTATACCCAGGGTGATGGCGCCGATCAGTGTCTCCTGCCAGTTGATGGTCGGCAGTGACTGAATAATCAGCGCCAGTTTGTCAATATAGTGACCATCCAGTGACTGGATGTTCAAACCCAGGAAATCTTTGACCTGGAACGTGGCGATCACCACCCCGATACCGGCGGTAAATCCGACGGTGACCGGATAGGGCACAATCTCGATCAATCGCCCCAGCCGGGCCAGGCCCAGCAGCACGAGAATCATGCCGGCCAGGAAACCACTCACCAGCAGGCCGCCGATCCCGTACTGCTGGACGATCGGCACCAGCACCACCACGAAGGCGGCGGTGGGGCCGGAGATATTCACCTTGGAACCGCCGGTCAAGGCAATCACAATCCCCGCGACAATCGCTGTGTAGAGACCGTGTTGGGGGGCGACGCCGCTGGCAATTGCCAACGCCATGGATAGGGGCAGAGCGATCACTCCGACCGTGATGCCGGCCAACAGGTTCGACCGAACGCTCGCTAGGGAGCTTTCATTTCTGAGCGCAGCCTTAAATGCGGAAAACATTAATCGTGCCTGACTACCATGATCAAAAGAACCGTAAATGATGCATGACTTAAATCCATACAGGGTTATCCACAAAACTCAGCCCGGGTCGGACAATATTAACATTCATAAAGCCGCAAATGAATGTGAATATATAGAAATAGCAATAAAATCAGTCTGTTGTGTTTGTTGTGTTTGTTGTGTCAGAACGCAACTTTATCCGAAAACGACCGATACCCGCCCGACACCCGGCCAGGGGATGCGGTATTTACGCAATAACAGGACTCGCGTTCATTCGCGGCTAAATTTTTTCCTGGCTGTGGCTGCGCGATGGGTAATCAGGAACCCATATGAGCCATGAAAGCCCCAAATAGATTCAGTGTCCGTAGACCAGGCCGGTTATGCCGGACCTGTTGCAGAATCGGACCGGACCCTTTTGCCTGCCCAACGGTAAAGGGCGCCATGCAGGCGCCCTTTATGGGGGGTAGCAGATATTACTCCGCTTCCTTGTCCCGCTCAATCAGCGCGTAGGCTGAATGGTTGTGGATGGATTCGAAATTTTCCGATTCCACGATATAGGCGCAGAAGCGCTCATCCCGGTCCAGCATGCCGGCCACATCCCGCACCATGTCCTCAACGAACTTGGGATTGTCATAAGCACGCTCGGTGACAAACTTCTCATCTGGCCGCTTCAGCAGGCCATAAAGTTCGCAGGAGGCCTGACCCTCCACCAGATCGATAATTTCCTCGACCCAGACAAAACCGCAGGTTCTGACCTGCACCGTGACATGAGAGCGCTGGTTGTGTGCGCCGCGATCGGAGATCTTCTTGGAGCAGGGGCAGAGGCTGGTGACCGGTACCTGGACCTTGATATAGGTGATTGGCTTGCCGCCATGCACTTCACCAATGAAAGTGACGTCATAGTCCAGCAGGCTCTGCACGCCGGATATGGGGGCCGTCTTGTTGATGAAGTAGGGAAAATTCATCTCAATGTGGCCCGACTCGGCCTCCAGCTTCTCGGCCATTTCCGCCAGCATTACCTTGAAGTTGGAGATGCTGATCTCTTTTTCGTGGGAGTTGAGTATCTCCACGAAGCGGGACATGTGGGTGCCCTTGAAATTGTGCGGCAGGTTTACGTACATATTGAACGTGGCAATGGTGTGCTGCTCTCCGTCGCTACGGTCCTTGACCCGTACCGGGTGGCGGATGTCTTTGATCCCCACCTTGTTGATGGCGATCTGCCGGGTGTCGACGCTGTTCTGTACGTCAGCAATCTCAGTGGTGGTGGTCACTGTTTCTATTCCTCGCTACAACGGTGCGCACACGATTGGGCCTACGCATCCAACAATTATGCCTCTGATGGCAATCTACCCCGTTTAACGGCGGGCGAACACCGGCGATCTGCCGGGTTTTCCCCTCTCCAGGACACGGGTGGCCGTCAGGGGACCAGAGATTATGATGGTTGGCATGGCTCTATGCAAGATAAGGGTTGCTTAATAGACGGCGGATTATGGTGAATACTTTTAAATATCAATCGCCTGGGTTCACGGTCTCGAGATGGTTGTTCGGAGGTGGCCGGTGCGCAATGTCAGGCGTGGCGGCTGACGATATAGTCGGCCAGCCAGCGTAGCGGATCGGCGCGCTGATCCAGTCCGGAGAGGCTGTCGAGGGCATCCTGACGCAGGTTCCTGGCCAACTCCTTGGCCCCCTTCAGGCCAATCAGGGAGGGATAGGTTGGCTTGCCGTTGGCCTGGTCCTTGCCTTGGGTCTTGCCGAGGGTGGCGGTATCTCCCTCAACATCCAGGATATCGTCCTGTACCTGGAAGGCGAGACCGATACAGTTGGCGTAGTGTTCCAGCTGACGCACCTGCTCCGGGTTCGCCTTGGGGACCGCCAGGCAGCCCAGCTTGACGCTGGCGTGGATCAGGGCGCCGGTCTTGTGGATATGCATATTCTCCAGTTGGGCAATATCGAGTTGCCGACCGACCGCCGCCAGATCCAGTGCCTGGCCGCCGGCCATGCCGCGGGAGCCGCTGGCATGGGCCAGGGTATCCACCATCGCCAGGCGTACCGGGGGCGGAAAGGGGTAGGGTTCCTGCCGGCACAGTACCTTGAAGGCGAGGGTCTGCAGGGCATCGCCGGCAAGGATCGCGGTGGCCTCGTCATACGCCTTGTGGCAAGTGGGTCGGCCGCGCCGCAGGTCGTCGTCGTCCATAGCCGGCAGATCGTCGTGGATCAGGGAGTAAGCGTGGATCAGCTCAACCGCACAGGCCGGTCCATCCAGCTTTTCAGGTCCTGTTCCTAGTGCCGCCCCGGATGCATAGACCAGCATGGGGCGGATGCGCTTGCCGCCGTTCAGGGTGGCGTAACGCATGGCCTGGTGCAGCCGCTGTGGCTGTATGGAGTCGGCAGGCAGTTGCAGTTCGAGAGCGGCGTCTACCCGTTGTTGGCACTCCGTCAGGTACTGCCTGAGGGCGGAATCAGTTGTCACGGTCAAAGGGTTCCGGTTCGGCGTCGATGCGCTGGTCAGTGAGGACCTGAATCTTCTGTTCCGCCTCCTTCAGCGCCAACTGACAGGTGCGGGTGAGGGCGACACCCCGCTCAAAGGACTTCAGTGACTCCTCCAGGGAGAGGTCGCCCTGCTCCAGAGTCTCCACCAGGGACTCCAGTTCGCTCAGGGCTTGTTCGAACGAAGGCGTCGAGGGTTCATTTTTTACGGGTTGTTTTTTGGGCACGGTGTGGCTCGTTGTTGCTTTGAATGGGTAAACCTTAACCAGAGGACGGGTAGCGGTCAATCGGCGCGGTTGATGGAACGGGGGTCGGGGCGCGGTCAATTTGCTTCGTCTGCAGGGCGTGGGGGTGCCCCTCGCATAGCGCAGTGGGGGCGTGTAAACTCTGGCTCCATTGTGTGTTAATCAGTCAGGTTTTTTATCCATGAGCAGCAGTTCTTACGACGCTTCCGCCATTGAGGTGCTGAGTGGCCTGGAGCCGGTGCGTAAGCGCCCCGGCATGTATACCGATACCAGCCGCCCGAATCATCTGGCCCAGGAGGTGATCGACAACAGCGTGGATGAGGCGGTCGCCGGTCACGCTACCACTATCGAAGTTACCCTGTATAAGGACGGCTCGCTGGAGGTGAAAGATGACGGCCGCGGCATGCCGGTGGATATTCATCCGCAGCAGGGACTGCCTGGAGTTGAAGTGATTCTCACCAAGTTGCATGCGGGCGGCAAGTTCTCCAACGAGAATTACCAGTTCTCCGGTGGCCTGCACGGGGTCGGCGTGTCGGTGGTGAACGCCCTATCGAAGCATCTGGAAATCTGGGTCAAACGTGACGGCGCCGAGTACAACATGGCCTTTGCCGGTGGCCACAAGGCGTCTGATCTGGAAGAGGTGGGGCGGGTTGGCAAGAACAACACCGGTACCCGGCTGCGTTTCTGGCCGGATGCCAAATATTTTGATTCAGGGAAATTCTCGGTACGCCAGTTGCTGCATGTATTGCGCGCCAAGGCGGTACTCTGTCCCGGGTTGAAGGTGCTGTTTCTGGATGAGAACAGTGGCGACAACTACGAGTGGTATTACGAGGATGGCCTGCAGGACTATCTGCTGGATGCCCTGCAGGGGCTGGAGCTGTTGCCCGAGCCCCCGTTTGTCGGCTCCATGTCCGGAAATTCCGAGGCGGCCGACTGGGCCGTGGCCTGGCTGCCGGAGGGCGGCGAGGCGGTCACCGAGAGCTATGTCAATCTGATCCCCACCGCCCAGGGCGGCACCCATGTGAACGGGCTGCGCTCCGGCCTCACCGATGCGGTGCGAGAGTTTTGCGAGTTTCGCAATCTGCTGCCGCGCGGAGTCAAACTGGCGCCGGAGGATGTGTGGAACCGTTGCTGCTATATCCTGTCGGTGAAGCTGGCCGATCCCCAGTTCTCCGGCCAGACCAAGGAGCGCCTCTCCTCCCGCGAGTGCGCCGCCTTTGTGTCGGGCGTGGTGAAGGACGCCTTCAGCCTCTGGTTGAATCAGCATACCGATGCCGGTGAACGGCTGGCCGACATGGCGATCAATGCCGCCCAGTCCCGCCTGCGGGCGGGCCGCAAGGTGCTGCGCAAGAAGGTGACCCAGGGACCGGCGCTGCCCGGCAAGCTGGCCGATTGCAGCAGTGTGGATACCACCCGCAGCGAACTGTTTTTGGTGGAGGGTGACTCCGCCGGCGGGTCTGCCAAGCAGGCACGGGACCGGGAGTTCCAGGCGATCATGCCGCTGCGTGGCAAGATCCTGAATACCTGGGAAGTGGACTCCGCTGAAGTGCTGGCGTCCCAGGAGGTGCATGACATCTCGGTGGCGATCGGCGTGGAGCCGGGCTCCGATGACCTTGGCAAACTGCGTTTCGGCAAGATCTGTATCCTGGCCGATGCCGACTCGGACGGCGCCCATATCGCCACCCTGCTCTGTGCCCTGTTCCTGCGCCACTTCCGCAAACTCGTGCAGGAAGGGCATGTGTATGTGGCGATGCCGCCGCTCTACCGGATCGACGTGGGCAAACAGATCTTCTATGCCCTGGACGACTCCGAGCGTCAGGGCGTGCTGGATCGGATCGCCGCGGAGAAACTGACTGGCAAGGTAAGTGTCCAACGCTTCAAGGGGCTGGGCGAAATGAATCCACTGCAATTGCGCGAGACTACTATTGATCCGGATACCCGGCGGCTGGTGCAATTGACCATCGACGCGGGTGATGACACCAACGGTATGATGGATATGCTGCTGGCGAAGAAGCGGGCCTCGGACCGCAAACAGTGGTTACAGGAGAAAGGCGATCTGGCGGAGGTGTGAGTTGCATCTCGTCAGGTCCCGGTAATGGAGTGTTGGTTATGTCTATGAAAAAGCTCGCCGTATTGTTTGTCGTGGCGCCCTTGGTCATGCTAGTCGAGGCCGCTGCGGTGAATGCCGCCGATCCCGCAAATGCGAGAAAAGGGGATAACAATTTTTATAATCCCCATGATACCTACAATCCCAATGTGGAGGAGTTCGAATGGGCTGAGCAAAATGCCCAGCTTCCATCTTTCCCGGAGGATGACAACCTGATCGAATTCCAGGTTACCCGTCCCAACGCCGCCTTCAACTATTTCATCGATGCCAACTCCCTCAGCTATAACGAGGCGGACGGGGTCGTGCGTTATACCGTAGTGATCAGGTCCCGCACCGGGGCCAATAATGTCGCCTTTGAGGGGATGCGCTGTTCCACTAAAGAGTACAAGACCTACGCCTTCGGAAACGGTAAGGGCAAGTTCGTCCAGCCGCGCCGCATCGCGTGGAAGCCGATTTCGGAGAATGGCTATACCCGCTATCGCCAGGATCTGGCCGAGTTCTATTTCTGCAATGTCCATATTGTGAATCTCAGTGCGGAAAAGATCATCCGTGAGCTGAAATATGTCAGACCACAGGTTCAGGAGTCAGGGTTTCGTTAGGCTTTGTCCCTGTTGTGTTGGTGACAATTTGGCTTGGCGATTTGCCCAGGGAGGGGCTTATACCGCGAAGCACATGGAAGTGCGCGAGCGGATTTGCCCAGGGAGGGGCTTATACCGCGAAACTCTCGGATAAATCCGCTCCTACAAAAGCACCGGCCCTCATGCAGCAGAAAACGGGGATAACGCCTTTCGTCGGGCATAGTGCAACTGCAGCGCGGCATCAGGCGCCCGCATAGAGATGTATCGCCAGTGTGGCGACTCCGAGCATCACCAGGGCAAAGCCGGCATTCATTCGCAACAGCGCCAGGGCATTGACCTGGTAGCGCCCCTGGATGGTCAGATGCAGGCCAGAGAAGGGCGCCGTGCTGACGCCGATCGCCCAGGTCATGAGGAAAGTGATGCCGAGCAGATTGGGGTCGACTCCCAGCGGCGAGAGGATACTCCCGGCAGTGGCAATGCTGATGACGGGATGAATGCCGATTACCGACACAGTGACCATGGCCAGCAACAGCAGGCTCGCTTCACCAGCGCCAAAGGTCTGCACATCCACCGAGAGGTGGCTGGCTTTAAGCGCGCTGGCGATACCGGTGGCCAGCACTCCGGCAGAGAGAAACAACAGTAGCTCCCCCGACATGCGCGGCAGCCCGATATGGATGTGTTGACAATAGGCGCCGAACCCCGCTCTCCCGTGTCGGAGAACCAGCAACAGCAAAGTCACCGAGAGCGACAGGGCGGAGATCAGTGTCAGGATGGGGATCGCCGGCCAGGCGTGATGCAGCAGCATTAACATGACTGCCAGCAGGCCCGGAATCCACAAAGCGTTGAACTGTATCGGATAGCCGTGGAAGTGGTCGGCACGACCGTTGCGGGTCAGTTCCCAGCCGGTCAGCAGCAGCGCCAGCATGGCCACCGGGAAACCCACCGTGGAGAGGGTGGTCAGTTGCGATCCCGGGGCATTGGAGAGGGCGATCCCCATGGCGGCAAAAAACGGCGACCAGCTGGCCGCCATGGCAAAGCCACGCGACAATACAGACGCCTGTAGCGGGGTCATGGGCCGGTTGGCGGAGAGCCGGTCACCGATGATCACAATGGAGGACATGTTGATGACCGCGCCGAGAAAGTGTACCCCGAACAAAGTACGCCAGAGTGGCCTGTTGCCCTGTGGCAGCGCCTCGTCGCAGATAGCGGGTTGGGTCACCAGCCGGAGAAAACTGACCGAGGCTAGCATCGCCAGCATCGCCTGATTGGTGCTGAACACCCTTTCAAATGGCACTCCCGTGCCGGCGATTACCCCCCAGACCAGCCCGCCACTCCCCACCAGCAGCATGATGACCACCTGGACTCGTTGCACCCTGTTGACGGTGTTTGCCAGTAGCAGGGCGGCCAACCAACCGAATCCACCCGCCAGATAGGCGGGAATACTCCCGTACAGACCGTGCAGGATCGAAAGCCCTGCCATCAGGAACAGGACCGGCCCGGCCAGCTTTTCAGCGGCCCACTGGTGCAGATGTTTCAACGATCAGAGGCTCCTGCCAGTCGGTGAGGATGGTGTCTTGGTGGATGTTTAACGTTGCCCTTGCAACTCCAATCGGATCATTGATCGTAGGAGTTGGCTTCAGCGACGTATTTTTTAACAGCCGATAATGATAACCGATCCTGACCCATGACCGGGATGATTTGTTATGGATTGCCCGACCTTGACACTTTACACGGCACGGACCATTCTAGTTTAAACGTTCGTTTAAGGAGGGCGTGATGACTTCGGAACCGCTGGTGTCGGAATACACTCTGGGTGAAGAGATTGCCCACGCCGTGACCCACGGCATCGGCGTCGCCCTGAGTATTGCCGGTCTGGCGGTTCTGGTGGCCTTCTCCGCGCTCTACGGCAACGCCTGGCACATTACCAGCAGCAGTATATATGGCGCCACGCTGATCCTCTGCTATACCGCCTCGACGCTCTATCACAGCATTCCCCACCCCAGGGCCAAGCGGATTCTGCGCCAGGTTGATCATGCCACCATCTTTCTGCTGATTGCCGGCACCTATACCCCGTTTGCCCTGGTCAGTATGCGGGAGAGCTGGGGCTGGTGGCTGTTTGGCACCGTTTGGGGTATCGCTGTCGTCGGCATGATCTTCGAGCTGTTTACCGAGCAGCGCTACAAGAAGGTTTCACTCACGCTCTATCTGGGACTGGGTTGGCTGGCATTGGCGGCGGTTCAGCCGATGCTGGAGGCAATCGGGGTGGGCGGGCTGACCCTGCTGGTGATTGGTGGCCTGTTCTATTCCCTGGGCGTGATCTTCTATGCCTGGGAACGCTTGGCCTACAATCACGCCATCTGGCACCTGTTTGTGCTGGCGGGCAGTGCGTTCCATTTTTTTGCCGTGCTGTTTTACGTAATCCCGGACGGCCACTGGCTGTCGTTACCCCGCTGATTCCCTGTTTGCCCGCGGTTTGCCTGACCCGCTCACGGGTTAGGCAACTCCCTGTGACATCTGCCGGCGCTTTTCGTATGATCCCCCTCCAAGTGTGATATCCGGGCGTCTGCTGGTGTTAAACCCGGCTGATTCCTGGCAACCGGTTTGACAGGGTGATATGAGTAACGGAATCGACCAGAGTATCGAGGGCATCGAGCGGATGCCGTTAAAGGTGTTTACCGAGAAGGCGTATCTGGATTACTCCATGTACGTGATCCTCGACCGGGCGTTGCCGTTTATTGGCGATGGCCTGAAGCCGGTGCAGCGGCGCATCGTCTATGCCATGTCGGAGCTGGGCCTTTCGGCCGGCTCCAAGCATAAAAAATCAGCCCGCACCGTGGGTGATGTGCTGGGCAAGTTTCATCCGCACGGCGATTCCGCCTGTTACGAGGCGATGGTGCTGATGGCCCAGTCCTTCTCCTATCGCTACACCCTGGTGGATGGTCAGGGCAACTGGGGCTCGCCGGATGACCCCAAGTCCTTTGCCGCCATGCGCTACACCGAGGCGCGTCTGACCCCCTATGCCCAGGTGCTGCTCGCCGAGCTGGGCAAGGGGACGGTGGATTGGGTGCCCAATTTTGATGGCACCCTGAAAGAGCCATCCATGTTACCGGCCCGCCTGCCCAATCTGCTGCTCAACGGCACCACCGGTATCGCCGTGGGCATGGCCACCGATGTGCCGCCGCACAACCTGCGCGAAGTGGCGAGTGCCTGTATCCGGCTGCTGGAGAGTCCGAAGAGCACCCTGGAAGAGCTGTGTGAGCATATCCAGGGTCCGGATTATCCCAGCGAGGCGGAGATCATCACCCCGCGCGAGGAGCTGACGAAGGTCTATGAGACCGGTGGTGGCAGCATCCGCATGCGCGCCCGCTATATCCGGGAACAGGGTGATGTGGTGATCACGGCGTTGCCGCACCAGGTCTCGGGGGCCAAGATCCTGGAACAGATCGCCCAGCAGATGCAGGCCAAGAAGCTGCCCATGGTGGAGGACCTGCGGGATGAGTCGGACCATGAGAATCCGACCCGCCTGGTGATTGTGCCGCGCTCCAATCGGGTTGACGTGGAGCGGTTGATGTCCCACCTGTTTGCCACTACCGATCTGGAGCGTACCTACCGGGTCAACATGAACGTGATCGGTCTCGACGGCAAGCCCCAGGTGAAGAACCTGTTGGGCCTGCTCAGGGAGTGGCTCGCGTTCCGCTATGAGACGGTGCGCCGCCGCCTGGAGCATCGTCTGGGCAAGGTGCGGGACCGGCTGCATCTGCTGGATGGCCTGCTGATCGCATTCCTGAATCTGGATGAGGTGATCCGCATCATTCGCAGCGAGGATGAACCGAAACCGGTATTGATGCAGCACTTCGATCTGACCGAGCTGCAGGCCGACTACATCCTGGATACCAAACTGCGCCAGTTGGCGCGGCTGGAAGAGATGAAGATCCGTGCCGAACAGGATGAGCTGGCAAAGGAGCAGGCGTGGCTGGAGAAGACGCTCGGTTCCAGGCAGCGCATGACCACCCTGATCCGCAAGGAGATCCAGGAGGATGCCGAGAAGTACGGGGATGAGCGACGTTCACCCATTGTTGCGCGCCAGGCGGCCGAGGCGCTGGCCGAGACCGATCTGACGCCGAGCGAACCGGTCACCGTGGTGCTGTCCGAGAAGGGTTGGGCGCGGGCCGCAAAGGGGCATGACATCGATCCCGCCAGTCTCAGCTATAAAGCCGGCGACAATTATCTGGATTCGGCCCATCTGCGCAGTAACCAGGCAGCGGTATTCATCGACTCGACGGGACGCAGCTATTCGGTGCCGGCGCATACCCTGCCATCGGCCCGCAGTCAGGGAGAGCCCCTGACCGGGCGGTTGTCCCCCGCCAGCGGGGCTACTTTCAGCGTGGTGCTGGGGGGCGATCCGGAACAGTGGTATCTGGTTGCTTCCGATGCCGGCTACGGTTTCCTGGTGCAGTTGAAGGAACTGCATGCCAAAAACAAGGCCGGCAAGGCGCTGCTGACCCTGCCGAAAGGGGCCCGGGTACTGCATCCGGTGCAGGTGACCGATCGGGACAGCGATCGGGTGGTGGCTGTTACCAATGAGGGTCGCATGCTCACCTTCCCGGTTGCCGAACTGCCCGCCCTGAGTCGCGGCAAGGGCAACAAGATTATCGGTATCCCTGCCAAGCGGGTGGAGGATCGCATCGAATTTGTGGTGGCCGTAGCCTGCGTGCCCGAGGGCGGAAGGCTTACGGCCCACTCCGGCAAGCGCCATATTACGCTGAAACTGGCCGACCTGGAGCACTACCAGGGCGAGCGGGGTCGCCGGGGCAGCAAGCTGCCGCGCGGTTTCCAGAAGGTGGATCGGGTTGAGGTGGAGTTGTAGGTTTTTGTTTCGCGCCGTTTTTCCAACAGGTACTAACCTGACTATGATCAGACCATAACTGCCAGCTATGGTCTGATCCGGGTCCGGCTATTCGCCTGTTTTCCACCATGCAATAAATACAATGTTCCAGATGGACTGCGAACAACAATCTCAGGCCCTGGAAACAAGATAAGCCCGGTCTTGTCGCAAGAATGAAAGCAGGAGCGTACAGAGCGAAGGATAAAAATGAGCGTTCTCAATTGTTGCGCTCTTTTTCACAAATAGAGGTACCCAGTTCATCAACTGTGTATCGATAAAACCCAACTGTTTCTTCAAAGCCTTCCTGTATTCGTTGTCATCGGAGGTTTCAACGCCGCGTAGTATCAGATTTCCGAGATAATCGAGTTGCACCGCGATATGGTCGGCAGGTTCGCCAAGATTCTTGTCGACATCCAGTCCCTCCTGCTGAAGCAGGTCCGTCATCTCCTTGTGCGCCGCCTGGTAGAGCAAGCCGTCCTGGGAGAGAAAGGCCGAAGCGTAAGGCAACGCCGAGTGCTTATGGTCGCGGAGAAAAGTCTGCGCGTAGTCTGCAGCCAGCTCAAGTTGTAGTTTCCCATTCAAAGTCAGCCGATTGAGCGCGGATTTCACCGCTTCGACTTCTGTCTTCATGCCTTCTGTGCTGAATGCTTCGAGGAACTCTTGTCCCGTTTCGCTGTTAAGGGTGGCGATTTGCCCGTCGTTCAATTCGTGGACAAGTAGTGTAGCGAACCACCAATAGATGCTGGCCCGTTTTTCGGACAGTTCGCTTTGCTCGTTCATCAATCATTCCTTTCTGTTGCTCACATTGACCTGGTGGACTCGAGAGTATTCCATCCACATTGAGGATAGCCGGTGTACCCAATAGAGGGGGGATTGGATATGCCGGCTATCCTTTTAGTTCTAGGCAACCTCTACCGGGCCACCAAAAGACTGTACCGCAGGCACCTCACCCAGGAACTTCTCGATCTCGACAAGGCAGGTGTTGGCACTGGTCGCCTGGGAAAGTTTGGACGCCCCGATATCCTGGGTCAGGGTATTGGGGTCGCCGTAGGTGTCCAGTGCACCAATGGTTTCGTCGACTGGCCCGTACCAGGCCCCTTCGGAGATTCTGACCACGCCTGCCGGGTAATCCGACGATACACTTGCGCCTGCCAGTAATTGTCCACGATCGTTGAAGACACGCACCAGGTCTCCGTCAGCGATACCGCGTTTAGCGGCATCCTCCGGGCTGATGTAAACCGGCTCTCTATCCTGAACACTGTAGCTGCTTCGGTAGCTTTCCGATTCACACATCTGGGAGTGCAGGCGTTGATCGGGATGACAGGACTGTAGCCAGATCGGGTGGCGCTCAGAACCAGGGCCGCCGTGGGAACGTTCACTCTTCTCAAACCACATCGGATGACCCTTGCAATCGTCGTAGCCGAAGCGTTCGATCTTACGACTGAATATCTCGATGAAGCCGGACGGGGTTCCCAAGGCCTTGATCTCCGGGTTTTTGCGAAACGCAGCATGTCTGACCCAGGGTTTTCCTGCGCCGAACTCGACGTAACCTTGCTGCCAGAACTGATCAAAGTCGGGCATCGCAAACTTCCCCTTGTTCATCTCCTGACAGTCGTCGTAAAGCTCGCGCAGCCACTCCATCTCGCCCTTGCCGCGACTGTACTCCTTGTGTTTTCCAAAGCGGCGGCAAAGTTCAGTGAAGATATGGAAGTCGGTGCGTGACTGGAAGAGTGGGTCGACCAACTTCTGCATGGCCAGCATGCCACGGCTGCTGTAAGAGCCATACTTGTCGATGTCGTTGCGTTCGAACTGGGTACAGGCCGGTAGCACGATATCCGAAAACCGGCAGGAGGCGGTCCAGTTAAAATCGACCGTCACCACCGTTTCCAGGTTGCGGAACGCCTGCTTCATGCGATTACGATCCTGATGGTGGTGCCAGGGGTTACAACCTGAAATCACCATCATCTTGATTTCGGGTAACGTCACTTCCTGGCCGTTGTACTGAATCTTCTTGCCCGGCTCCAGAATGGCGTCAACCCAACGCGCGACAGGTATCGTGCTATTGAACTGCTTGAAATCATCGTTGTCATGAATCGGTTTCTGCCCCTTGTCCGGATTGCGGGGGAAGGCGCCAGGACCGGCTGCGCCGGATGACGGCACGCCGATGGAGCTGTAGTGATGGGCGTAGCTGACGCCACCGCCAGGTAGGCCAATCTGTCCGAGCATCGCAGCCAGTACTGCACCCATCCAATAGGGTTGTTCACCGTGCTGCTGGCGCTGGATGCACCAGCCGAATAGCAGTTGGGTGCGGTTTGCAGCCATTGCGCGTGCCAGTTCACGAATGGTATCGGCGTCGACGCCGCAGAGCTTTGCAGCCCATTCCGGAGTCTTTTCGATCCTGTCTTCGCTCTCTCCCATCAGATAGGGAACAAAGCGCTCGAAACCGAGGCAATAGGTATTAATGAACTTGGCGTCATAAAGCTTTTCGGTATAAAGCGTATGGGCGATTGCCAGCATCATCGTAACGTCGGTCTGGGGGTTGATGTACTGCTGTTCGCACTGAAGAAATTTTTGTGTCTTGCTGTGTACCGGATCGATGCTGATGACGCGGATCTCACCCTTGGCGATCTTCTCCTTCAACTCATCCAGATACTGGTAGGACTCGTGAGTTTCACAGGCCCAGCCTACCTGCAGGTTTTTGACCGGATCGTTGGCCCAGAGCACGATCAGCTTGCTGTTGCCAAGAATTTCAGACCAGGATGTGCCCTGCGCGTAGACCTCGGTTGAGCCAAGCACATAGGGGAGAATCGTCTGGCCCGCCCCGGTCGAGTAGTCACCTACCTTCTTGACGAAGTTACCGTGCATGGCGACAGCACGCTGCATGTGATTACCACAACTGTGCAGTTGTCCGGTCTGGCGCCAGCCAGTCTGACCCGCGTGAAGCGCCCAGGGACCGTAGGTTTTCTGCACCCGCTCCAGCTCCTGGTAGAAAAGATCGAGCGCCTCATCCCAGGTGACACGGATGAAACGGTTGTCACCACGCTTGCTGGTATCGCTGTTGTGCCGGTTTTTGTACCACTCATAACGCACCATCGGATAACGGATGCGTGAAGGGCTGTAGATAACGCCTTTAATACCATTCAACATGTCGGTCGGATGCTTATCCAGTTCGAATGGGCTGACATCCACTACCTTGCCGCCGTAGATGCGTGCACGAAAGGCCCCCCAATGAGAACCGGTGATCTTCCAGACGCCGGCTTCGCTTTCTGCTGCATTCGCTGCTTTGACCAGCAGGCTTGGGCCGACCATGGTGGAGGCTGACGAGGCCAGAAAAGCTTTCAGAAAATTACGTCGACTGATGGACATGATTGTCTCCTAAATTCGGTATAGATCTGCTGCCGGTTTGTTCAATGAGTCGGTTTGACGAAATCAGATGAGTGTTTCTGTAAGTACTTCAGCACCACCGCCTGGCTATCCCCGTCAAGATTGACGAAGGAGAGCATGCCGTTGAACATTCCAGGCCAGGTGTTGGCGTCGAAATGGTTCTCGTCCGGCTGGGTGTGGCAGACGCTGCAGCTTTGCCGGTAGGTCTCCTGTGCGAACTCCCAGATAGGTTCCGGAGTTTTGGCCAGTGAGCCGGCTTTCATCCACAGGGTGGTATTGACCCGTTCCCACTCCAGTCCCGTGAGATCGTCCTCTTTGCGTTCAAAGCCGTTCACCAATTGCTCGTTCTGGGCCGCCTCTATTGAGAGAAAACCTGAGGAAATGTTATAGCCGAACTGTTCATTGATCACGCGTCCGAAACCCTTGGTTCGTCTCCAGCCTTCGATATCAATCTTCAGTCGATCACTCTCCACCTGCACGACTTTTACCGGCGTAACCGCATTGAGCTGACCCGCTTCGACAGACAACTGCTGGTCCTCGTAGATCGGCAGCTGGCGAATCGTGAAATAGGTGGTGCCAGGCTGATAATCTGAAGTGGCTGCGCCTTGTTCCAGCTGTGTGAACGCCTCGGAGGCGCCCGCCAGCATGTCGGGCAATTGGTGCGCGATGCCCTTGTGACAGTCAATGCAGCTCTGGTCACGTTCGGCGGCTTGTTTCATCTGCACCTTGGCCTTGTCCGACATGATGTCGAAATTCATGCTTTTGTAGTCGTGACAGTTCTTACACTCCAGTGAGTTGTTGGCGGAGAATCGCTGCCATTCGTGCTGCGCCAGTTCCAGCCGTTTGTCGAGAAACTTCTCACGCGTATCGATAGTGCCGAACAACTTGCCAAAAACCTCCTTACTGGCCTGCATCTTTCTGGCAATCTTGTCGGTCCAGTTGTGTGGGACATGGCAATCAGGGCAGGTTGCCCTGACGCCTGAGTGATTGGACCAATGTACCGTCTCCTGCAACTCTTGATAGACGTTCGCTTCCATCTCATGGCAGCTGATACAGAACTCCTCGGTGTTGGTTATCTCCAGGCCGGTATTGAAACCGCCCCAGAACAGAATGCCTGCGATAAAACCGCCCAGTGTGAGTACGCCAAGACTGATGTGGGCACTCGGAGAGCGGATGACTTTCCACATAGACCGAATTGACATTGTTTGCTCCTGGTTGTGATCTGTGGGTGAAAAGGATTCCTGCAGCGTTCAAAGATGGCTCGGCGGGCCGCTGAAAAGCTGCATAATCCAGACTGCAAAGCCGTAACCGAAGATGGCGATAAGGGACAGGAGCGGAATAGCAAATGCGGAAATCAGGAAAAAAGCTTTGACCTCACTTCCCGCCGTTGTTGTCTCTTGTTGGGTGGTATTGGTGTTCATAGTTGCCTCGAGCCTCCATTGATTCGATCAGTTAAACCCACTGACTGCCTTAGGTTTGTATACTAGGGCGCGCGTATGAACACGTCCGGCTGCTTTTGTGTACGGAATGCTCTAAAATATGAAAAATTGTTAACAGACGGTTCGACGACGCACTATCGCAATGAACGAGGCCAAATCCCTATCTTCCCCCACTTGGCATGTTCTGGTCGTGGAAGACGAGCCGGTCACCCGCATGAAACTGGTGAGCTATTTCGAAAACGCCGGATACCGGGTGAGCGAGGCAGGCAGTGGCCTCGAGATGCGCGCAATGCTGGGGAAGGAAGCGATTGATCTGATCCTGCTGGATATCAATCTGCCTGGAGAGGACGGACTTGCGTTGACCAGAGAGTTGCGGGGACACTCTGACATCGGCATCATTTTGGTTACCGGCCGTACTGACAGTGTAGACAGAATCGTTGGCCTGGAGATGGGGGCAGACGACTACGTGACCAAACCGGTCGATTTGCGGGAACTGCTGGTGCGGGTGAAGAATCTGCTATGGCGCATTTCACTCGCTCAGAACCCCGTTGAGGACGTGCCTGTCAGTGAGGAAGATGGGGACTGCGTACGCTTCGGCGACTGGTGTTTTGATATTCCACGCCGCAAGCTTGCCCGCAACGGAAAGCCGGTCAGACTGACCAAGGCGGAGTATGAGGTGCTGGTCGCCTTTATTGCCTATCCCAACCGTGTGCTCAGTCGCGACCGGCTGCTGAACCTAATCAACCATCGGAGCGACGCGCCAGGCGACCGGACCATTGATGTGTTAATCAGGCGGCTCCGCCACAAGATCGAAGCCGACCCGAAAACCCCCGAGTATTTTATTACGGTACACGGAGAGGGCTATCTGTTCGCTGCGGAAGTTGAATAGAGCGCCGAACAGAGTGTTTCCGAGAACACGATTAAAAATGCAGCTGAGCATGTCCGCTCCCACATCTATTGGCCGGGATTCATGAATGATCCGGGTAATTACGAGACATCGGTATCAATGTTTTTTCACTACTTCATTCGGTTCCACCAGGTAGATCGGATGAAATCCTGCCGGTGACAGTGAGTCGCGATTGACGTCCTGGTTCAGACTCTCGCTTGTCAGGCTTAGAATTGAGGGCCCGATATCGCGCTCGAATGGGAGTTTCTCCAAATAGCGCACGGCCTGATCGACAGCCAGTCGACCTTGCAGAACCATCTGGTCAGTGTTGGCCATAAGAACCTTGTCGCGGAGCAGTGCTCGGTATATTCCGTGGGAGTAGTAGTGACTGATGATTCTTGGTGGCTTTTCCAGTTCCCGCTTCTTGAGTTCATTGACCGCAACCTCGGCAAGCACCGCTCCGCCGCTGATGTAATCCAGGTTCCGGTGTTTATCGAGCAACTCCTGCAGTAATGCTCTCTGAATATTTCGGTCGTTGTCACCGCTGCCTGCCATAATAACCTCTTTGGCCGAACTCTCCTGCAACGCATCCAGAATGCCCTGTCCGACTTTAGACTGCATTTCCAGCTTTGCAGGGCCTGGAAACCAGGCTATTTTCACCGGACTCGATCCTTTGGGGTGTTTTTTGGCCAGGAACGCACCAACACCGTATCCCATCTGATACCAGGAGACACCCACGCGCGCCACCAAGTCCTCCTTGGCAAGATCATTGACCAGACCAAATAGTGGTGTATCTCTACGAGTTGTCTTCAGTCTGTTGGTAATTTCGTCATAAGCTACGGTACCCAACAGAATTGCATCGGCGCGCCACTCAATGCACTCCTCAAGCTGTTTCCACTGACGCTCCAGACGATGGTATCCCCCTGCCTCCGCAACACGCAGCCGGATGCCGAGTTTTGCTGCCTGATCGACCATGCCGTAGTTGACACTTAGCCAATAGGAATCCTTGATATGTGGGTATAACGTGCAGAGTCTCCAGGGTTTGCTGACTGAATCCAGCGGTATGATGTTTTTTTCCTCCCACTGAGTGAACTGGAACGGAGGCTGACGAGACTGAACAGTCCACGCAGCACAGGTGCCAGTCAGTAGAGTGAGAGAAACAGATAGTGCGAGATACCGTGCTATACCCAAAGTGAGTTCTCCGCATCCAGCATTAGGGATGCTTGCAGTGTAGCAACGGTTGCCGCAGGGTCAAAGCCGATTCAACTGCATTTGCGCATGAGCGGGTTTCGAGTTATGACTGGGAGTCACAGACTAACGCGGACTGGAAATAAAACGTGTTCACTCATCTCGGGATAACCAGAAAACTGCTCTACGCCTTCATTTTGATGGCGGGCCTTTCATCGCTTGCCTCGATCATTTCCTGGTCCGGCTTCAAGCAGGTTCTGGTCAAGGAGCGACAGGTCTCAACAGTAGCGATCCCTGTCATGATGATGGCGCAGGAATTAGCCGAACTCAACAGCAATATTGTTAACGTGGCGCAGTTGTTGAACAAGGCGGAAAACCAGTCGGCCAGCTACTCTCTCGGTGGCACGCTGACCACACTGGGGGAAGGGCTGAAGCGATTGGTTGTTAAGATGGAAAGCCAACCCTTTCCACCGGAGCAACTGGATAACGTCCGCCAACTGACCGCAACGATCAATGCCAACCTTCGTCGCTTGGAACCATTGACCAGTCAGCGCATCACCTTTGAACAGCAGCTCAGTTCATCCCTGACGCAAGTTGATTTCAAGCTTAGTCAGATCGCAGACCTGACCCAGTCCCAGGTTGATAACGCTAATACCCTGGCCCTCGTAAATCTGGTCAATATCTATGACCTGGTTGAGGCTGGCGTTACCCCGGTGAAGATTTTTGAACCGCTCGACAGGTTGCTGGAGGAGGACATCGATCAACTTGAGCAGATGTCTGAATTACTTCAGAAGACCTATCAGCTGCGACACAAGATCGGCAAGCTTCCGTTTATCCGTGATTCCGCCCGTATCGATCAACTTGAGGCCGAGTATCGAGCGATATCGGATGTGCTGGTTCGTAGGATCGCAGTGGTCGTCGATCCCCAGCGTGGTGCGGAGATGGCCGGGCATCTTGAGGGATTGGAAGAGAGCGCATGGCTTTTTGAGCCGCGGAGATCCTGGATTGAAACCACAGACCAACTGCAATCTCTCGACACCGAGAATCAGCGTCTCTTTTCACAACTCAACGATATTGTGAAGTTGGTCGTTGAGCGTGGGGCGCAGACCATTAATGCTTCGACGATGGATCTCAACAGCCTGCTCCGTCAGGGTGAACTTGTCGTTATATCGAGCGGTGTCGCCACCTTTTTACTTCTGGTATTCCTGATGTGGAAAGTTGTTTACCGGGATATTGTCCTCCGACTGGAGCAGCGAACCGAGGCGTTACGCAGACTGGCGCAGGGTGATCTCGATATTCAGATTGAGCGCAGTGGCCAGGACGAATTGGCGGAAATGGGAGAGGCTATAGAGGTTTTTCGGCAAAACATACTTGCCCGGCAGAATCTGGAGCAGGAACTGCTGCTACATAAGGAGGGGTTGGAGCGCCAGGTCGAACAGCGTACCAGGGAACTCACCGCTGCGAATCATCGGCTTAATGAGGAAGCAGATGCCCACGCTGAGGCGAAGCTGAAGGCCGAACAGGCAAACCGTGCAAAGACCACGTTTCTTGCGCACATGAGTCATGAAATCCGTACCCCGATGAACGGCGTTATCGGTACCCTTGAATTGTTGCGACGAACTTCGCTGAGTGCGAGGCAGCAATCATATGTCGACACTTCATTGATCTCCAGCGTCAACCTGCTCGATATTCTTAACGATATTCTCGACTATTCGAAAATTGAATCGACTAAAGTCGAGATTGTTAGTGAAAGCTTCAGGCCGGCTGTGATGCTGCACACGCTCATGAATCTGATGGAACCGAGGGCGCGACAAAAGGGGTTGAAACTGGATCTTGCAATCTCCCCTGAGTTACCTGAATGGATAGTGTGTGACCAGGGCAAGCTTCGTCAGATACTGGGCAATCTGGTTGGAAACGCAATCAAGTTTACCGAAAGTGGAAGCGTGCGCCTCGAGTTAGTGCGTCAACGGGTTCAAGAGACGCCGCTAATTCACTTTCGGGTAATCGATACCGGTATCGGAATTGCGGAACACCAACAACGGGAGATTTTCAGCGCCTTTTCTCAATTCAGTAATTTTAATCAGCAGGAAGGAACTGGCCTGGGTCTGACGATTAGTCGACGCCTGGTTTCGGCAATGGGCGGGGAACTTGAACTGGAGAGTTTGCCCGGAAATGGAAGCAGGTTCTGGTTCTCGATCCCATTGGTTGTCGGAGCGCCCGTGGAGACCCCTGATAAGCGTGTTAGCAATAAAACCGTGGATGCGAAACACTTCATGCTGGTGGAAGACAATCCGATAAATCAGATGGTAGCCGAGGGGCTGCTCGAGTCTTTGGGGCATTCAGTCACGACCGTGCCGAACGGGATGGACGCGCTACGAATATCGGCAGAGCGGGGGTTTGACGCATTTTTGATCGATATAAATCTACCCGACATCGAGGGTGTCGAGCTGTGTCGGCGGCTGAAGACCGCAGCGAGAAAAAAGGGACAAGAGATTCCTGCAGTGGCAATTTCTGCTCATGTTTTCGCACAGGAAATAGCGAGCTATCTGGAATGCGGATTCGATAGTTATATTGCCAAGCCGGTAACCTATGACGCATTACAATCGGCAGTAGCCCAACTGTTTTCCTTCGGGACGTCGGCGACAAACCTGATAAGTACCGAACAGATGGACGAAAAGTCGGCAGTCCGTCCGATCAAGCTTTATCTGGATCGTGTCGTGCTCGATCAGGACTTTAAACACCTGGGCAAGGACAGGGTCATGGAGATGATCCGGCTTTTTGTCCGCGAGGCACCGTCCCAGCTGGAAGCAATTCTGCAAGCAGATGATCACAACGCCCAGTCTAAATTGCTCCACCGGCTGAAAGGTTCTGCCGCGAGTCTTGGTCTTACCGGGTTATTCGAGTTGTGTTCGAAATTGGAGGCGTCGACCAGGATTGCGTGTCTGCAGGCAGACGAAGAGTTCCGCATAAGAGAAACCCTCAGTGAATCGATCGATGCACTACACAGATCTTTTCCTGACTGAATCCCATACTGTGAACGGCTACCATAAGTGGCCACCGCGGGCATGGAGTGTGCCATGGGCGCTGTCCTGGCAATTTCCGCTCAGCTGAAGGCTTATGCCGACCAATCGTCTGACGCCGAGACAAGAGGCACGCAGTTGTCGGATTACGCTTCGCTAATCCAACCTACGGTCCTGATCGGGGCTGGTTGGCGGTGGCAACCGCTCATCCAGCACCCGGTCGATCTCATCCCGCAGGGTATGCTCCAGATCAGCACGAAACCGTTCTGTCACTGAGTCAGCGACCTGTTCAATGGCTTCCAACATCTCACGCCTCAACTGTTCCCGCAATACCTTCAGGTCGATCGACGGAGTGGCCGCGCTGTCGCGCCAGTCCGGATCAAAAAGCGGCAGGTTGGCCTGGTTCGGGTCGGCCGAATCGATCAACCCCAGTTCGGTCGGCTCCACCACCTCATTGAGGATTGGAATGCCCTCATGATCCACTGGGAGCGGCGTTTCCGGGGGTGTCGTTTCCGGTGGGGCCTGTTTGAATGGCCATGTGAGTTTCATGCGACACATCCCTGTGTCGCACCCTGACGGGCGGCCTGCGGCCGTGAAAATTGCCTGTCCTGGCAATTTTTCATGCGACGGTCATATCTCTGTGTTGCACCCTGACGGGCGGCCTGCGGCCGTGAAAATTGCCTGTCCTGGCAATTTTTCATGCGACGGTCATATCTCTGTGTTGCACCCTGACGGGCGGCCTGCGGCCGTGAAAATTGCCTGTCCTGGCAATTTTTCATGCGACGGTCATATCTCTGTGTTGCACCCTGACGGGCGGCCTGCGGCCGTGAAAATTGCCTGTCCTGGCAATTTTTCATGCGACGGTCATATCTCTGTGTTGCACCCTGACGGGCGGCCTGCGGCCATGAGAATTGTCTATCCTGCCAACTATTCATAGGTTGTGGGTATTGAGGGTGTAGCCGCGGTCCCGGTAGGTCCGGTAGCGGCTGCGTCCGGCCTCGCGCACCGCCGGATCCTGGTCGATCAGTTCGGCCACCCGGGAGAAACGGCTGAAGAAGGGGGGTACACCGGCCGCCAGGTTGACCAGTACATCGTGTTCGTCACCGGCCTGTTCGTTATGGCCGATCAATACCGGTGTGAGCGTGCTGTCACTCTCGCTGATCAGGCCGTGTGGGATGAAGCTCTCCTCCCGTTGTGTCCAGAGCAGCTTGTCCAGGTGCCGCGATTCCGCGTCCGAGTTGGTGTGCAGATAGACCCGGTGCCCCTGTTGCCAGGCCTTGTCGACAATGCGGCAGGCGAGCTGAAAGCGGTCGCCGGCCGACTGCTCACCCAGGATATAAAAATCGACCTGGGTCATTTGGCCTGGCCTGCCCGTTTCAGCAGAAACTGCGAAAGCAGTGAAACGGGGCGCCCGGTGGCCCCTTTCTGATCACCGCTTCTCCAGGCGGTACCGGCGATATCCAGATGCGCCCATTTGAATTTTTTCGCATAGCGTGACAGGAAACAGGCGGCGGTAATGGTGCCGGCGCCCTTGCCACCAATATTGGCCATGTCGGCAAAGTTGCTCTTCAACTGCTCCTGATACTCATCCCAGAGCGGCAGTTGCCAGGCACGATCGGTGGCCCGGTTGCCGGCCTCCAGAAGCTCGGCGGCCAGCTTGTCATCATTACTCAGCAGGCCCGAAGCCTGGGACCCGAGGGCGATAATGCAGGCACCGGTCAGGGTGGCGACGTCCACCACGGCTGCGGGATCAAAGCGTTCCGCATAGGTGAGGGCGTCGCACAGGATGAGCCGGCCCTCGGCGTCGGTGTTGAGGATCTCAATGGTCTGTCCCGACATGCTGGTGACGATATCGCCGGGCTTGTTGGCGGCGCCATCGGGCAGGTTTTCCGAGGATGGGACGATTACCACCAGGTTGATCGGCAGTTCCATCCGGACACAGGCGGCCATGGCGCCCATGACGCTGGCGCCGCCACACATGTCGTACTTCATCTCATCCATGGCTGCGGCGGGTTTCAGCGATATACCACCGGCATCAAAGGTGAGGCCCTTGCCGATCAGTACCACCGGCTTGCTCTTTGGTTTGCCGCCCTTGTACTCCATGACAATCAGCTTGGCCGGTTCGCGGCTGCCGCGGGAGACTGAGAGCAGTGAACCCATGCCGAGGGACTGCATCTGCTTCTCCTCCAGCACCGATATTTTCAGTTTGGTCGACTGTTTGCCCAGTTGTCGGGCCTGATCCGCCAAGTAGCTCGGGGTGCAGAGATTGCCCGGCAGATTGGACAGGTTTTTGGCCAGCGTGATGCCGCGGGCAATGGCCTCGCCCTGGCTCACCGCACGCAGCACGGTCTGGCTCTTTTTCTGCTCGCCGATGAACAGGCTCAATTTTTTCAGTGGCCGCTTGGGTGGCTTCGCCTCGCTTTTGCATTGATCGAAGCGGTACACCTGGTCCTCGGCCGTGATGACCGACTCCCGCAGTCGCTGCGCCAGATCGGTCTCCTTGATCTCCAGGGCGCAGAGGGCATTGGTGACCTCGATGACGTTGCTTTCGTTGAGTTGCTTCACGGCGCCGGCCCAGGCGGTGATGACCGACTTCAGGGTGAGTTCTTTCTCCGCACCGAGGCCGACCAGCAGGATGCGTTCCGCCTGGATACCGGGGATGTCATAGAGCATCAGGAATTGTCCGGTCTCACCGTCCATGTCGCCCTTCTTCAGGATGGCGCTGAGGTGCCCGTCACTGATCTGGTCGATCTGTTTGGCCGGTCCGGTCAGTTGACGGCGTGTGAAGACGCCCAATACGAGGCACGCGGTACGCAGTGCGGATGGATTGCCTGATTTAACATGATATTCCATAGCGGTTCCCTGGATGGTTGCTGTTTATCTATCGTTATCCCTGCCATGGCGGGATGATTGTGCGTTTTGGCCAGTTTGCCCGTAGCCCGGTCAGGATGTACTATCCACCGCGGTTTCCGCAGAAATCATGCGGGTGATGGGGGGGCGCCCACCAGTTCATACTGCGCGGATTCAGTCATTGCCCAAGTCTTATTATTGAGGTTGTAGTCTACAAGAATTGTGGCTGTTTACCACAGATGCGGGACCAGGCTCCGGTTTTTTCAACAGAACGCTTTTTATGCTGCCGATTATTGATCGTTATATTCTCCGGGAAGTGACCAAGTCATTTTTCGCCATCATGACCGTGCTGATGCTGATCGTGGTGAGCCAGAGCTATATCAGAATCCTGCAGGATGCGGTCGCCGGCACCATAAGTAATGAGGTGATGACCCGGCTGCTGGGGCTGGAGGTGCTGCAGGTGCTGGGGCCGGTCACCCCGCCGACCTTCTTTTTTGCCATTCTCTACACCCTCGGCCGCATGTATCGTGACAGTGAAATGACGGCGCTGGCGGCCGGCGGTGTCGGGTTGCGGCGCATCTATCGCGCGTTCGCCCTGGTGGCCGTGCCGGTGGCCCTGGTGGTGGCATGGTTTACCCTGGATCTGGTGCCCTGGGTGAATGCCAATAAGGCGCAGATCATGCAGCAGCAGAAGGAGGAGTCCGCCGAGTTGGGTATGGTGGTTGCCGGGCGGTTTAACGAGTTCAGCAAGGGCGGGCTGGTTTTTTATGTGGAGAAGATGAGTGAAGACAAACGGCGCATGCGTAACGTATTCGTGCAGAACCGTCAGCATGGCAAGTTGGGTCTGATTACCGCCACCGAAGGTTACCAGTACACGGAACCGGACACCGGCGATCTCTATCTGGTGCTGACCAGCGGTCATCGCTATGAAGGGACCCCGGGACACAATGACTACAGCGTCGGTGATTTTGACAAGTATGCCATCCTGATCGACCGCAATGATCAGGTCAGCGATAGTCTCCCCAGTAAGGCGATCCCCACCGATGCGCTGTTCGGCTCGGATGATCTGCGTATGCAGTCTGAGCTGGAGTATCGCTTCATGTTCCCGGTTGCGGTACTGGTGTTCACCATTTTAAGCGTGCCGCTCAGCAAGTCACTGCCCCGGGAGGGGATCTACGGACGGCTGTTGCTGGCGCTGCTGTTCTATTTTCTGTTTCTGAATCTGCAGGCTGTATCCGGCAACTGGATGGTCTCCGGTGTTACCCCCGCCTGGATGGGGCGCTGGTGGGTGCATCCGTTGATGCTGCTGCTGGGTGGTACGGTGATGCTGTATAAATCACCGCGTATGTTCCGGGTGTTGCGCAATCGGTTGCGGAGCCGGCACGCATGAGGGTGCTGGACAGATACATCGGTGGCAGTGTGCTGCTGAGCATCTTTATCACGCTGGTGATCCTGGTGGTGCTGGTCGGCTTTGTCACCCTGATGGACGAACTGGGCAGTGTCGGTAAGGGTGACTACACCACGGCCGACGTCTTCTACTATGTGTTGTTGATTCTGCCGCGTCGCGCCTATGAGGTGTTCCCCATGGCGGTGCTGCTGGGCAGCCTGGTCGGGCTGGGCAGTCTGGCGAATAATTCAGAACTGGTGGCGATGCGCGCGGCCGGTGTCTCCCTGGCCAGGATCATCATCTCGGTATTGAAAGCGGGCGTACTCGCCATGCTGGTAGTGCTGGTAATTGGCGAGGCGATCGCACCCAATACCGAGCAGTATGCCGAGCGGATGCGCGCCAGCAAGATGAGCCAGCAGATCACTCTCAAGTCCAAACACGGCTTCTGGGCCCGTGATGGCAGTTCTTTTGTCAATATCCGACAGATCCTGCCTGGTTCCCAACTCCGGGATATCTATATTTACGAATTCTCCCAAGAGCGCGAATTACGGGTCTCCACCCAGGCTGATTTTGCCCAGTATCAGGACGGCCACTGGCTACTGCGCGGGATCAGCCAGACGCGTTTCCTGGCAGATCGCGTGGAGAGCCGGTCGCTGGACGAGGCGACCTGGGATTCATTACTCAATCCCAATATCCTCAATGTGGTGGTGGTCCGCCCCACCATGTTGCCGGTCTGGGGACTCTATCAGTATATCGATTTCATGCATGAAAACGGCCAGGAGGCGACTACCTACGAAGTGGCCTTCTGGAGCAAAGTGATCATGCCGCTGATTACACTGGTGATGGTGTTCCTGGCGGTTCCCTTTGTGTTCGGGGTGCTGAGGTCGGTGGGTATTGGGCAGCGGATCTTTGCCGGCTCCCTGATGGGATTGGCCTTCTTTTTGCTGAACAAGGTGCTGGGTCATATGGCGGTGGTCTATTCCCTGAACCCCCTGTTCGCCGCTGCGGTCCCCGGGCTACTGTTTCTCGGTATCGGCTTCTGGTTTGTGCGCCGGGTCCACTGACGCTCCTTAGCGTTTCGCCAGCAGGACCAGCCGGGTCCCTGACAGCCGGTCGTGCCAGGCCAGCTTGTCTCTGTCGATCAGTATCCAGAGATAACCCAGTCCCAGCGGCAGCCAGGAGAGCAGCGCGCACAGCAGCCGTTTCAGGGCGTCAGATCCGTTCAGCGGTGCCCCGTCGTTGCGCACCACACGCAGGCGCCAGGAGCGCATACCGAGCGTCTGCCCCCCCTTCATCCAGAACAACAGGAAAAAGGCCGGTGGTACCAGGGCCAGCCAAAGCTGGAACAAGCGGTTCCCCGCCAGCGCCTCAGAAGCCGGCTCGCCGGCCAGCATGCCCACCGGCAGGGTGACGACCATTGAGGCCAGCAGCAGCAGGCCGAAAACCAGCAGGGTGTCATACAGCATGGCCGCCAAGCGCCGCGCTAATCCAGGGCTTACTGCCTGATTAATATCGATATTATTGATTTTTTCCATGTCTGGGTTGCCGCCGCTATGCTCCGCGGCAGGTATTTGCCGGATTTGATTGCAGGTCACAATGATGCAAGATATTTGGTCTATAGTAAGAGAAAGTCATCAGGTTGCCTATTCGAGGATAGGCGACGCGGTGTCGTTTAACTATCTGGAGACATAACTCGCTGTGGAGCATCGCAATTCGCCGCGCCGGCCGGTCACCCTCTACACCATGCTGAACTACCCCAGTCTTGGTCTGGTCAGGGGCTGTATTCGCGACATCGGAATGGGGGGGATGTTTGTTGATATCGGGCGAATTCAGTTACCGGTGAACGCGACACTTGAGGCGTCCCTGATGCTGGGCGCCAGTGGTCTCAAGTGCCACATGCAGGTAGAGGCGATTGTCGTGCGTTGTGCCGAGCAGGGTGTCGGGCTGATGTTCGATGAACTGGATAGCGAGATTCGCAATGCCCTTAATCACCTGATCTTTAGTGCGTCGGGGGTGCAGGACGAGAATGGCTGTTCCGAGTTCCTGCACTGATGCGATCATTCCCTCCATTCATAGCCTGATCCAAACCTAGCAGTCCGTGGGGCTTGACCGTTTGCGGTCGACAGTGTCAAGTCTGACAGGCGCCGGGAGAGACCCTGAGCTCACCCGGTTGGCAGGATTGTAATGGCCGGCTATCAAGGCATAATGGGCTACCGGAACAGAATACGTCCGTATCCCCGTGATGCGGGGGCAGGATGCCCAGCTTAATGACGTTAGAAATCATCCCATTATGCCGTTGCCCCTGAAACGACCCCAGAAGCTCTCGCTGCTCCGGCGCATTCCGATGCCGCTGATGTCGGTCATGATTGGCCTGTTCTGCGGGCTGGTGGTGTGGGCGATGCTCGATCAGGTGCAGCCCCGGGCGCTCAGGAGCATTTTTGCCGAAGAGCTGAAGACGCGGCTCAATCAGCAGGCGCGGGAAACCTTGATTCGTTTTGATAACTATGTGCTGGCCCACACGTCAACTGCCCGACTGCTGGCGAACCATCGCCAACTCGCCAACTATCTTGAGCCGGTCTACTGGTTCAAGGGGGATAAGGATCAGCCCAAACAGTATCGTTCCACTCCTCCCTGGCTACCGGGATCGACCCTCTGGCAATCTTTGATCAGGCCGAGCCACATTCTGCTGCTGGACAGTGATGGTCGCACCCGGGAGATTTATCAGCTTGGCGAGCGGCCCCTGCCGGTCGAACTGGCCGGCACCAATGAACTGCCGTTGAGCGAGCGGCGGGTGCAGGCTAATCTCACCTCCCTGGAAGACCGTCCCTATCTGCTGGTCTCCGAAACCGCCGAGGATGCCACTGGCACCGACATGGGTTTTCTGATGCTGGTGGCCCCCATCGATGAGCAGTTCCTGGCGGCATCCCAGCACGGGGTCTCGTCGACTGGGGTGCTGGTTGGGATACTGGAGGCGGATGAGCAACGTTTTCTCGCCAGTAGTGATCAATCCAGGTTGCCCCCGCAACAGCGGCTGTCGCAGGTTGAAACAGATTTTCTGGTGACTGCGCAATCGTTTTCCGAATATGAGGGCACGACCCTCAATCTGCAGTTCGCCACGCTGGTTCCCCACTCTGTGGTGGAGGCGATACGGGATCGGGTGGCCAGTCTGGAACGGCGTCAGCGGTTGGTGACTGCTTTTACCTTCGTCAGTGTGTTTACCCTGGTATTTTTCCTGCTGTCGGAGCGACTGAACAAGATCCTGCAACGTATCTCCCGCTTCTCGCAACGGGCGCTTGGTTCCAAGCAGCCGGTGATTGAGCGCGGTAATCAGTTATTCGTGCTGGAGGACTGGATACACCAGTTTATTCAGCTGGTAAGAGATACCCGGGAGGAGATGCGGCAGCAGCATGAGAGTGAAATGCATGAGTCGGAGATGCTCAAGCAGGCGATCATGGAGACCGCGCTGGACTCGATTATCACCATCGACCGCCGCGGGGTGATTATCGAATTCAATCCGACGGCGGAACAGACTTTTGGTCACAGCCGGCAGGAGGCGCTGGGCGAGGTGTTCGCAGATCTGATCTTTAACGATGAGAGTCGTCCCCAGTTCAGCCGGCTGATGGCGGATGTGCTCAGCTCGCGGGACCGGCATCCCGATGAAATGCGCCATGAGCTGACGGCGGTGAAGCGCGGCGGCGTGGTGTTTCCGGTAGAACTGGCGATCAAGCCGATCCGGCTGAAGAGCCGGCTCGCTTTCACCATCTATATGCATGATATCTCCAATCGTCGGCGCATCGAACTGGAGATCCGCAGTCTTGCCAAGTTTGCTTCCGAGAGTCCCAATCCGATCCTGCGAGTGAACCGGCGCGGGGTCATCCTCTATGCCAACAGTGCCAGCGACCAACTGCTCTCCTACTGGGGTTGTGAACGGGCTCAGACCCTGCCGCTCTACTGGCGCAACCGGGTGACGGATATTCTGGGCAGCGGCGAGGACTGGCAGACCCAGGTGAACAGCATCACTCGGGTCTATTCGCTGCTGCTCACCCCGGTGGTGGATCTGGGTTATGTCAACATCTACGGGCGGGATATCACCGCCGAACGGGAGGCGGAGCGGCAGGCGCGGGAGCATCAGCAGGAGTTGATCCATGTGTCTCGCCTCAGCACCATGGGCGAGATGGCCACGGGACTCGCCCATGAGTTGAATCAGCCGCTATCGGCCATTGCCAATTTTGCCAACGGCTCGGTGCGCCGACTGCACTCCAGTGGACGGGGGTCGGAGGATATCCTTTACGCCCTGGGCCAGATTACCGCCCAGGCCGATCGGGCCGGTGAAATCATCAAGCGGTTGCGTGCCCTGGTAGGCAAGCAGACGCCGGTGCGACGGATCGCGGACATTAACGAGGTGGTGCGGGAGGTATGCAGCTTCGTCGAGTTTGAGGCACGCAAGACGGGGGTGGTGATTGAGCAGGCGTTCAGTATCAGTCGCCTGCCGGTCAGAATCGATGTGGTGCAGATTGAACAGGTATTGCTTAATCTGATCAGAAATGCCCTTGATGCGTTGTTGGAGATGCCGGAAGATGAACGCAATCTGGTGATTCAGACCCGCTGTCAGGACGGTACGCAAGTACTGATCCGGGTCCTGGATACCGGCCCGGGTATCCGGGATGAGGAGATGGACCGATTGTTCGAGCCCTTTTACACCACCAAACAGAGCGGTATGGGTATGGGATTGATCATCAGCAGGACGATCATCGAAGACCACAACGGCACGATCACCGCCGAGCAGCGGCCGCAAGGCGGCACCTGCTTTAGTATTGTATTGCCCAGCAACAACAGGAACAGAGATGAACAATAATGCCACCGTATTTGTAGTTGATGATGACTCTGCGATGCGTAACTCGTTGAAGTGGCTGATTGAGACGGTGGGGATGCGCGTGGAAATCTTTGCCTCGGCGGAAGAGTTTATCAAGTCATACTATCCCGGGCGGGCCGGTTGTCTGTTGCTGGATGTGCGCATGCCGGGGATGAGCGGACTGGAACTGCAGGAGTATTTCGTCAAGCAGAATATCCGTATCCCGGTGATCATTATCACTGGGCATGGTGATGTGCCGATGTCGGTGCGGGCGATGAAGGCGGGGGCGGTGGATTTTATCGAGAAACCCTTCAATGACGAACAGCTTTTGGAGAGTATCCGCAGTGCCCTGGATATCGACCAGGATCAGCGCTCGATCCAGGCTGAGCGGGCGGAGATCGCCGCCCGGCTGGCGCAATTGACACCGCGTGAGCATGAGGTGATGGAGATGGTCACCAATGGCAAGGCCAACAAGGAGATCGCCAGTGCCCTGGGAGTCAGTGCCAAGACCGTCGAGGCCCACCGTGCCCGGGTGATGGAGAAGATGGAGGCATCCTCGCTGGCCGGCCTGGTGAAGATGGTGATTGCAGCCAACCTCTACAGCGATCACTGAGTGGAAAGCACGCGCGTAGGATCAGCTTCAGCCGTGAAACCTTTTTCCATCGCAGCTAAAACATCTCCTACAATCCACCCCTTTACCATAAAACCATACCCGTAGGAGCTGCTTTAGCTGCGACCCGCGCCCTTCGACGGGTACAAATTCGCGGCTGAAGCCGTTCCTACGAATGGTAGTGTGCGAAGATAAGGGTTGGGGTCGATCCAACTCCGAAGGGGGGGACGGTCCCCGGTTGGCGGCTCGAATCCGCCTCCTAATAGCGACGGGGATAGGGGCGAAGCTGCTATTTTTTCGTCGGCGCATTGGGCGAAGTGGGTATCAATGCCACTTCATCGCCCGCATCGATCCGGGTGAACGGTTCGCTGAACTGTTTGTTCACTGTTACCTGGAAGCTCCCCGTCTGGAACAGATGGGCCTGGTCCGGATTGCGCCGGCGCAGCCACTCGATCAGGCTGCTTACATCCGTTACCGATGGGGGAATCTCCACCTGTTCGGCCTCTTTCTGCAACTGCTTCACCAGGTAGGTGAAGTAGAGCAGGCGGATGGGTCTCGGTCCCTCGCTGCCGGCTGAATCACCCGGTTTATAGCCGGCCTTTCGCAGGCTCTCCTGGTATGCCTGCCAGTTCTGTTTCTGGTTCACCCCGAGTTCGTAGAGGGTGTCCCAGGAGTAGATGCTGCTGTCATGCCCATCGTCAAAGATGAACCGCACTGCATATTGTCCCTGGGGCTCTATGCGGGTGATATTCACCGATTCCTTACCGGTAACCGGATTCCCCAAGGTGCGGACCTCCTTGGCCTTGGCAAATACCCGCAGATATTCGCAGGGCAGCCTGAAGCTGGCGCCGTCGGAAAATTCGATCGCCAGCAGGCGGGATTTGCTGTGCAGGTTGATCGCGGTGGGTGTCCGGGTTGGCTGCTTTTCATTCATGGTACTGCTCGGGTCCGTAACCAGTGGAATTTACTAATGGTGGGTGGAAAGATTCAATTCAATCGTCCATTAACCGACCACATCCAACAAACGCCTTCTGAACTTGACGCCACGTGCCTCGGCCAGTTCACGGCACGCCTCGATATCCACCCCCTCAAGGCCGTCGATCGCGGTGGCGGTCACATCGGCGATATATTTTGGCGCCTCGGCGACAAAGTCCAGCATCTGCTCAAAAGAGCCGGTCAGCGCCGGCTGACAGTGTCGGTCGTACACCTCGGCATTCTGTGCATTGAGGGAGATGGAAAGGGCGTCGACACAATCCGCCATCTCGGGCAGGACATTGTGCTTGTTGGCCAGATTGGCCAGTCCGTCGGTGTTGACCCGGACCCGGCCGCCGTGGGCCTTGATATATTTTGCCACCTCCAGCAGCACCTTCAGGCGCAGGGTCGGTTCACCATAGCCGCAGAACACCACCTCCTTGTAAGCGGCGGGATCATCAATGGCGGCAATAATCTCCTCACTGGAGGGGCGATGATCCAGGGTCAGGTCGTACTCATGCACCTGCAGAATACCCTGGGTCTTGGGGCAGAAGGCGCACTCCAGGGTGCAGCGGTCGGTGATATTCAGGTAGAGACTGTCGCCGATGACGTAGCTGAGCTGTTGATTTTCCACGGGCACTCGGGTGGTTGCGAAAAACTGGGATTCTACACTACCCCACGATCGGTAAGAAGGGCGCTTGGCCTGTTAGACTCGCTGTTACCGGAGAGTTCATTGCAGAGTCGCTGCGTCAGACTTTTGAAGTTGATAAATCCTTGATTATCGAGCGGTATATCATCTGACCTGTCAGCATAGAGAATACCAATCGGACGATTTTTGATAATCAGAGAACTCATGTAAAAGCCCCGGGGGTCCAGGGTCCCGTGGAGCTGGTCATTCATCAGCGGGAGCAGTTGTTTTCGATTCTTGTCATGTAGCCAGATATGCTGCGGTTTTTTCAGCAACAGGGTCAGCAGATGCCGCTCTCCCATGGGATGTTGAAACTGTCGCAGTGGTGATGATGACTCCGCTCCGGAGATGAACTTGACCTTGATCGTCTTGCGATCGGGCGTGAGCATGGCAAACATTACCCGTTCAACTCCGGCAGTGGTGCGCAGTTCCCGAAAAATGCGGGACAAACTTGCCTGTAACCGACTGCTGTCGGTAGCGGCAGGTAGGCGTTTGGGTATAGCCGGCTTTTTTGTTGCGGCGCGGGTTTCATTCATCCGAGCGGCAGCGTTAACCGCCGGAGCCGGGGGCGTGGATGTCAGAGCCTTTTTGACAGTCTGTTTCGGTCCCATCGACCGGACAGGGCAGGGTTCCAGCAGGGCATAGACCGTCAGCGGAAGCGGCAGTCCGCTCAGATTTCTTGCTGCGCCTGCCGTCAGTGCGTGGATGTAGGCATGCCCCTGGTCAGGTTCCAGCCCGTTCAATGCAGCGGCCAGCTCAATCAGTTCGGCGGTCTGTTCGCTACGCCAGCTGTTTCTGCTCTCCCTGGCCAGCGCCGAGGCCAGCATCACGGCCAGTGAGCGGATCTGGAAGGCGCCTGTCGGTTGTAGCGCCTGGCCAGTCAGTGGCGGCAGATTCCACTGCTCGGCCAACTGCAGACTGAGTTGCTGCAGGGTAAAGCCGAGAATCGCCTCTTCCGCCGTGGCCTGCCGCATGCCCCGTCTGACCAAGGTTTTTACCCGTTCCATGTCGCTGTCGGCGTAGGTCCAGAGCAGCATTTCGCCCAGCTCGTGCAGTAGCGCGGCGATAGCCATCTCCTCGGGGTTGCCCAGGCGTAGATCATGCCCCCAACTGTAGGCGTACCAGGCGGCGTGGCTGGCCCGGGAATAGCAGTCATAGAGAGACGATCTGGCTTCTCCCGTTAACTGTTTATCCAGATTCGGTAACTGCCGGTCGGCCCGGGTAGTGGGTTCGATGCCGAGCAGGGCGATGGCATGGGCCAGGTTGGTGACCGGCTCCCTGGGCGGGTAGGGCAGCGCACTGAACTGGCGGAAGATGGCCAGGGTAAAGCCCGGGTCGCGGGCGATGATGCGCTGCAGGTCGGCATGGGTGGTGTTGGGGCTATCCAGCAATTGCAGGACCCGTTGACGCGTCAGTGCCATTGCCGGAAGCGCCTTTGAACCCAGCCGCTCAATCCAGCCGCTCAATGCATTGTCCATGGATACTGCTTCCTTGGGTGCCCTTGGTAACACCGGTTTCGCGGTTGTCTCTGATGACTTGTTGGGGTTATCTGTATGTTGCAGACTGTCGGCAGCAGCCTGCTGATAAACTGCGGCAGGAACTCCCCGGGTGCAACAAGAAGGAGTGCCGGACTGAAATGAGTAATGCCTGCAGTGAGGATGATTGTAACAGGGTTCTGCTGCTGCATGGAATCTGGATGACCGGTCTTGAGATGGGATGGCTAAAGCATCGTTTGACCAGTGTCGGATACCAGGTGGAGCGGTTCAGGTACCCCTCTCTGAGCCGGACACCGATCGAGAATGCGCAACGGCTGAACCGGTTTATCCGGCAGCGGGGTTATGACTGCCTGCATCTGGTGGCCCACAGTCTGGGGGGGCTGGTGCTGCTGAACCTGTTTGATCTGTTTCCCGACCAGCCCCCCGGCAGGATGGTCCTGCTGGGATCACCGGTCCACGGCAGCGCGGTCGCCCGACGCTTGGCGCGGCGCCCCTGGGGACGGCCTCTCATCGGTTGTTCCGGCGAACGCGGTCTGGTTGAGGGTGCGCCACCCTGGAACGGGGAGCGGCAACTCGGGGTAATTGCCGGTACCGGTGGGACACTCGGCATCGGTCGACTGCTGGGCGGCCTCGATGGGGCGAGTGACGGTACGGTGATGCTGAAAGAGACAGCTATTCCCGCTGCCGCGGATAGACGTCTGCACGACACCGGGCATATGGGGATGCTGTTTTCCGCCGCAGTCGCGGCCGACGTGGCCGGTTTTCTTCGGAATGGCCATTTTCCTCGATAAAAGCAGGTGACTGCTCGGGTGAACCGCCGCAGAAATCCGCTACATGTTATTTCTGCCCGCCCCGGGTGATGGTAAACTCCCGCCTGACCGAATATTGAGAGGAGTGTTATGGCTGGACACAGTAAATGGGCCAACATCAAGCACAAGAAGGCGGCCAACGACAAGAAACGCGGCAAGATCTGGACCAAGCTGCTGCGTGAAGTGACCGTTGCCGCCAAGGCGGGCGGTGGCGAGATCGAGACCAATCCGCGGTTGCGCCTGGCAGTGGACAAGGCCAACGGGGCCAACGTCCCCCGGGACACTATTGAGCGGGCGGTCAAGCGGGGCGCCGGTGGCGAGGATACGGACAGCTACGACGAGTTACGATACGAGGGCTATGGCCCCGGCGGGGCGGCGGTCATTGTCGACTGCATGACCGACAACCGCAATCGCACCGCTTCCGAAGTCCGGCACGCCTTCACCAAGCACGGCGGTAATCTTGGTACCGACGGCTCGGTGGCCTACATGTTCAACAAGCAGGGCATTATCAGTTTTGCCCCCGGCGCCGATGAAGATGCCATCATGGAGGCGGCGCTCGAAGCCGGTGCCGAGGACGTGGTGAACAATGATGACGGCTCCATCGATATCATGACCACCCCGGAAGCCTTCTCTGATGTGAACGATGCGATTGTGGCGAGTGGGTTGAATCCAGACAACGCCGAGGTGACCTTCAGTGCCTCCACCATGGCGGAGCTGGACCCGGAATCGGCCGAAACGCTGATGAAGATGATCGATCATCTGGAAGATCTGGATGATGTGCAGGATGTCTATACCAATGCCGATATCTCGGAAGAGATAATGGCCTCCATGGAGTGATGGAACCTCCCTCCGGGGGCCGCAATAGCGGCCCCCCGAATCTGACCAGCGGAAGCAAATATCAAACTCACAAATCACCATGCCAAACAGAACGGGGCTTTGGGTCTCAAGCGCCGCATCCTGGGTATTGACCCCGGTTCCCGCATAACCGGCTACGGCATCATCGAGAGTGATGGCATCAAAAGCGCCCATGTGGCCAGTGGCTGCATACGTATCGCCAATGAAGAGTTTCCACAGCGGTTGGGCGAAATCTATCGACAGTTGACCGAGCTGGTGGCTACCTATCAGCCGGCGGAGATGGCCATCGAGCAGGTATTCATGGCCAAGAATGCCGCTTCGGCACTCAAGCTCGGACAGGCACGGGGCGCTGCCATCTGCGCCTGTGTTGTGGCCGGGTTGCCAGTATTTGAATATGCGCCCCGGGCAATCAAACAGGCGGTGGTGGGTTCCGGTGGTGCGGACAAGGATCAGGTGCAACACATGATTAAACACATCCTGCAACTGGATGAGCAGCTGACGGCGGATCAGTCCGATGCCCTGGCGGTGGCTATCAGCCACGCCCATGCCAATAGCACCCTCGCGCTGATCGGCCGCTCCAAGCGGGGAGGCTGGCGATGATCGGCCGGCTGCGCGGCGCGCTGGTCTACAAGCAGCCACCGTTTCTGATGGTGGATGTGGGTGGCGTCGGCTATGAGCTGGAAGCCCCCATGTCCACCTTTTACGATCTGCCCCTGCAGGGCGAACAGGTGACACTGTTTACCCATCTGGCGATTCGTGATGATGCCCATGTGTTGTATGGATTTTTCACCGAATCGGAGCGTGCGCTGTTTCGCGCCCTGCTGAAGGTGAGCGGGGTCGGGGCCAAGATGGCTCTGGCCATCCTCTCCGGCATGAGCGCCGACGAGTTCGCCCTCTGTGTCCAACGCGACGATACGGCGGCGCTGGTCAGACTGCCGGGTATCGGCAAGAAGACAGCCGAGCGGCTGATTGTCGAGATGCGTGACCGGTTGGACCGGATCGAGTCGTCGGGCGCGGTTGCGCTGCCGCAGGCGCGTCCGGCGGGCGGTGCGGTTGAAACCCCGGTGTCGGATGCCATCGGCGCCCTGATCGCCTTGGGGTACAAACCCAACGACGCCAGCCGTATGGTGCGCTCCGTGGATTGTGAGGATCTCTCCAGTGAAGAGATTATCCGGTTGGCCCTGCGAGCGGTGGTGACAAAATAGCCATGAATGAAAATGTACGTATTATCAATGCCGAGGCGGGTGCGGACGATGCCGCCCTGGACCGCGCCATCCGCCCCCGGTTACTGGCGGATTATGTCGGCCAGCCGGTGGTGCGGGAACAGATGGAGATTTTCATCGAGGCCGCCAAGGCGCGCGCGGAGGCGTTGGATCATGTGCTGATCTTTGGGCCACCCGGATTGGGCAAAACCACCCTGGCCCACATCATCGCCAATGAGATGGGGGTCAATCTACGCCAGACTTCCGGACCGGTGCTGGAGAAGCCGGGGGATCTGGCTGCCCTGCTGACCAACCTGGAACCACACGATGTGCTGTTCGTGGACGAGATTCACCGCCTCAGTCCCGTGGTGGAGGAGGTGCTCTATCCAGCCCTGGAAGATTACCAGCTGGATATCATGATCGGGGAGGGGCCGGCCGCCCGCTCGATCAAACTGGAGCTGCCCCCGTTTACCCTGGTCGGTGCCACCACCCGTGCCGGTCTGCTCACCTCGCCCCTGCGCGACCGCTTTGGTATTGTGCAGCGGCTGGAGTTCTACTCCAATGCCGACTTGACCCATATCGTGGGCCGTTCGGCAGGGATCCTCAATATAGAGACTGACCCCTCCGGGGCTGCCGAGATCGCCCGGCGCTCCCGGGGTACGCCGCGTATCGCCAACCGGCTGCTGCGCCGGGTGCGGGATTTTGCCCAGGTAAAGGCGCAGGGCCGGGTGACCAGTGAGGTAGCCGATAACGCCTTGAGCATGCTGAAGGTGGATGGGAGCGGTTTTGATATCATGGATCGTAAACTCTTGAGTGCGATCATCAGCAAATTCGACGGTGGCCCGGTCGGGGTGGACAGCCTGGCCGCGGCCATTGGTGAGGAGCGTGGCACTATCGAGGATGTGCTGGAACCCTATCTGATCCAGCAGGGCTTCATGATGCGCACGCCACGGGGCCGGGTGGCCACCAATGCCGCCTATCTCCACTTTGGTCTGGAGCCAAAGGATGATGCCGCTACACCGGGTGAATCGGGTACGTTGTTTTGAGTCAGAGCGGTCTGACCAGTTAGAGAAGTATGACCCGGTTCGTGTAAAGTTGACGAAAAAATAGTGGTTTGTATTGAATTGTGACAGGTATGAAGGAATTTCTATGGCCACTTAGGGTCTACTACGAGGATACGGATTCCGGAGGTGTGGTTTACTATGCCAACTACCTGAAATTCATGGAACGGGCACGTACCGAATGGTTACGCGGCCTGGGGTTTGAACAGGATGAACTTCGGGAAAAAGAGGGGGTTCTGTTCGCGGTACGTAAGGTCGGGGTGGATTTCAGATCACCGGCCCGTTTTAATGATGCATTACAAGTGAGTGTCCAACTTATTTCAAGGGGAAAAGCGAGTTTGGTGTTCCGGCAGGAAATCCGATCGGCAGTCGACGGCAGGGTGTTGTGCGACGGTGAGGTCAAGATTGCCTGTATTGATGCGGCCAGCTTTCGCCCCGCACCCATCCCCCATGCCCTTATGTCGGTGATTTATCATGGTGTCTGATCTCTCCTTTATCTCCCTGGTGGCGGGGGCCAGCCCACTGGTGCAACTGGTGATGGCGGCGTTGATGCTGGCCTCGGTCATCTCCTGGACCATGATTTTTGACCGGGCCCGGGTGCTGAAGCGGGCGCGCCGCGCCGCCGAGGCATTTGAACGGCGCTTCTGGTCGGGCGGGGATCTGGGGGAGCTATTTCGGGAGCTGGACCGGGAAGATGGCCAGGCGACCGGCATGGCAACGATCTTTCATGCCGGGTTCCGCGAGTTTGCCCGGCTGAAAAAAAATCCTGACATCGAGCCGATGGCGGTGGTCGAGGGTGCGCGCCGTACCATGCATGTGGCGATGAACCGGGAGATGGACGGCCTGGAGAACAACCTGTCATTTCTGGCCACAGTCGGCTCCACCAGCCCCTATGTCGGGCTGTTTGGTACCGTCTGGGGCATCATGAACTCCTTTCATGCGCTCGGTAACGTCAAACAGGCGACCCTCTCCCTGGTGGCGCCAGGTATTGCCGAGGCGCTGATTGCCACCGCCATGGGACTGTTTGCCGCCATCCCGGCGGTGGTCGCCTACAACCGCTATTCCAATGATGTGGAGCGGCTGAACGGACGCTACGAGGATTTTCTCGATGAGTTCACCACCATTTTGCAGCGCCAGGCCCATGTCTGACAGCAGGCGCAAAAAGGGGGGGCGGCAATGAGCCGGCAGAAAAAGAGTCGCCGTCCGATGGCCGAGATCAACGTAGTGCCCTATATCGACGTGATGCTGGTGCTGCTGGTGATCTTCATGATTACGGCCCCCCTGCTGACCCAGGGCGTCAAGGTGGACCTGCCGCAGGCGGATTCAGAGCCGTTGCCGACCGAGGCGGATGATCCGGTGGTGGTATCGGTAAACAGTCAGGGTGAGATGTTCATCGACGTGGGTGAAGGAAAGGATCAGCCGGTGGATGCAGATACCCTGATCACCCGGATCGCCGCGGTCATCGCCTACAAGCCGAAAACCCCGATCATGGTCAAGGGCGACCGCAATGTGGATTATGGCCGGGTGGTGGAGGCCATGGTGCTGATCCAGCGCGCCGGTGTGCCTAATGTCGGCCTGATTACCGAGACACCGGAGCGTTAATTCAGCGATGTTGCAGATTCTCAAACGCAATCCGCTGGCGGCCGTGATCGCGGTTTTATTGCATCTGGTGATCCTGCTGTTCCTGGTGGTGGGGGTTGACTGGCGGGAGAAACCGAAACAACCGAACTCCGCCGTCGAGGTGGTGCAGGCGCGGGTGATTGATGAGACGAAGGTGCGCGAGCAGGTACAGCGACTGGAACAGGATGAGAAACGCCAGGCAGCCGAGAAACGTGCCGCCCGGGAAAAGGAAGAACAGCGACTGGCGGAACTGAAGCGCCAGCAGGTGGAGGAGCAGCAGCGCCTGGCTGAACTGGAGCAGCAACGGCAGGTCGAAAACCGCAAGCGCGAGGAGGCCCGGCAGCAGCGCCTGAAAGAAGAGTCACGTCGCCAGCAAGCCGAACAGCAACGCAAGGAGGCGGAGCAGAAACGGCAGGCCGCCGAGGCCAAGCGGCAGGCGGAACAGCAGGCGCGCAAGGAGGCGGAAGCCCAACGTGTCGCGGAGGAGAAAAAACGCCAGGAGATGGAGGCGAAAAAGGCGGCGGCAGAGAAGCGGCGCAAGGCTGAGGAGGCCGAACGCAAGGCGGAGGCCGAGAAAAAGCGCAAGGCGGAAGAGGCGCGGGCCAAGGTGGAGGCGGAGAAGAAACGTAAGGCCGAGGAGGCGCAACGACAGGCGGAGGCCGCCCAGAAGGCTCGGGAGGCCGCCCAGAAGGCTCGGGAGGCCGAGTTGCTGGCCGCCATGGAGGCGGAGCACAATGCCCGGGAACTGGACCGCTACAGGATCCAGATATCACAGAAGGTGATCCGCACCTGGCTGCGCCCGGCTGGCATCAGCGATGGCCTCAAGTGTACCTTGCGGGTTAGGTTGGCACCCGGCGGCAGTGTACTGGCGGTCAGCGTGATTCGCAGCAGTGGCAACGGCGCCTTTGATCGTTCCGCCGAGGCGGCAGTGCTCAAGGCGGACCCGCTGCCGGTCCCGACCGGAACGCTGTTCGAGCAGTTCCGGGATATTAATTTTGAATTCGATCCAAACAAGAAATGATTATGATGAAAAGATTTTTGAGTTTGATCCTGTTGCTGTGCTGGGCTATCAATGCCGGCGCAGCCCCTCTCACCATTGAGATCACCGAGGGCGCCGAAGGGGCGCTACCGATCGCCGTGGTACCTTTCGGCTGGGCCGGTGCCGATGCCGCCAATGTGGGCAATGAGATTGCGGAGATTGTCCGCAATGACCTGCAGCGCAGCGGCCGGTTCTCCGCCCTGCCGGTAAAGGATATGCTGGCGCGCCCGCAGTCCGATGCCGATGTGGAGTTCCGCGATTGGAAGGTACTCGGCATGGACAACCTGGTGGTGGGGCAAGTACGGCCTAACGGCCAGGGTGGCTACCTGGTGCGCTTCCAGCTGTTCGACGTGTTCAAGGGTGAGCAGTTGATTGGCTACAATTTCCCGACCACCCGCCGGGATCTGCGCTCAACCGCGCACAAGATCGCCGATATCGTCTACGAAAAGCTCACTGGGCAACCGGGTGCCTTCGATACCCGCATCGCCTACGTGGTCTCCAGCAACAACGCGGACGGTTCCCAGGAGGTGTCACTCAAGGTGGCGGATGCGGATGGTTTCGATCCGCAGACTATCGTCACCTCATCCGAACCGCTGATGTCCCCCGCCTGGGCGCCGGATGGCCGGCGGCTCGCCTATGTCTCGTTTGAACAGAAAAAGGCCTCTATTTACATCCAGGAGGTGTTTACCGGCAAACGCCAGAAGGTGGCCTCTTTCAAGGGGATCAACGGCGCGCCGGCCTGGTCGCCGGATGGCCGAAAGCTGGCGTTGACGCTGTCCCGCGATGGCAATCCTGAAATCTATGTGCTGAACGTCAATACCAATGCCCTGACCCGCCTGACCAACCACTATGCCATTGATACGGAGCCGGCCTGGTCACCGGATGGACGCTATATCAGCTTTACCTCCGATCGGGGGGGTAAGCCGCAGATCTACCGGGTCCCCGCCTTCGGCGGCAAGGTCAACCGGGTCACTTTTGAAGGCAACTACAATGCCCGCGCCTCCTACTCTCCAGATGGCGAATTGCTGACACTGGTGACCCGGCAGGGTGGGGATTTTCGCGTGGGAGTGTTGAATCTCGCCAACAGTGCCCTGCTGGTATTGAGTGATGGGCGACAGGATGAATCCCCCAGTTTTGCCCCCAATGGCAGCATGATAATTTACGCCACCAAGATCAACGGCAAGGGTGAACTTGCAGCGGTCTCGGTGGATGGTCGCATCCGGCAACGACTCGCCCTCCAGGAGGGCGACGTCCGCGAACCGGTCTGGTCACCCTACACAAAAACCAACAGGAGAAACCCATGAAATTAAGTGTGCTCAAGATCGCCCCGATTCTGGCATTGTCGCTATTGTTGACCGGTTGCGCTGGCATGCCGGGAATGTCAAACGGCGATGCGGCCAAAGACGGAGCGCCGGTCACCGAGGGGGGACAGGACGGTACGGCCGATGGTGCCCAGACATCCGGCGCCATGGAGGGAGGTGCCTGGAGTGGGAGTGCGCTGGAGAATCCGGACAGTCTGCTTTACACCAAGACCATCTATTTTGATTATGATATCGATGAGGTGCGTGCCGATTACCGCGATGTGGTGGCCGCACACGGCGACTATCTGGCCGCCAATCCATCGGTTAGCGTCACGGTCGAAGGTCACGCCGACGAGCGCGGCTCCCGGGAATACAATATTGCCCTGGGCGAGCGGCGTGCCAATGGCGTCAAGCGGTTGCTGATGGCGCAGGGTGCGGCGGAAAGCCAGATCATCACCATCAGTTATGGCGAGGAGCGGCCGGCCACGATGGGCTCCGGTGAGACCTCCTGGGAACTCAATCGGCGTGCCGAATTTGTCTATTGATTGCTGAGCCGTCCGGCCAGTCCCAGGAGACTGGTCAAGACGCTTGTGCAGAAAAACGGATAGGATGGGCACGCTCGCTGCTATTGACTGGATGCCGGTGCAAGGCGTGAACCGAGAGTCATACAGGCGGTGGCTTTGCCCATCCTGCTATTGAAACCGCGCTACACGAGGCAGTGCAGCGGGGATTGTGGGAGAAACACGGTGACAAAAAACCAGATCGCTCTGTTGATCGGGCTGCTCCTGATCGCTCCATTCCAGTCGATACAGGCGCAGCAGCGGACAGAGAAACTGACCCCGGAGCAGCTCCAGTCGCGCAAAATTGAGCTGTTGGAGCGTAAACTGGCGGCCATGGCTGATCTGGTGTTGCGGGTGGATGCGCTGCAGCGCGAGGTACAGCAACTGAGAGGCGAGATCGAGGTGCAGAATCACGCCATGGATGCGCTTAAAAAACGGCAGCGTGACCTCTATCTTGATGTGGACCAGCGGATCAATCAGCTGGCTCACGGCAGCGCTCCAATGGCCGGAATGACTCCGTCGGCGCAGCCACCGCTCACGGAACCAGCGATGCCGGCGGAGGCACCGTCTCCCGCACCGGTGACCGATACGGCGTCGGAGACACCGGCACCAGCCGCCAACGCTCCCGACACAGGTGAAGTGGCTGCCCCGCAACCTGCGCTGGCCGCGCCGATTGACACGGTTGCGGAAGAGCGGGATTACAAACAGGCGTTCAGTCTGCTGATGCAGCGCCGCTATGACGAGGCGCGCACCGCGTTCCAGGCATTCCTCGCCCGTTACGGTGCCGGCAGCTATGCCGATAACGCCCAGTACTGGCTGGCCGAGGCGAGCTATGTGACCCGGGACTTTGATGTGGCGCTGGAGGCGTTTCAGAAGGTGGTCAACGAGTATCCCAACAGCAGCAAAGTGCCGGATGCCCTGCTGAAGAGCAGTTTTATCCACTATGAGAAACAGCAGTGGAGTGAGGCGCGCGAAATCCTGCAGCGCCTCGTGACCCTCTATCCCAGCTCCACGGCCAGCCGTCTGGCCACCCAGCGTCTTGACCGCATGCAGTCGGAAGGACACTAGGAGCCTGTCGGACTTAACACTGATCTACTGCGGAAAAGCCGGATTTGGCCATATTTTCCGATCTTCCTCGTTGAATAGGTCCACTATTCGCCTCGAAAGATCAAAAAATCTGTCTCAAATCAGCTTTCCCTCGCTACGATCGGTCAAGTCCGACAAACTCCTAGCCCGGCGGGTGAACTATCCGGGTTGAGCGGTTTATACTGACCTTTTCAGGACTGCGGACTGTTTTTCATGGCGCGACTGCGCATTACCGAGATTTTCTATTCCCTGCAGGGCGAGTCGAACAGCGTGGGTCTGCCCACGGTGTTCGTGCGCCTGACCGGTTGTCCCCTGCGTTGCGGCTACTGTGATACCACCTATGCCTTCAAGGGGGGCGAGTGGCTGGAGCTGGAGCGGGTAATGGAGCAGGTGGCCGCCTATGCGCCCCGCTACGTGACCGTGACCGGCGGCGAGCCGCTGGCCCAGGAGGCCTGTCTGGAACTGCTTGGCGCCCTTTGCGACGCCGGTTACCGGGTCTCGCTGGAGACCAGCGGTGCACTCGATATCTCCCGCGTCGACCCGCGGGTGGTGAATGTGATGGACCTCAAGACTCCCGGGTCCGGAGAAGTGGAAAAGAACCTGTTCAGCAATATCGATCGGCTGCAGCCGAAGGATCAGGTTAAATTCGTCATCTGTAACGCGGCCGACTATGACTGGGCCTGTGAACAGCTGCTGACCTGGGATCTCAGCGAGCGCTGCGAGGTGCTGTTTTCGCCGGCACTCGGTCTGCAGGATGCCACCCAACTGGCGGAGTGGATTCTGCGGGACCGGTTAAACGTGCGGTTTCAGATACAGCTGCACAAATATCTCTGGGGCGATGTCTCCGGCAAATGAACCTCTGTCCGATGAATGAACTGACGTGATGAAAAAAGCGGTAATCCTTCTCTCCGGTGGCCTCGACTCTGCCACTTCCCTGGCGATGGCCCGGGAACAGGGTTATGCCTGTTATGCGTTAAGTCTTGCCTATGGTCAGCGGCATGCGGTGGAACTGGAGGCCGCCGGTCGGGTGGCCGGCGCCTTGGAAGTGGCGGAACACAAGGTGATCCCGATTGCCCTGGATGCCTTCGGTGGCTCGGCCCTTACCGACAGTGGTATTGCCGTTCCCGAAGCCGAAGGTGAAGGGATTCCGGTCACCTATGTACCGGCACGCAATACGGTATTTCTCTCCCTGGCCCTGGGGTGGGCCGAGGTACTGGGTGCCCGGGACCTGTTTCTGGGCGTCAATGCGGTCGACTATTCCGGCTATCCGGACTGCCGCCCTGAGTTTATCGCGGCCTTCGAACGGCTGGCCAATCTGGCCACCAAGGCCGGGGTGGAGGGCGAACGATTCCAGATTCATGCCCCGCTCATCGATATGACCAAGGCGCAGATCATCCAGACCGGTGTCCGACTGGGGGTGGATTACCGACTCACCATATCCTGTTATCAGGCGGATGCAGCCGGCACCGCTTGTGGCCGCTGTGACTCCTGCCGGTTGCGTGCCCAGGGGTTTCGCGAGGCCGGTGTGCCCGATCCCACGCCCTACCAGCGTAAATAGTCATACCTCTAATCTGGACGGTGTCAATTGTTTTGGGTATCGACGCCTCCCGGTTAAGTCATAGACAGGGGGTTGGCGTTATTACTTTTTGCGCTCATTCGCGTCTTTATAAGTGGTCTACAGCCCTGACTGAGTCTGGTCGGTAATCAGGTATTGCTATAAACCCCAGTAGATCATCTTTCGCTGATAGGCTAATCTTGCCCCTCCGGCGGCGCCGGTCTGCATAATACGACAGGCATCCGAAGATGCCGACACAGAGGTTTGAGGAGGTACACCATGGCTTTCGAGTCCTTTTTTGCTGCCCAGTCTTTCCTGTTATGGGCCACATTTATCATCGCCCTGATCATGGGGGCAGTGGTCAATAAGACCAATTTCTGCACCATGGGGGCCGTTTCAGATGCGGTCAATATGGGCGACTTGGGGCGCATGCGGGCCTGGTTTCTGGCGATTGCAGTGGCCATGGTCGGTGTCGCTGTGCTCGAATTTGTGGGCCTGCTCAACCCGGGTGACTCCTTCCCACCGTACCGGGCCAGCCAGCTGATCTGGGCCGAGAATATCCTCGGCGGACTGATGTTCGGTGTTGGTATGACCCTGGCCTCGGGCTGCGGCAACAAGACCTTGATCCGTATCGGCGGTGGCAACCTGAAATCGATTGTGGTGCTGCTGATTATTGGTGTGATCGCCTTCTACATGGTCAACCCCTTTCCCGGATCGGATCAGACCCTGATGTCGGTGCTGTTCTACGACTGGATTCGCCCCCTGGCCGTGACCCTGACAACCCCCCAGGATCTGGGTTCGGTGGTGCTGGGTAAGGAGGCGGCGGGTGGCCGCATGGCGATCGGTCTGGTGCTGGGGCTGCTGTTGCTGGTGTACGTTTTCAAATCGACCGATTTTCGACGCAATTTCGACAACGTTCTAGGTGGTTTGATCGTAGGGCTGGCGGTGTTGGCCGCCTGGTATGTCAGCGCGAACGTGGCGGTCGACCTCGACGGCGAGGTGCATTCGCTCAGTGGTTATGTCAAGCAGTGGGATTTCCTGGCCGACTCTTCTGCCGGTAAACCCGTCGACAGCCGCCCGTTAAGTACCCAATCCTTCACCTTCATTAATCCCATGGGGCAGACCCTGGGCTATGCCGCATCGGGCTTCAAGTCCACGGTGCTGACTTTCGGTATTATGGCGCTATTCGGTGTCATAGCCGGCTCTCTTCTCTGGTCATTGATTAGTCGCAACTTCCGCATCGAGTGGTTTGTCGACTTCAAGGATTTCATCACACACGTCATCGGCGCGACCCTGATGGGTTTTGGCGGTGTGCTGGCCATGGGTTGCACCATCGGTCAGGGGATCACCGGTACCTCCACATTGGCGATCGGCTCATTCCTGGCATTGGGCGCCATCATCCTGGGTAGTGCCCTGACCATGAAGGTGCAGTATTACAAGCTGGTTTATGAGGATGAGGCAAGCTTCTCCAAGGCACTGCTGACCGGCCTGGTGGACCTCAAACTGCTCCCCGAGCGCTTGCGCAAGCTGGAAGCCGTCTGAGCCGGGCATTACCCGTTGACTGGTTCAACGGGTAATGTATAATCCCGCGCTTCGTTGGGCCGTTAGCTCAGTCGGTAGAGCAGTGGATTTTTAATCCATTGGTCGAAGGTTCGAATCCTTCACGGCCCACCATTCAACATCGAAACCCGGACCTCTGCGTCCGGGTTTTCTGTATCAGGTGGCAAGATTCGAACCTTCGACTCCATAGAGGCTTGGTTCGACAGCGCAGCGAAGCGAAGCTGCAAGAGGCGGCGCAGCCGCCGAGTCATCCTTCACGGCCCACCATTCAACATCGAAACCCGGACCTCTGCGTCCGGGTTTTCTGTATCAGGTGGCAAGATTCGAACCTTCGACTCCATAGAGGCTTGGTTCGACAGCGTAGCGAAGCGAAGCTGCAAGAGGCGGCGCAGCCGCCGAGTCATCCTTCACGGCCCACCATTCAACATCGAAACCCGGACCTCTGCGTCCGGGTTTTCTGTATCAGGTGACAAGATTCGAACCTTCGACTCCATAGAGGCTTGGTTCGACAGCGTAGCGAAGCGAAGCTGCAAGAGGCGGCGCAGCCGCCGAGTCATCCTTCACGGCCCACCATTGATGCCAATAGTAAGCAGGTAAGCACTTGCTAACTTTTTTTGTGTTGGTGCACTTCCTCTCTTACCGGGAGGATGTTCCACTCAGACCACGGCTGTCATTAAGGCAGAAATCTGTTTCGTACCACGGCTTTGGTACTGTCGCTCTGGAGCAGCGCATGAGTCGTCGGGGGTTACTGGGGTAATCCATTAACGGAGCGGATTATCAGGAGCATAAAGAGTGCATGGATGCCTGCCACCGGATACCGCCTGATCAAGCGAGGCTGGTAAAGAAATCAGTCACTACTTGGTGAGCTACTATAACCTAATGCGCCTTTATAGATTCAATGACGGGATACCGCTGGTGGTAGCGGAAGTAAAACTTGACTCACTGTCCGGGAATAGTTGATCACGACAGATAATAGCTATTTTTCCAAATAGGGAGGTTGGTCTGCCATGGCCCGTATAAAAGTCGAATTCAAGAATGCAGAAGGTCAAACGTTGGCGGGACTACTGGAGACACCACCCCAGGCAGTGCCGATTGCCCGCTACGCCCTTTTCGCCCACTGCTTTACCTGCGGAAAGGACATCGCCGCCGCATCGCGCATCAGCCGGGCGTTAGCCGGTCGCGGCATCGCGGTGTTGCGCTTCGACTTTACCGGCCTGGGTAACAGCGATGGTGACTTTGCCAATACCAATTTCTCCTCCAACGTTCAGGATCTGCTGGCGGCCGCCGAGGCGCTGAAAGAGCACTACCGGTCACCCGCTCTTTTGATCGGACACAGCCTGGGAGGGGCGGCAGTTTTGGCCGCGGCATCCCAGCTCGACTCTGTGGAGGCGGTAGTGACCATCGGTGCTCCAGCGACCGCCAGCCACGTCAGGCATCTTTTTGGAACAGCACAAGCCGAGTTGGACGAGGCAGGGGAGGCGGAAGTTGAGATCGGCAGCCGCAGTTTTCGCGTGAAACGCCAGTTGCTCGATGATTTGAATCGTTATTGCGACGCCTCCCATCTACGAAATCTGAATCGTGCGCTGCTGGTTTTCCATGCACCGCTCGACCAGATTGTTTCCATTGATGAGGCCGCCAGGATCTATCAGACGGCAAGGCATCCGAAGAGTTTTATCTCACTGGATCAGGCCGATCACATGTTGAGCAATCGGGAGGATGCCGAGTATGTGGCGGAAACGTTGATCGCATGGGCCGGTCGCTACCTCAACTTGTCAAGGCGTGAATTCGAACATAGCTACGGAACAGCACCGCCGGTGGAGAGCGGAGAGGTGCTCGTCACCGAGTTGGACAGAAAGTTCCTGCGGGGACTCTATACTCGGAATCACCAGTCTATGAGTGACGAACCCCAGTCCGTGGGCGGTCAGGACCTTGGGCCTTCACCCTACGATCTGCTGTTGATGGCGCTGGGTTCCTGTACCTCGATGACGCTTCGAATGTACGCCAATCAGAAGCGTCTGAGATTGGATTCGATTGAAGTCCGGTTACGCCATGACCGGGTACACGCCGATGATTGCGCGGAATGTGTCGAAGGAACGGGTAAGATTGACCGAATTACCCGATCCCTGACCTTGAGCGGCGACCTCACCACAGCGCAGCGTCAGCGCCTGCTTGAAATCGCTGATCGCTGCCCGGTTCACCGAACGCTGGAGAACGAACCGACGATCACAACTCAGATAGATCATGATACCGGCTGAACCCATAGGTCTCGAATCCCATGTTATTGAAACCCGGATCTCGCGTTCGGGTTTTCTGTATTGGATGACAAGATTCCAACTTTCGATTTCAACTGGCTTGGGTAAGCGAGCCGCAAGGGATGTGGGAGTGACACTGTCGGAAGGGCAGGTCGATGGGCACGTTACATTTTGCCCGTCTACAGGAAGCTGCATTCAGACATGCCGATATTTACAACGGTTAAAAAGTAGGAGCGACCGGGCTGGTTTACAGCCAGAGGCAGGATAAGAGTTCTTGCTCACTACCCAGTATCTCGATTTCCCGTGTGCGGTTGCGAATAACCCCCTCTTCCTGCAGTTTGGAGAGCGCCCGGCTGAGGGATTCCGGACGCAGGCCGAGGTGGATGGCGATGTCGCCCTTGGTCATCGGTAGGATGACAGTTCTTCTGCCGTCGCGGGTCATTTTTCCCTTTCGCTGATAGAGATCATTCAGAAACAGCAAAAAGCGCCTGTCTGCGCTGAGGTAGCGTCCCTGTACGATGGTCCGGTTGGTGTAGCGGAGACGTTTGCCAAGCAGTTCCAGGATTTCATGCTGTAGCTGGGGGATCTGGCCACAGAGGGTTTCGATCTGATCGAACGGCAGTTCACAGATCCAGGTGGTTTCCAGTGCCACGGCGTCACTCTGGTATTTGATATCCCCCACCGCCTCGATACCAATCAGTTCGCCGCTGAAATAAAATCCCTGGATCAGAGGAGTGCCGTCATCCAGAGATGATTCGACTTTTACCGAGCCGGACTGTATGGCGAAGATTGACTTGAACGGATCTTCCATTTTGAAAATGGTCTCACCGGCCTTGAATGGCCCAAGTTTGCGGATGACGTTGGAGATGCTATCGGTCTGACTTTCATCCAACTCGGCGCCGATGCACTTCCGGGGAAGCGTGCAGTTATTACAGTCCCTGTCGGTATTGACCAGATGCAGTCCGCATTTACTGCCTTTTCTTTGAGCCATTCCTCACCTCTGGGTATTAGTGCCGCAGATTTTTTTCGTCATTCTGGCGTGAGGTTAAGCATAGCGGATGGCAGCTTTATTACATCCTTTTTATTCGAGGGGTATTGCGTCTGGAGCGGTTCTCCCCGGATGGTCACCGGGGTGAGGCGGATCGTCCCGGGTGACCCGGGATTTATCCAAAAAGAAAAGCAATCCTGCGGTTGGAGAGACTACCTGGCTGCAATCATCGGCCGCTGTAACGGGTTCTGTGTCGACGGATTGAACTCTGCCAGACTGTCCAACTGGCTGACAACCTTGTCCAGCTCCCTCTCTGCCCGCAGCGCCCGTTGTTTTTTCACTGCCGCATAGAAAATACCGCCCGGCAAGGCTGCGATAATAAGGACGTCCGTGGCGGTGAAGTGGTTCTTTTCAATAGTGTGGCCAAGGTCTTCCCGGCGCTGTTTCAGTTGTTGATTGAGGGTGCGGATTTCACTGACAAGCTGTTGTTGATCAATAATGGGCAATGAGTAGATCAGGCCATTATCGGCTGCTTCCAGGCTGCGGTTTGCGGTCCAGGCGCCGTGACTTTCGTCGATCTGTGTGGTGGCGGCCAGTGCGGCCGGTGAGAGCAGGTACAGGAGCAGGCTGACCAGTGCGACCCAGGACAGGCTGGCGCGGTGATGGCTGTTGAATGCGTGCATAATGGTTCCCTCGTGAACGGGATACCCTTGAACATCGACATTTCGGTAGAAATGAAATCCGGATATCGGTTGTGCGTTGGTTGTAAGCTACCCCCTGCCAAGGTAGCGTTACGTGAACCGGATCAACCTGGCTGAGTTTTATTGTCTTTTTGTGATGGATGAAACAGGCATGCCGTGCACGGTGCCGAATTTTCTGGAACAGGGATCACTCTGCCCGAGACAGTCAGTCACTGTCATCGGGCGCTGGGTTCAAAGCCTGATGGGTTTACTGGTTGGTGTGCTTTTCAGTGCAGCCGGAACAAGGCTTGTCATCCTTGCGCCGGGGACGGTTTTTGGTGCCGATGAGAAAAGCGCTGATCAATACGAACAGGGCCAGTGCAACGAATGTCAGATTGTCGAAAATCATGGTGGTTAGCCTCATGGTTACTGCATAAGAGGATGATTAAATACTAATACATGTGACGGGCATAATCCTGTTTTGTTTAATCGAATTATTTTATAGAGATTAAATATAACTAATGGCATCGAGTGTGTCAGTTGCAAGCAGACAAAGGAGACTGTATTGATGGTGCGCTATTTTTTTCTCGGGTTTCTACTGGCCGCGTTGCCGCTGCAGGCCCAGCAAACACCTCAAGTGCTCGGTTACGGCGTGAAGGGCTGTGATCACTACAATGAGATATTTGAAGGCTGGGAGAACGGACAGGGCGATCAGATCGCGGAGTATATTCACTACCGTGACTGGTTGGCCGGACTGGTCACCGGGTTGTCACTGGCCACCGGAAGTGATGTGTTGAAAGGTGTCCAGATCAAGGGGGCGATGCGGCGCATCCAGGTCTATTGTGACGAACACCCGACGGATGATTTTTTTACCGCCTCGATGGATCTGGTCAGGATACTCAGCGGGTTGCAGTAGCCGGCAGGTTGAACAGCCGACGGGCATTGGCGGTGGTTGCCTGCGCCAGTTGTTCGGCCGAAATCCCTTTCAGGTGACAGATGGTGTGCAGCACTTCGGGTAGGTACGCCGGTTCATTGCGCTCGCCCCGGTGGGCCGCGGTGGGCTGGTCGGGGGAATCGGTTTCCAGCAATAGCGAGTTGGATGGCAACCAGGTGATCAGGCTGTGTAGGCGGTGGGCGTTGGCATAGGTGGCGGGTCCCCCGAGGCCCATCATAAAGCCCATCTCGATCAGCCGTTCGGCCTGTTGTTGGCTGCCGGAAAAACTGTGCAGGACGCCTGTGAGTCCGGGGTAACGGCGCAGTGTCAGAATTACCTGCTCAACCGCCTTGCGGGCGTGGACAATCACCGGCAGCCGATAGTGCCGGGCCTGCTCAAGTTGCGCTTCAAAAAACTGCTGCTGCCGCTGCTTGTCGGGATTTGGGATGTAGAAATCCAATCCGCATTCGCCGACGGCAACAGCGTCGTCCCGCGCCAGCCACGCCGTCAATGCGGCCAGGTCCTCTTCGCTGTGTTGCGACATAAACATCGGGTGCAGGCCATAGGCCGGGTGCAGTTGTGGATAGTGTTGGCAGAGTTGCCGCAATGCCGACCATCCGGAAGCCTGGATCGCCGGCACAATCAACGTACTTATGCCGGCATTTCCGGCCCGTTCCAGGACCTGTTCCAAGTCGGGCGTGAAACCGGAATCATCCAGGTGGGTGTGAGTGTCGATCAGTTCCATACCCGATAGTATAAACGCCTGGTGAATCGCCCGGCAGCTGCTGTGCAAGCGGGGGTGGCATGTTAAGGTTATTCGCTGGCTGAAATGATTTCTTCACTTCACGCCAACTCTATCCGACTGACAGACATGTGAAGGTGGTTATGAAGGTTGTCTCATTTAATACCAACGGTATCCGTGTTCGCGAACATCAGCTGGCGAGATTGAAGGAGCGTTATGATCCCGATGTTATCGGTATCCAGGAGACCAAGGTGCAGGATGCCGAGTTCCCCGTTGCGATGGTTGAATCACTGGGCTATCGGACGCACTTTTACGGTCAGAAAGGACATTACGGGGTGGCGCTGCTGTCGAAGCAGGAGCCGGTGATAATCCAGAAGGGCTACCCCTTTGATGCACCGGATGCCCAGCGCAGGATCATCTGCGGTGAATTTGCCGCAGCCTCGGGTGAGACCGTTAAGGTGATCAATGGCTATTTTCCGCAGGGAGAGAGTCGTGACCATCCGGTCAAGTTTCCGGCCAAGCAGCGGTTTTATACCGACCTGCTGCGCTATCTGCAGGAGAGTTTCTCCCCGGATGAGCGGGTGCTGGTGATTGGTGATATGAATATTGCCCGGCTGGATCAGGATATCGGCATTGGCGATGCCAACGCCAGGCGCTGGCTGAAGAGTGGCAGATGCAGCTTTCTGCCCGAGGAGCGGGAGTGGATGGAGCGTCTGCTGGGGTGGGGATTGTCAGATACCTATCGCACCCTATATCCCGATGTGGCGGACCGTTTCAGCTGGTTTGATTATCGTAGTCGCGGTTTTGACAGGGAGCCCAGGCGGGGCTTGCGGATTGACTTGATCCTGGCCAGTCCGGCACTGCAAAATTGCTGCACGGATGCAGGAATTGCCTATGATATAAGGGAAATGGAAAAACCTTCCGATCACTGTCCGGTGTGGGCCGAATTTTCGATCTGATCACTATGGAATTACAAACGCAGTTTCTTAATGACTGGGAAGATGGGGGCGTGGAGGTGATCAAGCGCACCTTTAATCTCAGCGACCACAGCCTGTCCGGGATTGATCTGCTGTTTGCCTCCTATTCACGCGATGCTTTCTGCGGCGAGGCGTTTGTCCTGTTTCGCCAGGGCAAGGCACTCTATGAGGTCAATGCCAGCCACGACTCCAACGACTGCATGGACGGGCAGTGGGAGCCGGAAGAGACGCTGCTGATGGCGCTGGAGTTTCGTCTGGAGCGGGGGCGTCTTGGTCTGCGTACCGATGGCAAAAACCTGTTTGCCGATGAACTCCGCTTCCTGCTGGCGGAACTGAAGGCAAACGGGTTTAACTGAACCCCAGTCGCCTGAACAGCCGGTTGACCTGTCGCTCAAACCAGCCCAGCAACCGCTGATGCAGCGGGGTGGCGAACAGCCAGCTCAGGGTGATCAGCCCCACACCCAGGGCACCGACTATCTCATCGGTGAACCAGTGGGCACCGCTCATCAGGCGGGGCAGAGTGAATATGACCATAAACAGCAGGGCCAACAGGCCGTGTGCTCGTGGCAAATAGGCGAGGGCAAATCCGGCGCACAGCAGCAGCACCAGTCCATGGTCGCCGGGAAAGCTGTCGGATGAGAAATCCTTGGTGGGTATGTCGGGCACCAACTGGGTCAGGCGCAACGCCTCGGGAAATTGTGCGGTGGCGCTGGGTCGCTCAATCGGCAACTCCTTGCTGATGGCCAGCATCAACAGCAGCGTGGTGAACATCATCAATCCCACGGCGATATAGTGCCGCAGACGTGCCCGGTCTCGTAGCAGCGCCTGATGGGCGAACAGCAGCAGCATGGCCAGCGCAGCGACCAGGTCGAACGCCCGGTTGTTGGCGATTGCCCAGAGACGCCGCCACGCCTCGCCCCATTCCAGTGACCGGTTCATGGCCCAGAACAGCTGTTCATCCAGGGCCAGCCAGAGGCTGCGGGTGGGCTCGATCAGCCAGCTGAGCAGCAACAGTAACGCCAACAAGTTAGCCAGGATCAACGGGGTCTTATGCCAACCGGTATTCATCGTGTCAGTCAAAACGGGACTTCCTGTTCCAGGGTTGCAATCAGGGTGTCGCCTGAGTCGGCGAGCTGTTGCAGCCGCACCTCGACCAGGCGGTTCTCCAGGTCACTCCCGGACGGTGACGGGATATTCACCCGTAGAAAATTGGGCGTATAGCCGCTCCAGCCCGCTTCCGGGAGCGTCGGGGCGCTCTCTACCAGCACCGGAAAACTCCGTCCGATAAAACGTTGCAGTGTCTGCTGTTTCAGCCGTTCGCCCAGTTGGTGGAGCGCCTCGCCGCGCTGGCGTATCACATCCCTTGAAACCGGGTCCGGGAGCAGGGCCGCCCGGGTGCCGGGACGCGGCGAGTAGGCGAAGATATGCAGATGGCCGAAACCGATCTGCTCGACAAATGCCAGCGTCTGTTGCCACTCCTGGTCGGTTTCGCCGGGAAATCCGACAATGATGTCGGTGGTCAGGTTGATGTCCGGTACCCGGCGGCACGCCTGTTCGGCCAGTCGCTGGAACTCGGCGTTCTTGCAGCGCCGAGCCATCCGCTTCAATACTGAATCCGCGCCGCTCTGAATCGGCAGATGAAGGTGGGGCATCAGGCGGGGGTTTTCGAACAGATCCCAGAAATTTTCCGGCAGATCCCAGGGTTCCACCGCCCCCAGCCGCAGGCGTGGGATGGCGGTGCGTTCCAGCACGGCGCGGATCAGTTGATAGAGATCGCTGCCGCTATCACTGCCGTAGCCGCCGAGATGCACCCCGGTGAGCACCGCTTCATGAAACCCCTGTTTTACCCGGTCATTGATTTCAGCTACCACCTGGTCGATGGGTCTTGAGCGTTCCGCGCCCCGCGCCACCGTGACAATACAGAAGGTGCACTGGTAGCGGCAGCCGTCCTGGACCTTGATAAAGGCTCGCTGCCGTCCCCGGCCGAGCAGGCCGGATTCACCCGGCGCGGTGGCCTGCTCCGGCATGGCGTGCAGGTCCAGTTCCCGGGTGGCGATGTCGACCAGATGCTCCTTGTCCCGGTTGTCCACCACCAGGTCGACCCCGAGGGTCTGGGCGTTTTCGCTCGGATTCAAGGTCGCGTAACAGCCACTGACCACCAGCTTGGAGCGGGGATTCTGACGCTGGGCGCGGTTCAGTAGCTTGCGTGATTTGCGCACCGCCGCACCCGTGACTGCGCAGGTATTGACCACCACCAGATCGGCATCGGCCAGCCTGGAGGTAATCTGGTGGCCGCGGTTTTCAAAATCACGGGACCAAATCTCCAGCTCGGCTTCGTTGAGGCGGCAGCCCAGGGTTTTCAGGTGTATACGCATCTGAGTGATCGGTTAAAGGGTGCAGAATCTGCGCAAGTTTACGGTTGTCTGCGACGGATGCAAGCGGTTGGCGGCAAATCCGCCGGCGGGCACGGACTCACCCGATGAGCCTGTGCCGGTTTAAGCTGTGGGAATCGATTGCTCTATTAATGTAACATGCTGTTAATAGTTAAAAAACAACGGTCAGCTGTACTGTCTGGAGGCTGTGGCAGAGCCGGAGAGGAAACCCATAATGAGTCCATTGTTACAACAGGTGATGATTTACCGTGATGCCATTGTGCTGGCGGTGGTGGTGCTGCTCCTGCTTCTGGCATGGGGTCTTTGGCGGCGGCAATCGAGCTTGGGTGACCAGCTTGCCGCGCAGGGTTTGCACGCGCGGTCGGGTACCGAGCGTCTCGAGTCGCTGGTGAGAGAGCAGGGACGGCAGTTAGGGCAACTGCTGCAGGATGATCGCGACCGGCAACGGGAGGTCGCCCACCAACTGCAGCAGCAGCTGCAGCGGCAGACCGCGCACTCCCATCAGGCGGTGGAGCGGCGGCTGGGGGAACTGCAACAGGCGCTGCTCCAGGATAGCGGCCAACTCAGGGTGAATTTGACGGAACGCTTCGAACAGCTGCAGCAGCGCGTTACCCAGACCCTGGCCGAGGGGCGAATGGCACAGCAGGATGCGTTGGCCCAGGGACTTGAGGCGGTCGGGCGCCAGCTGATGGAGGGGCTCTCGCGAACCACGGAGGCGCTGGTCAAGCAGGTCTTGATGTTGACTGAAAGTACCGATCAGCGGCTGAAGGAGATCGGTGGGCTGGTTGAAAAACGTCTCCATGAGGGGTTCGAAAAGAGCAATGAGACCTTCAATCGGGTGTTACAGCATCTCTCCCGGATCGATGAGGCGCAGAAGCGGATTACCGAACTCTCCTCCAATGTGGTCAGTCTGCAGGAGGTGTTAGCCGACAAGCGTTCGCGCGGGGCCTTCGGCGAAGTGCAGTTGAGCGCGCTGGTTGCCAATTTGATGCCGGAAAACAGCTACGCCCTGCAATACACCCTGGGCAACCGGACCCGTGTGGACTGCATGCTGTTTCTGCCGGAACCGACCGGGAAAATCGGTATCGACGCGAAGTTTCCGCTGGAGAGTTATCGGCGAATGACCGACACCGATGCACCGGAGTCGGCGCGCAACCGTGCTGCCAGCCAGTTCCGCCAGGATATTCGTAAACATATCGATGACATTGCTGACAAGTACATTCTTCCGGGAGAGACCTCCGACGCAGCGGTGATGTTCATCCCGGCCGAAGCGGTCTTTGCCGAGATCCATGCGCACTATCCCGATCTGGTCGATGCTGCCGGCCGGCGGCGGGTCTGGTTGGTCTCCCCCACCACCCTGATGGCGGTCCTGACCACAGCGCGGGCCGTGCTGAAAGATGCTGATACCCGTGAACAGCTGCACCTGATTCAACACCACCTGCACCTGCTGTCAAAGGACTTTGGGCGTTTCCAGGGGCGCATGGACAAGCTCGCGTCGCATATCCGCCAGGCCCACGATGATGTAAAAGATGTGAATATATCGGCTCAGAAGATCAGTAAGCGGTTTATTCAGATCGAGCGGGTTGAACTGGATGACCTGCCTGTCCCGGGGGCATCTGCGGCGGTCGAGACGGAGAGCGGCCAATAATGTGGCCGCCCCCGCCCTGGCGTGGAGAAGGTTGGGGTGATTCGTGGGTCAGTTGGCCGCTTGCCAGCTGCCATCAGATTGGCGGCAGGCTGTCCCGTAGACCGTCTCCGCGCGGCCGTTGATCACCGCCTCGGTGGTATATTCACGGCAGGGGCCGCTGGCGGTCTCATAGGTCCGGGTAGGGGTCACCTGATAACGGTTGCCGCTATCGGGATTGCGCCAGCTCGATGTCCGGTTGACCGGGTTGGACTCCAGTGCCTGTTGTGACCGGTAATAGTCATTGTCATCCATCTGCTGGCCAATCGAACCGCCGATATAGGCACCCGCCAGGGTGCCGACAATGATTGCGGCGGTGCGGCCTGATCCTCCACCGACCTGATTGCCCAAAACGCCTCCCGCGATGCCGCCAAGCACCGCACCGGTGTCCCGTTTGGTGGGGCTTTCACAGCCAGCCAGTAGAAACAGCGGTATCAGCAGTGGAATAAGCCATCGTGTATGCATAATAGACTCCATTAAAATCTGAAATGCCTGTTGTCCATACCCTTGATTATACGCCGTTTGGTGATCGAATTGGCTGAAGATATTTCGCGCCCGATATCCGCTTGATAGTCATCAAGCGTCCGACGCTCGGGTCAATGTGGTGGGCGGTGTCAGTGAGTATTTATTTTCATTCGGGTCCAGGATGGCATCGAAGCTGATTTTGTCACAGAATGGTCGGGCTGCCGTGGCGGCGACTGGGGCCGGGCGCGGTTTATAAGCTATATTGGATTGACAAAGCACCTGCAGAAGCGGTGCGTCAGAAAAAAATCTATCGGAGGAGAAGGGATGCTGGTATTCAAAAGAGGACTCTTGTTTGTTTGGTTATCGTTTACGCTCGGTTTTCTGTCCGTCGCCCGGGCTGATTTTGTCGCCTTTTCAGTCACCCCGGAAGGCCAGCGGTTACCGCTGCCGCAAGACGTTAACAGGATCGATGTTGAGTATCTGGTGAATGTAGAATGGGGGCAGTACAGCGGTAACAAGACCCGGATCGGCGTGCTTCAGGTGGAGAACAACTCCCGCGCATCAACCGTGAACGTGATGGGGCCTGGTGGCACCGTGACCTACAACGCCAGTAGCGGGGGTGTGCCGGTCCAGGGCATTGAGGCGATATTGACCGACGTGATGCATCGCACCGGCCGCTTCCGCATGGTGGAGCGCAAGGTACTGGGTGAGACGTTGAGGGAACAGGACCTCGGTGCATCCGGGCGCATTGCCAAACCGTCCGCGGCCCAGGTGGGCCAGGTGCTGGGCGCCGAGTATCTTTTTCAGGCCGTGGTTACCAACTATGAGGCAGGCGTGGAAGAGAAGGGGGGCGGCCTGGGTGGTTTGATCGGGGGCAGCGCCGGCGCACTGCTGGGCGGTCTTTCAATGAAATCGAGTAAAGCGATTATCGGGATGAATTTCCGGCTGATCAATGCCGAGACCAGCGAGATCATCTATACCGATCAGGTGCAGGTTGACCTCTCATCATCCGGGCTCAATTTCGGTGGACTTGGTTTTACCGGTGGCGTGGGCCTGGGCGGGTTCCTTTCCGATTACTCCAAGACACCGATCGGGCACGCGGTGATCGCGGCGGTCAACAAGGGGGTGTTTGACCTGGTCCGGCAGGTTGGCAGTCAGGCGCCGAGCGGATCGGTCGTGCAGGTGAAAAACGGCAAGGTGTATATCAATCTGGGGAGCGGGGTGGTATCCGCAGGGGACATGCTGACCCTGATGGAGCGCGGGGAAAAACTGATCGATCCGGATACCGGCATTGCGCTGGGTGGCGAGGATGAGCCCATTGGCGAATTGAAAGTGATCTCGGTTAAAGAGAAGTATTCACTGGCCAAGCCGGTGGGCATCAAGCTCTCCAGGATCAAGCGGGGCAACAAGGTGGTGTCGCAACGCAAGTCCGATCCGCTGCAGTATGCCAGTTCATTTGCACCACCGAAAAAGAGTGGCGGATTCTTCGGCAGTGGCAACAACTCGGGTTCGGAATCCAGTAACAGGGGGACGAGCCAACAGTACTGACAAGAGCGGGAGCGGAGAGCGGCTCGGCAAAGTTGCACGCTCTCCGTGTGCCCGGTTCAGCACTGTTCCCAGGGCAGTCCGTCGTACCGCCAGCCATTCAGAGTACTGCGCTGATGGTGGTCGTCAAGCTCTCCCTCGAACCCTTCATCAACATGAAACACCCGATGAAAGTCGGCCTTGATCAGCGCCTTGCCGGCTTCGTGGGAGCGTTTGCCGCTACGGCAGATCAGGATAACCGGCGCGCAACCTTCATCTTCGCTGCAGGTGGCGCCACCCAGTACCAGTTTGCGAATGTCGGTCACAAAATGGGGATTCACGGTCCAGTCAGGTTCGTCAATCCAGGCTACATGAACCGCCCCCTTGGCATGGCCGACGAACAGAAACTCCATGCTTGAGCGGATATCCACCAGGATAGCCCGGGGATCGTCTTCCAGCATCTGGTAAGCCTGTTGCGGATTCAGCGGAATCGGTTCAGCATCGCTCATCTCTCTACTCCTGGTTTGATTTCGGTAAGTCTGAGGTCGGGGTATAATACCGGCAATCCGGCCGCCGATAAATATACCTTATGCGTGACAAGATTATACTTTCTATTCTAGCTCTTTTTTCCCGGTTGCCACTCTCCGTGGCGCAGGGACTGGGCAGCCTGATCGGCCGTATCGCCTATCTGGTGCCCAACAAGGAGCGGTGGGTGGCCAGGATCAATATCAAAACCTGTCTTCCCGAGTTGGATCCGGCGCAGCGCGAGGCCCTGCTCAGGGACAGTATGATCGAGGCTGCCAAAGGATTGGTGGAGATGCCGGTGGTCTGGGCATCTCCAACCGATCGTTGGGTTGACCGGATGCAGACCGGGCAAGGGGCCGGACTGTTCGAATCGGCGATGCGCCAGGGCAAGGGTGTGATTGCCGTCGGCCCGCATCTCGGTAACTGGGAGGTCGGGCTGCATTACCTCAACTCGCTGGCGAAAGTCACGGCGATCTACCGACCGCCCCGACAGGAGGGGCTGGGAACACTGCTCAAGCAGGGGCGAAGCAAAGGCGGGGCAACGCTGGTGCCGGCAACGCCCCAGGGAGTAAAGTCGCTCTATGGTGCGCTCAGGCGGGGGGAGATGATGGCCTTGTTGGCGGATCAACAGCCCAAGGCAGCCGGGCGCCAGGGTGGTGTTTTTGCCCCCTTTTTTGGTCATCCGGCGCTGACTATGGTGCTGGTCGGGCGCTTGGCGAGAAAGACCGGTGCGCCGGTGCTGTTCTGGTTTGCTGAGCGCCTGCCAAAGGCCGGGGGGTATCGAATGCACTGGTTTGAAGCGCCAGAGGAGATCTACAGCGAAGACCTGGGAAAGACCACGGAGGCACTCAATCGGGGCCTGGAAACCTGTATCCGCCAGGCGCCGGCGCAGTATCTCTGGAGCTACAAGCGATTCACCAGTCAGCCGGAAGGGGTGATTTCACCCTACTACCGAACGGCACCCTGACTCTTTGCCAAACCGACAATATCACGGATTTTACCCCGGTCATGTCGGTATCGGGGTAGCCCGCTGTCTCTGAATCCTGGAGCTGGTGGCTCTCGCCGCTACTGTTGTCGACTGTGCAAAAACACCCAAAATACCGGCACCATCAACATGATGAGCGCCTATTTTTATCGAATTCCTAAAGTGTTGTTTCCAGCTTGCCGTTAATTAACCCAGGGTGGGTTGATGTTGATGGCAGGCGGATAGGTTGCTGTCTCTGATTTGAGAGACTATCGATGGTGAATGGAACAGATGTTCGAAACAGATTGTTGAGATGGTCTGTCGGCGTGCTGCTTGTTGTGGCGTGCGGCGTCCAGGCGGCTGAAATGGGCGAAAGGTCGGATGCCCGGATACTGATTGATATCTCCGGCAGCATGAAGCAAAACGATCCACAAAACCTGCGGCGGCCGGCACTGCGCATGCTGGTGGGGCTGCTGCCCGAGGATGCCCGGGCCGGTGTCTGGACCTTTGGCCAGTACGTCAATATGTTGATCCCGCTGGGCCAGGTGGATGCGGCGTGGAAAGATAAGGCCCGAGCCGAGGCGGGGGATATCGCTTCCCCGGGTCAGTTCACCAATATTGAAGATGTGATCAAACGCTCGATTGACGACTGGGAAGGCTCGGCCACCCTGTACCAGCGCCACCTGATCCTGCTTACCGATGGCATGGTCGATATCAGTAAGAACCCAAAGAAGAATGCCGCCTCGCGGCAGCGTATCCTTGAACAACTGCTGCCCAAGTTACAGTCCCATGATGCCCAGGTACACACCATCGCACTCTCAGAGCGGGCCGACCATGAGCTGATGCGGACCCTGGCCCGGGAGACCGGTGGCTGGTATGAACAGGTCAATGATGCGGAGCAGCTGCAACGGGTATTCCTGCGTATCTTTGAAAAGGTGGGGCGTCCGGACACGGTACCGCTGACAGATAACAAGTTTTTGGTGGACAGCAGTATCCAGGAGGTAACTCTGCTGGTGTTTCGCAAAGAGGCGGCTGAACCGACGCGGGTCGTAGCGCCCTCAGGGGCGCAGTTTGGCGCCAAGAACACGCCGCCGAATGTCAGCTGGCACCGGGATATCGGTTATGACCTATTGACCATTTCTCATCCGGAGACCGGCGAGTGGCGTATACAGGCGGCGATGGACCCGGACAATCGGGTGATCGTGGTCACGGATTTGAAAATGCGCAGCAACCGCTTGCCGAGTCGCTTCGTGCTGGGTGAGGTGCTTCCGCTGACCGTCTCATTCACCAATCAGGGCAAACAGATCATCCGAAAAGACTTTCTTGATGTGGTGAATCTTAAGAGTGGTCATACCGATAGCAACGGTACGGGAGAAGCGCGACCGATATTTGATGACGGCCAGGATGGCGATAAGGTGGCCGGTGACGGTGAATTCACCCTCCAGATTGGAGCGGGGCTGGCGGCTGGCAAGGTTGAACTGCTCATCCGCGCCGAAGGAAAGACCTTTCAGCGTGAACAACGCCAGACCTTTGAACTGGCGGAACCGATTTCCATGCAGATAGAATCGGATGATCAGGGTGGCACGGGAGAACTCCTGGTGCGGTTGCTGCCGGATAGTGAACTGGTGGCTCCCGAGACACTCGAACTCAAGGCGAGCCTGGTGTCGCAAGCGGACGAAGAGCGCCCGGTTATGCTCCAGCCCGGTGAGGAAGTGGGCAGTTGGGAGGCGCGTATCGTTACTCAAGAGTTGCCGGGTGATTGGACGCTGTTGGTTTCCGCCACGGGGCAAACAAGGTCTGGCAGCGAGTTGGACCTGACGCTCGATCCGGTAACGGTGCAGGGCACGGCGACACCGCCGGTCGCCCCGTCTGAAGCGGTTGTGGAGACAACACCGGTAGCGCCAGAACCGGCTGCCGAGCCTGAGATGCGACCGACTCCACCGGTACCGGAATCCGTGGCACAGGAAGATGATCTCACCTTTCAGGTAGCACTGTTTGGCGGTGTGAATCTGTTACTGGTCATTCTGGTGGTGCTGGCGATCTGGATTATGCGACGCGGCAAAAAAGAGTCGGAGTTTCAGTTGGAAGAAGATGGTCAGACGGTTGAGGAGGAGCCAGCCTGATGATCGAGGTGAGTAAATTACTACTGTTGGCATTGGGTGAACTGCTCCTGCTGAGTGTCATCTATGCGGGCGTAGTAAATTTTCTCGCCCTGGCAAAACGGCGCCGTGAACGCTCGGCGATTAAGAAGCTGATCGCGAGAATCAAGGAGGATAGCGGTCGACGTGAGGCTGAAACCCGTCAAATCATGCAACAGCGGTTTGGACTGTCCGATGCAAACCTGGAAGAGACGGTGCATAAAATTGCCCGCGAAGAGAAGGCGTTCTACCAGACGCTGATTGATGTATTCCTGCGGCGCGATACAGAGGCGTTACAGAATCTGAGTGTCGACTACGAGGGTTCTGTTGACGCCTACAGGACGATTGATGTCCCCGGCCCGGCGGAACCTGTGAACGGGGCAGGCGAGTCGGATGATCATACGGAAGAACTGATTCTGCTGAAGGCGGAAAACCAGCGACTGACGGATGAGTTGCAATTGACCATGGACACCATGGGCAACATGCTGAGTGAATATACCCAGATGTTTGCCGGTGGTGTTGATGTCGGTCTGGATAGGGAGAAAATGCGGGAAATCGTCGCGCTGGACGAGAATAGTGATTCGGTGCGGACCGAGGTGGACGTCGATGAAGGTTCCACCGATATGCCAGTCGACCGGGAATCTGAACCGGGCTCGGCGGGTGATGGCGCGGGCGCTGTTGCCGATGAAATTCCAGCTGATGACGACCTGAAGGCACTGGATGAAGAGTTGGGAATGCTGGAGCTTTCAGCTGAGGATCTTGCCGAGGATGATTCTTCGCGGGCCATCGACCTCGATGAAACGGTTGTCGTCTCTCCGGATCAGGACACGGTGCCGAGTGATGAGGTGATAAATCTGGATGATGAAGTAGTTAATCTGGATGATGTGCTGGATGATTCCGATACAAAGAACCCCTGACTAATCCACCAGCACTGACCCGCCTTGCCAGACCTTGCAAGGCATACCTCCCTGTATCGCCCTGCAAGTCCGAAGTCATCAGCTGACCGTAACCGAGGAGGATTCGCTGTTACCCTTGTTGTCCACCCAGGTCAGCGTCAACTCATCTCCCTCATTGGCTCCCTTGTATTTGAAGGAGATATAAGGGTTTTTGGAGATGCCGCCACTCCATTGGGCAGTGATTATTTCCTGACCGCCAGATAAGCAGGTAATCTCCTGAATGAAATGTGCCGGAATGGTTTCACCTTTACTGTCCTTGCGGTTACCGGTCTCCATGGGATGGGTCATCAGTGCCTTGACGGTAACCACATCCTCTTTGAGTTTGGCGCGTATTTTGATGGATTTGCTTGCCATTGTTCAGTCCTCATAAATCTGTTCTGATCGGCCCGGATGAACCATCACCCGGGAAGCCTGAGATGCTTATCCGCCACAGCCGCCGATGGTGACCTTAACCTCTTTACCAGCCTTGTAGAGCTTGCCGTCCGATTTGACCACGGCGATCACATCGCCGCTCTTACCCATTTTGATACGGGAAGAGACGAAGCCCTCGGCGCCCGCATTCAGGTTGAAGTTGGCAATCAGTGGAACCGGATTGTTGGCGGCGATAATGGCGATTGACTCAACCCCAGGCAGCGTGGTGGACACTGTCACCGGAACTACTGCACCGTTTTCCGCGATATCGGGCGCCTTGATATTGATGTCGCCACTCTCTTCCGCACTGTCCGCGCCCATCAGGGAGCTCAGCGCGCCGGGAATATCCTTTGCAGTAAAGGCCTCTTTGGGCCAGGCGGCCAGCACTGCTTGTGGGGTCAGCAGCCCCGCGCCGATTGCGATACCGATTGCACTGCTGGCAATGGTGCCTTTCAGTAACATCCGACGTTTTAAATCAGTCTTCATTTCTATCTCCTGTCTCAACAGAGGGACGGTGTTTGTCTGTCGTTAAGAGGCGGCATACGTCTGGCGCAACAGGCCCAGACCGAGTGTCTGGTATCAATAGAGATCCGGGGTATGTGAGCCCGTGGTCAGGGGGTCTTCGAAGCTGCAAGCGCTGTGTGACATCCAGGGGAGTGTCGGGTTTATGTTGCAATCGACTGCTTGAGTCATGCGCCTGGGAGGCGTGTATATAAGCAAAAGATATGACTACATAAGCGGTTTATGTGCTGCAGAATCGCTCCTGTCCGACCTCGATTGAAAGGTCTGTGTGTATAACCTCCGATAATGTCCATGGCCAGCGGGTTGACGGATTATGGTTGTTATGAATAGTGCGCTCCGTCAAGCTGGTGTCCTTGGGCAGAACCAAGCATAACCCATGCCTTGGTTATGGAAAAGAGGGATATTACTAACTTTGCCGCTTATCTGTTACGTGCTTCAAGATCACGTTTTTCCGCACGGATCTCTTTTAATCGGGCTGCCATTCTGGCGCTTTCGTAATAACCGAGCTGCCGGTCTTTCAAGGCGATTTCCAGCTGGATGACGGCCGAGTTCAGTGCTCCGGTATGGTAATAATATTCAGCCAGATACTGGTGTCCCCGGGTTTTATCGCCAGCGTCTCCCGATGCCTGGGCCAGCAGTTTGTAAAGCAAGGCGTCGTCCGGCCGCCCGTTGAGCTGCTGTTCCAGAATCTGCCCGACCTGTTTCGGGCGACCCAAGTCCAGCAACGCCTGAGCATAGTAGATGGACAGTGGATAGTTGCCCGGATGTTGACCGAGTCCCTGCTTGAGAAGCTCGACTCCAATCGTCGGCTGTCCGGAGAGCTTTTCAAGTTCGGCCTTGGCCACAATATATTCAATCTGGTCCGGTCTGTTACTCAGCAGGTTGCTGATGATCTTTCGGGCCTGGTCATATTTTCTGCCGGCGATCAGTGAGAGGGTATAGCCATAATTATGTGCTTCCTCATTACGATAGCGGCCATCGCCCAAAGCCTTGCTGTAAAACTCAATGCCCTCGCTCGCCTCGTTAAACGCCATGACGCGTAAACGTTCCCTGGCAAGGTGATAGGTCAGCGAGTCGCGGCGTTGTTTATAAGGGAACGCATCGGCTCGTCCATAGGCATCTGCAATACGATTGCTGGTGACCGGGTGGGTGCGCAGAAATTCCGGAAGTTTCCCATTGTCATAGAGTCGTGACGCCTTACCCATGCGTGAAAAAAATACCGGCATGGCTGTTGGGTCAAAACCGGCCGTTGCGAGGGTTCTGATGCCGATGCTGTCGGCCTCCTCTTCATGGGAACGGGTAAAGTTGATCTCCCGTTGCATCAGGCCTGCCTGTACTCCGGTCGCTGCGGCAACTCCTATATCCGGATTGTCGGTGGCGGCACCAATGATTACTGCCGCGATAGCGACTGCCGCTGCCGGCAGTGACATGCTGCTGACTGCATCGTAGGTCCTTACCAGGTGTTTCTGGCTGACATGGGCGATTTCGTGTGCAATTACCGAGGCCAGTTCACTCTCCGATTCCGTGGTGGTGATCAGTCCGCTATAGACGCCGATGTGGCCTCCCGGACCGGCAAACGCATTGACTTGGGCGCTATTGATCAGAAAGAACTCAAAACTGCCAATGGCATCCTCATTGGCACTGGTCAGTTGTTCTCCCAAGGACTGGATGTAGGCTGACAGCAACGGGTCCTGGATGACCGGCATTGTGTTGCGGATGCTGCGCATGAAGGCGCGTCCCAGCCGTTTCTCCTCGGCCGGGGTGAGGACATTGCCGGATGGGTTGCCGATATCGGGCAGGGCCAACTCTTCTGAGGCCTGGGCGGCAGGCACGGATGTAAGCAGCAGTACCAACAGCCAACTGATCAGGAACGGTTTTATCATTGAGTATTGATGACAGGTCGGGCGCATGCCTTGAGAGACAAGGCGTGTGACCAATAGTTCAGCCGACTGTAAGTTGGGGTGGGCATTTGAACTCACGATAATCCCTGATGCCGGTAATGTTTGTATCTTCATGCGCAGACAATATAACAGGAATAGGTAGACAGGGCAGAGAACGGGGCCGGGTCCAGTCTGAATAGACCCGCTGGTTTCGACCTCCGGGATGGTTCTTGTTAACTTGTGTCCGATTAGTCGAAAAGATTCTTCACCGCACGGGTGAGTTGTTTCAGCAGTTCTGGCGCATCACTGTCCATCACCTGATCAATTACCCAGCGATTGACCTGACTCTCACCCATTGCCTGTTGTATCTCATACCCGAGATGGCGCAAGAAGGGGTAGGTGGGACCCTCATCGGTGTAGCCGAACTCCGCATACTCACTGGCGCGTATATTGAACGTTTCAATGAAGGTGGTGCGGTAGTCGCCTTCCCCCAGCAGGGTGCGGCTGTTCTCTTCATAATGGTCCGCCAGTTTCAGCACCAATGCGGTAACCAGCTCTCTACGCTGTTCGTCGGTGATGGATTCAAACAGCATTCGCTCGACAGCCAGTGCCTGGAAGATCAGGTATTCCGTTATTACCGCCAGACGTTGGGCATCATCACGGTAGGCAAACTGCTTGCTGTGCAGATTGACCGCCTTGTCCATACCCAGGCGCCAGGCGTTAAAGGCGATGGCGCCACCGATCTCCTCCAGAGAGCGTTCCGAATCCTCTTTATGCCACTGGCTCTTGAGTCTCAAAGCCATACTTTTGTCCTCGTTGCGGGGTTCCTGAGCCAGTCGGCCCAGTGCCAATATTAGTTTGAATTAATATAGCACAGAGTAGGCACTGTTTTAGGCGGTATGTGAAAAAATGGTTATGTCTGAGTCCTGTAATTCTCAGGATTTTGTTCCTACCTGCCTTATTTTTGTGCGTGTTGGCGTGGTTCGTTCGACGCTATTCAGGCCAAAAATCGACTTGATGGGTAGCCCTGCCAGAGACTGAAAATCGTCGACAATCGTTTGGCTGCACCGTTGTCAGTTTTCGATCTGAAACCGGGAATTGGGCAATCTCTCCCGTATTGTTGCAGTAGCCTGGGGGGTGGATTGCGGCTTATCCGTGGTCACGATATTGTTTGCATAGTGTAACAACAGGCCGGTGAGTACCCCTCCACCAATGATGTTTCCCAACGTCACAGGGAGCTGATTCCACCACAGCCACTGGCCGACGCTGATGTCGGCGCCAAGCAGGATGGCGCTGGGGATTACAAACATGTTGACCACCGAATGTTCGAGTGCAAGTGCAAAAAACGTCGATACCGGCAGCCACACAGCGGCGATCTTGCCGGTGTTCGAGGTGGAACTCAATCCCAGTATTGTGCCTAGTGCCACCATCCAGTTGCATAACACTCCCTTGACGAAGGCCGTCAGCCAGCCGTGCCAACCTTCCATCTGGTAGGCTATCGTCTTCGATTCGGCGACGGTGATGATTTTCATGCCAAGGGCGCCGGCTTCATGCGCAAACGCCCCGGTCATTGCAATGGCAAGCAGTGTGCCGGCAAATAAACAACCCAAAAAATTGCCCAGGTAGACCCATCCCCAGTTACGTAACAGCGCATTGCGGGTAAGCTTGCCGCGTACCATCGCCACCGGGAGTAGTGCAAAGTTACCGGTGGCCAATTCGAGTCCAAGCAGTATGATCATTGCAAAGCCGACCGGAAAAACCACCCCGGCGATCAACGCGGCCGGCCCGGCCGGCAGGCCGGCGGATGCCTTGAATGCAAACGCCGTGGCATAGGCCAGTAACGCACCTGAGAGAAAACCCTTGAGCAACATGGTGCGCACACTTGAGCCAGCCTTCTTGATACTGACCGCCTCAATTTCATTCATCAACTTCGGAGTATTAACATGGTCCATGGTAATGTTCCTGGTCAGATATCCGGATTAACGTCACGCTTGCTGCGATACAACGATGACTTCAGTTGTCGTTACATCACTTTCGCGACGGCCGTCTATTGCTTGCCTGAGCGGTGCTGATCCGACAAACAGCCTGCACAGCCAGGCAAGAAACAGGCTCACCGCCAGTATCACCATCAGCCAGCCCGCACGTTCCTGCTCGAATACGGAATAGTTGTTACATACGCGCACCGGCGCAACAATGTAGAGCCAGCCGAGCACCGCCAGCATGCTGATAAAATTGGTCCATATCACTCCACGGACTATGATCGACAATCGTTGCCAAGCCAGCGAAAGGGGGGCACCGACCAATACCGGCAAAGTGACAAACTTGGCCACTTCTACCAGGGGAGTGGCAAGGGCAGCGTCCAACGCACGTGGTAACATCCAATAAGTCGACGCGATAGCGGCCAGTAACACACAAGGCAGGCCCCCACCCAGCGTAGTCAGAAGAGCCTGTTGACGCACCTTGGGCAATACCCGAACCGCCAGGAAACCCATTGCCGCAAGCAGTGGAATCTGTACCAGCATATGACTGCTCATCGTCACCTCCAGCCACCCTCTTGCCATCGGGGTAGCCAGTAGAAGATAAGCAAGCCCCAGGCTGATGCCGGCGATACTACGGAGGTTAAGGTCGACTCCCGTGTGCTTATTGACAAGCCGCCCTATTGATAATGCGATAATATTCATAGCAGCCCACTGATTCGCTCGATAAAGGGATTGACTTGGTCAAGGTCGCTGATTTCGCGCAATCTGCCGTCCCGGCCAACCAAGTGAATTGCCGCATTGTGTTCATAACCGCCATGCCCGTCATCAATGACGACGACACCAAAGGCCTCGAGCAGTGATTTCAATTCCTTTTCATCGTGCACGCGCGCAATGCGCCAGAGCACCCCGTCTGCCCTGAACAGACGCGCATACTCTTTCATCCGTGCAGGGTCATCACGATGTGGATCAAAACTGATGCTGAGCAGAGCGAAGTCGCGATCCAGTACCTGCCGTGGTAGTTGATCGCGTATCTGCTTGAAGGCCATGCCGAGGCTCATGCAGACACTGTTACAGCGTGTGTAGATGAACTCGACCGCGAGCAGCCGTCCGTGATAATCACTCAGGCTGAACAGGTCGCCGTCCTGATCTTCGAGCTGCGTTGCGGGCAACGGACGCGGTGCTTGCAGGATATCCACCCGCCGTGCCGTCTCGGCGGTAAACGCGCTCAGTCCGTCGGTCCCCCACCATAGTACGCCGGCGCCACTTAGAACCACCAGTGCGGTCGCGGTAAAACTGCGTATGATGTCGCGCCGCTTACTCACGACACTCATTTTGCCACCGCGCCACAAACCAGTGATACTCGCGCGTGATCACGTCCGGCCAGGCGCAATCGCACGATAAAGCGCAGCATGAACCACAACGCTGCGGCGACCAGCATGACGGCAAATGCGGCCCCGACGCGGTCGTAGGGCACCCATTCAGGTAGATGCACGGCAAAACGACGTGCCACGCTCTCTTTGCCGGAGTATAGAAAACTCAGGGTGAAACCAAGTGTGCCGACAACAAAGGCCCAGAATGCCGCACGATCAAGCGCATTGTCGGCAGCATCGTGGTTCGATTTGCCGAGGTAATACATGAACCCGAAGATCATTGCGATCATCCCGAGCAGCAGGTAGGTATGAAAGTGACCCGGCACCCAAAGGGTATTGTGCATGACATAGTTGACCGTAATGGTACCGTCGATGAATGCGGGCATTGCCCCCGCGGCCCATCCGAACAGGGACACGAATAGCAGGCGAGATGTCATATCCCAGCGTATGCCCGAACGATACACCAGCATCAATGCACCATATCCGGTGACGATCAGAATCGGAAAGGTATTCAGGTAGCCGATTACATGACCGGTAATCAAAAACCACTTCGGAAAGGCAAAATCCATCAACAGGTGATGTGGGAAAATAAACAGCACCATCAATGTTGAGGCTGTCCAGGAAGCAAGGAATACCTTGTTTGCCTTCCACGGCCGTTGGGTATAGCGCGGCAGTATTTCGTATACGCCGATCACTGCCATATAAATAGTTGCATTAATGAAGACGTGACCGAAGAAGTAAATCATCCCCTTGGCGAGCAAGGCATCTATCGAGAAGGCCGGAATGTAGAGATTGACCAGCATCATCACAAGGATACTTGCGCCTGCCACCAGACCGATAAGATTGACAATGGTCACCATGGCACTGGCCACCACCGTGGGCGCCGGGGCATTGCCATCATCATGGCCAAACAACTGCGGCCAGCCAAGCGCTCGGGAAAAGTTGCCATAACGGACTATGATTGCGCGGGCAACATCCAGATGCAGTAGCACGAAACCGACGCCGATCACCAGTAGCCCGCCCATAAACAATGCTGCCGCATGGGCACTCCACACCCCTTGTGAGCTGCCGGGCAGAGGGAACAGGAAAGTCCAGGCACCGTGGAAGTCACCTAGCAGCACGCTGGCAAGAATCATCACTACGCCAGCCAAGAACAGCACCAGATTGGCGATCAGTATCATTTTCGACAACACCACGTATTGCCGCAGGAAATGCCACATCACCGCTGCGCCGGCGATACCCGCAATACCGACCATCCCGGCACCATGCAGCGTCATCAATTTGTAGAACCAGTTGGCACCCAGTGAAACTAATTGCGCCTGCTCCAGGCGCATGAGCAGGCCGAAAACCATCATTAGCAGTACCACTGCCGCAGCGGTGGTCAAATAAGCCAGTACCCCGGACTCTGCGCCTCGATCAGAGGTTGGTGTATAGGTTGTGGTTGTCATATCTTGTTCCTCCCCTCAGGCGTCACGACATTGAGTTCGGCGACCATTGCATGATGCACCGTACCGCAGTACTCAAGACACATGATCTTATAAGTACCTGCTTTGTCGAAGGTATGCTGCAGCGTGTTGGTATAGCCAGGCATCGCCTGTACCTGCGCAACAATTTTCATGTCGGTGTTGTAGATGCCGAATCCATGATTCACATCTGCACTGGTGACACGGAATTCCACCAGTCGACCGGCCTCAATTTCGGTACCGCTCAGTTTCCAGTACCACTGATAGCCGGTTGCCGCAATCACCTGAGGTGGGCGCGTATCAGTGTTACTTTTTGCAAAGGTGGCGTCATAAGGCAGGTTGACCAACGTGTAGATCATGGTTGGACCAAACAACAGGGCAAGTAGCCAGAAAAGTTTCAGGCGTAGCCGGTAAGCCTTTTTCTGTAACGGCGTATAATCCTCACAACGTCGGCCGGACTTAAGGACGACGAAGGTAAAGCCGAAGCCCACCAGCGCCATGAGTACAAGCGATACTTGCCAGGCAATTTCTTGCATGTTGCGTCCTCCTTCAGGTGCAACTCTCCCTAATGCGTTGATCGTACAATTACGTCCAATGCATGGGAGATCAGTCTCTGGGAATCCACCCGCTTCAGGGCAGGTGTCCGATGCGCGGGCTGCGTGTTCTATTTTGTGACACGTCGGCCTGCAAAATTTTCATTCAGTGGCAAAAGGGAGAAACATTGTCTGATTGCGTAAATTCTCCGCCCTCTGATGTTTCAACCCTGCTCAGATTTCTACAACGTGTACGCTGAAGTGATCTTGTGCCTGCGTGTGGCTGCGGGAGCCCGAGCGGTCAGGCCTGGTTGCAAGTATTGAGACAAATGCAGCAGTGATGTTTTTCTTCATGAATTTTTCTCCGATTGGTCAGGCAAAACATGTACAAAGATTCTTAAGTTGAATATTAAATGCACATTTAAAATATCATCGCATTTTCATTAAATCAATATTTAAAATGCATATTATGAAAGTTTTGTGTGGGTCTTCTTAATGCAGTGTTAGATAGGGGGAATGTTGAATATACATCGCGCTTATCGAGCCAAATATTGGGCCATTAGCGACACTGGCTGACTTTTACAGATACGCCGCCTCTGTCCATCTTCTGTTCATCAGGCCGGCATTTCACCGGCGATTTTCTTTAGATTTCGCAAAGCGACCGACGCTCTTGTCGGGCAGGCGGGAGACTGCCAACCCGAGTTTATTTCCACACCACTACAACGGCGCGGCATGGCATCGTGCCTGGCGCACCACCAACAAAGGCTACCTCTGAGTTAGTTGATGTAAGAATCACCCGTCTACTCATCGCTCGCTCGATCCCTCTATATTCAAGCAATCCATTGAGAAAAAATTTCGGATGATTTTCAAGCCAGTCAGGGTTATCCCAAATGTGAGGCAACATCTGTGAAATTCAGTCGGCGTCTGTTAGCTTTTTCTATGAGTTAACGCGAATAACCGTGACAGATTGTATTTAAAATGGGGGGAATTGATCTGACATAAGGCGCTATTGCCTGTTCAATGGATAATGACAGATCTTTCACCAATCCAGATCAGGAGCTCGCCATGCAATATCCCGCTTTTTTTGACCAGATAGAACCATTGGTGCTAAGAGATCCGCTGGCTGAACTGTTGGGCGCATTTGCGGGTGGGGTAATGCAGATCAATTATCTCGATGTGGTGCGCTTGGCGGGACACTCCTGCCCGACGGTGGCAGGGGCCTTTCTGATGGCCAGAAAGGGCCTGAAGACACTCTATGCTGACGATATACCGGTGCGGGGTGACATTGCTGTAGAGATGCAGCAATCCATTGGCGAGGGTGTCACGGGGGTGATTGCCAATGTGCTCTCTTTCATCACCGGGGCAACCGATCAGGGTGGATTTCACGGGCTCGCCGGGCAGTTCGACCGACGAAAATTGCTCGCTTTCGATAAGGCCAATCCGAGCCCCGTTACACTGATGCGGATGGATACGGGCCAGCGGGTTTCTCTGATTTATGACGCCAGCTTTATACCGGCCGATCCCCTGATGGGGACGCTTTTCCCGAAGGTGCTGACGGGGAAGGCCAGCGCCGACGAAGCGAAGCAATTCGGCGCCCTGTGGCAGGGACGGGTCGAGGCGATACTGTGCGAATATGCGGATGATTCACGGCTGGTTTCGGTAATTTAGCCAGGGTACCGACTCTTCTTTCGCCATGGGATCGGCTGTGCCCGCCAATTAGGGCCGGCCCGTTCGTAACGACCGCTGAACTTGGACTGGCGGTGCCTTCCCGATTTGCTGATGTGCATCATATTCCCCGGATGTTACTTCTTGAAATCCAAGGGTATCCATGGCAATCTTCGACGATTTATAGCGATACTCGTCCGAAAGGCAGCGATTAGTATGATGATGGAATCCGGGTATGGGCAAATGATGAGAAGGGTGCTTTGACCATGTTAAAAGGAAGTGGCAGGTTGATGGTAATTGTCTTGTTAGGTTTCGTGTTGACGGGCTGTAACACGATTCCAACCCATAAGGTTCACTACACTGTTCTGGAAAATAATGAGCCGGCAAAACCCAGGCGAATTCTTCTGTTGCCTATGGACGTAAAGGTCTCCGAGTTGACGGCGGGAGGACTCACAGAGGAGGTGGAATCCTGGACCACGCGTGCGGAAAGCCTGATCAGTAACGAATTGCAGGCAAAAGGCCATTCGCTATCGGATGATGAATTCGTAGAGATGCCGAAGTTGACCGGGGAGGAGCAAGAGACACTGGAGCAGCATCTGGCGCTGCTCGACACGTTGGGAGGCAACGTACTCAGTCTTGGTCTTGCTCCCGGCGGTGCACAGGCCTGGGAACCTAAGATGAAGCATTTTGACTACACCATCGGAGATGGTCTCGCCTTCCTGCGGGAGCGGACCGGTGCCGACATCGCGTTGATGATCTATGGTAACGACCTGATCTCTTCGGGCGGCCGAAAGGCGGCCTTTGTCTTTGCGGCCGTCTTCGGGGTCAGCATCCCCATGGGGCACGCCGTTCTGGTGGGGGGAATGCTGGATCTGCAGAGTGGCAACGTGCTCTGGTTGAATCATGAAGTATCCGTGGCCGATATCACTTTACGCGAGCCCGAGGGGGTAAAGACACTGCTTGGCGCTTTGTTGTCCGACTATCCGGGCACCGAGAGCTTCAGAAAATACGTCAGTGGAACCCCGTAGTGGTGGGGCGGCAGATCTGGGTCTTCGGCTTGGCCGCCCTGTTGCTGAGCGGTTGCAATACCCTTCCGGTTCGGAGTCTCTCATCGGCCTCGGATGCCAGGGCCGCCAATGACGAGGAGGGCCGGGTCTGGGTGGCGGCAAATGATTTCGACCTTGCCCTGGAGAGACAGGACTCGCTCTACGCGGATGCCTCGTTGCAGGCCTATATTCAGTCGGTGGGTGATGGGTTGTTTCCCGAATTCCAGGGGGTGGTCAGATACCATGTCCTGGACTCTCCTGACCTGAATGCATTCGCCTTGGGCAACGGCAGCATCTACATCAATAGCGGTATGCTGGCGAGATTGGATAACGAAGCACAGCTGGCGACCATCCTGGCGCATGAAGTCACCCACTTTAAAGAGCAGCACAATCTGAAAAACCGGCGTAATGTCAATGCATCGGCTGCCGCGGGATTGGGCATCACCCTACTGACCGGGATACCGTTGTCCGGCCAACTTTTCGTCAGCGCGGCGATCTCGGGTTATTCACAGGAACTGGAGCGGGAAGCAGATGTGTTCGGGCATTCCCGTCTGGTGGCAAAAGGCTATGTCCCCGCGGAGTCGGTGAAAGCCTTCGAGCACCTGCTGGCCGAAGTGAAGGCGCTGGATATTGACCGGCCATTCTTCTTCTCCAGCCACCCCCGTCTGGAAGAACGCATTGCCAGTTTCAGGGAACTGAATGAACAGGCGGTGAATGCGGGGGACGAGACTGGCGCCACCCGATATCTGGCAAATACCCGCCAGCTGCGCGGAGAGATGCTGCAACGATACCTCGACCTGCACCAGGACAAGATCCTGATACTCATGCTGGAGGGGGGTGTCGATCAAAGTCGCTATCCTGAATATTGGCCGTTTTTCCTTGGCGAAGCGTATCGCCACAGGGGAGAAGAGGGGGACCTCGAACAGGCAGCCCGGGCATATCGGCGGGCGGTCGCGGATGCGCCGGATTATGCGCCGACCTATCGGGCACTGGGCATTCTGCATCTGTATCAGCAACGGAATGCGGAAGCCCTGAGGTATTTTCGGCATTATCTGAACATGCACCCCAGAGCAGAGGACAGCGAATACATAGCGCAGTATATTGAAACGTTGGAAGCGAAGGACGATTAATCAATGTATCGGATTGTTAGCACGGTTATTCTGAGTTTTCTGTTGTCGGCATGTAATACCTGGCAGCGCATCGACGCGTCCAACGCATTCATTGAAACCGACAAGTACAGCGTCGCCGTGCCGGCGGGCTGGGTCCAGCTGAAGGCGGATAACTACCTGTTGGTCACCCGGGACGGGCCGGATCTGCAGAAAATTCAGATTACCGTGTCAGAGGCAGGCAAGGCGTTTACGGCGATAGAGAAGAGCTCTTCGGAGCAGTTACTGCCTTCGGAACTGGCTGAGCTCTATATCGCTGATCTGCGCAAGCAGCATAAAAACGGCCTGCCCAGTCTTGAGGTGCTGAGCAACACACCCGCGACAGTTGATGGTCACGACGGTTTTGATTTGATGCTACGTTACAAGTCTGATAACGGGCTGTTGTACAAACAGAGGGTGACAGGATTTGCCGCCGAGGATGCGTTCTACTGTCTCTATTATCGTGCTCCGGCACTGCATTATTATGCGCTGGATAACACGCAGTATGCAGAAATCCTGGCCGGATTCAAGATGAGGCGGTGAGTGCCGCCCGGGTGCCGCAACTTATGAGGCACACCGGACAGCAGCGACCGAGATGACAGGAACGGAGTTCGTGTCTTCACGGTCGGCCGTGGATTAATACCCGCCCTTGCGCTTGGTCTCCGGGAGACCGGCGATCTTGCCCGCCTGTTTGGCCGGGCCCATCGGGAAGTGTTCATACAGGGTCTTGGCATCCACCTTCGCCACGTCGGTCCAGACCGATTTGAAGTGTTTGACCATGTTGCGCTCGTTCGGCTGGTTGCCATTGTTGTTGAAATACTCGTCGCGCAGGTAGTTGATCACTTCCCAGGCCTTGTCTGACAGGGTGACACCTTCCGCTTGTGCGATAACGCCTGCCAGATCTTCGTTCCAGTCTTCGTGATTCACCAGATAGCCGTTGTCGTTGGCCTCTATGGTGTTGCCGTTCAGTTGGTAGGACATGGGTTACCTCCGGTTTTGTTATATCACCATCCCCGGCCGCCTCGCATTGGGGGATCTGCTGGATTTGGATGGTGGCCAATTAAGGATATTAATGAAAACTTATATGTTATAGGGGGTGGTAGTAAAATTAAACTGTTTTTTTACCCGGGTTTGCAGCCCGCCTAAAAGGATTTTTGTGGCAGAAACAGGCCGCAGCCCAGTGCACGGTAGGGACCCAGCCCCCGTTCCTGCAGGGTGACGGCATCCTCATAGGAGAGTTCGGCCACCATCAGGCTGCGGGTGTGGATTGGGCTGTCGGGGCGTTCCAGGGTATGGGGTTTGCCGCACAGGATCTTTTTGAAGCGCAGACCCAGCTGTTTCAGTTCATCCACCGCCCAGGCAATGAACAGCTCTTCCGACAGGTCCGGGTCGGCAGCGATGTAGCGCGCGTAGAGAAAGCGGGTCATGGCCAGCGGTTTTTGCCGCACCGCCTGGATTGTCATCGGATGGCCGGCGATATCCAGGGTGTGCCCCACCAGTTTTCCGGCGGGGCGCGCCAGTTCCGCCGGCAGGCGGAGGATCAGCGGGGTCCGCTTGGAGAGGTGCAGCAGCGCATCCTGGGCTTCGGGCCTCTCCCAGCCGTTGCCGGATTCCGCGCCATGAATCAGGTGCAGGCCCGCCCGCGGCTCCTGCATGAACCAGGGCAGGTGTTGCTGAATCGCCTGGGCGAGCGCCCAGGCATGATCGACCGGCAGTGTCGGACAGCCGATACGGAACTGAAGATCAATAATATCTTCAGGTACGAGAAAGCTCTCTTCGGTGGTCTCTTCATCCCAATACATCATTTTGGTCCTGCCAGTCGATTAATCCGGGATCTGTGCACGCAGGGCGTCGCGGTCATACCACCAGTCGCCATTGACCAGCACATCGAGCACCTTCGCCAGCCGGGGCAGGAATTTGTCCGGCTGATCCAGCTCCAGCTGTTGCACCCAAAAATCGAATATCTCCTGCTCCTCGACCTGACTGTGGCGGCGTGCCACCTGTCCCAGCAGTTGATTGGTAAAAAACAGCAGGTTTTCCCGGCTCTGCTCGTCGGCGCGCAGGTCGACTATATAGTTGGCCACAGCGGCCGCCACAGCGGCGCCGTCGGATCTGTCGGGTGTTTCGTCGATCAGATGCTGCAGCATGGCGACGGTCAGCTCCGGGTCAATCGGGAAAGTGACGCCCAGCCAGATGCCGTGCGCCAGGGCGATTACGGAATCGGTTTGTTCGGACTGGAACAGGATGTCACAGGCCTCCACGGCATGCTGCCAGAGTTTTGCGTCCAGGGTGCGATCAAACAGGGTATGCGCCAGTGTGGATGCCTCGTCAAACCGGTTCAACTCCAGCAGGGCATAGCCACTGTCCAGTTCCAGCTGCAGCCGCTCGGCCAGTGGGGCGGCTTCATCCAGGTCCGCCAACTGCTGCTGCAGATCGGCAAGTCGCATTTCTATCTTCTGGGTTGACGGCATCGCATCCTCGGCGGAGTCGTTGTCACCCATGATGGTCTCGGTCTGCAGATATTTCACGCAATCAGTTCCTTAGGTTATAGACGGCTTCAGGTAAATGCGGCTTCCAGGCGGTCTTCCCAGTCCTCCGGTGTGTCGCTGAAGGGCGGTTTGACATCGATACGAAAAAACATCTCCGACTGACGGCGTATCTTGATGACCTCGATCAGCTCCGCGAAAGAGTCTACCTCGGGACTTTGTATCAGGACCTCACTCAACAGGAGCATGGGGTTACCTCTTAATATGGCAATTGTAAGGCAGTATAATGCCGACGTTTTTAGATGTTCTGAATACCCAAGTAAACCGGTTGGGCAATTATTGAACCCCAGGAATTGTGCCCTAAGCAAGCCCGAATTGGCACAAGGTAAATGCTGCGCTGCACTATCCAGATGGGCTATATAAAATAAAAATCAATAAAAAACAAAATCACAATAGTTTGATTTTAAACAATATTTAATGTTAGCGACTTATTGTTTTCATATATTACCAAATTATCATATATCCCATAGTGGATATGCCTTTTTTTGCCCTTCCCCCCCATTAGCGGGGTATTTTTGCTGCATAAGTGAATCCTAAAATGCAACCCATGTTTTGGAATAAGGGTATGTTGTCCGAGCCGGATTGCAGATCCTGGTTTTCCGCTCATCAAGAGCCGCCGGTCCATTATGCCGTCGGATCACCTGGTAAGCTGGAAACCACTATATAAATCGAGATCAATGGGAGAATAACTGATGGCGAAACCGATGCATGACACCCCCATGCTTGATCAGTTGGAGAGCGGCGTCTGGCCGAGCTTCGTAACCGGACTCAAGCGCCTGGCTAACGACAACGACATGATGGTTGACCTGCTTGGCCAGCTTGAGACTTCCTACGAAACCAAAAAAGGTTACTGGAAGGGCGGCACCGTGGGTGTGATCGGTTATGGTGGTGGTGTTATTCCCCGCTTTACCGAGCTGAAGGATGAGAACAACAAGCCTAAGTTCCCAGCTGCGGCCGAATTCCACACCCTACGCATCATGCCGCCTCCAGGTATGCATTACGATACCGGTACCATTCGCAAGTTCTGCGATATTTGGGAGAAATACGGCTCCGGCCTGATCGCCTTCCACGGCCAGTCCGGCGACATCATGTTCCAAGGCTGCACCACCGACAACGTCCAGCCCGCCTTTGATGCCATCAATGAGATGGGCTTCGATATGGGCGGTGCGGGTCCGGCAGTACGTACCGGTATGTCCTGTGTCGGTGCTGCTCGTTGCGAGCACTCCTGCTTTGACGAGGCACGCGCCATGCGTACCAATGTCAACGCCAACCTGGATGATATGCACCGTCCGGCACTCCCTTATAAATTGAAGTTCAAAGCCTCCGGTTGCGCCAACGACTGCATGAACTCCATTCAGCGTGCCGACGTATCCATGATCGGTACCTGGCGCGACGATATTAAGGTCGATCAAGCCGAAGTGAAGAGCTATGTCGCCAGCAAGGGTCGTAAGTACGTTATCGACAACGTCATCACCCGTTGCCCGACCCAGGCCCTGTCTCTTAATGATGACGATACCCTGGCGGTCGACAACCCCAACTGCGTCCGTTGCATGCACTGCATCAACGTCATGACCAAGGCGCTCTCTCCCGGTGATGATCGTGGCGTCAGCATCCTGGTGGGCGGCAAGCGCACCCTGAAGATCGGTGATCTGATGGGTACCGTGATTGTCCCGTTCCACAAGCTTGAGACCGATGAGGACTTCGAGTGGTTGGAAGAGCTGGGTACCGAGATTCTCGAGTTCTTCGCCGAGAACGCGCTGGAGCATGAGCGCACCGGTGAGATGATCGAGCGGATTGGTCTGACCAACTTCCTGGAAGGCCTGAATATCGAGATCGATCCCAACATGATCAATCAGCCGCGCACCAATCCCTACATCCGTACCGATGGTTGGGAAGAAGAGGCGGCCAAGTGGAATGAGCGTCAGGCTGCTCAGTGATTTTTCAGGTGAAGGCCCGCCGTTGACCGGCGGGCCGGCAAACCGGAAATATCCCGGTTTAAACACAATAGATTCAGATACTAAGAGTTTTTGGAGGTAACAATGGCTGAAGCACCTCGCATGCCCGATGAGACAGGCGTTCCAGAGATCGAGCCCTATCTGCACCCTGTCCTGAAGAAGAACTATGGCAACTGGAAGTGGCATGATCGTCCCCGTCCCGGTGTTCTTCATCACGTGGCCCACAGTGGTGATGAGGTTTGGACCGTGCGTGCCGGCACCCAGCGTCAGATGGATGTCTACACCATTCGCAAGCTGATGGATATTGCCGATGATTTCGCCGAAGGCTATGTCCGCTTTACCATCCGATCCAATATCGAATTCATGGTCTCGGAAGAGTCCAAGGTTCAGCCGCTGATCGACAAGCTGCTGGAAGAGGGCTTTCCGGTCGGTGGTACCGGCAACTCGGTCTCCATGATCTCCCACACCCAGGGTTGGTTGCACTGCGATATTCCGGCAACCGACGCCTCCGGTGCGGTCAAGGCGTTGATGGATGAACTGCATGAAGAGTTTGTCCGTGAAGAGATGCCGAACCGTGTGCGTCTGACCACCTCCTGTTGTCAGATCAACTGCGGTGGCCAGGGTGATATCGCCATCAATATCCAGCACACCAAGCCACCCAAGATCAATCACGATCAGGTTGGTAACGTCTGTGAGCGTCCCTCGGTTGTGGCACGTTGTCCGGTAGCAGCTATTCGTCCCGCGGTCGTGAATGGCAAGCCGACCCTGGAAGTGGATGAGCGCAAGTGCATCTGTTGCGGCGCCTGCTTCCCGCCCTGTCCGCCGATGCAGATCAATGATCCGGAACACTCCAAGTTTGCGATCTGGGTGGGTGGCAAGAACTCCAACGCCCGTTCCAAGCCGACCTTCCACAAGCTGGTTGCCGCGGGTATCCCGAACAACCCGCCACGCTGGCCGGAAGTCTCCGCCGTGGTTAAAAACATCCTCCGGGTATACAAGGAGGATGCCAAGGACTACGAGCGTATCGGTGAGTGGGCAGAGCGCATCGGCTGGCCGCGTTTCTTCGAGAAGACCGGACTGCCGTTCACCAAGTATCATATCGATAACTGGCGTGGCAGTCGTGCGAATCTGAATGCATCCGCACACATCCGCTTTTAAGTTGATTGGCTATAAGGGAATCGATAATGAAATTTGCGATTCAAGTAAACGAGGGTCCTTATCAGCACCAGGCGGCTGATTCGGCCTATCAGTTCACCAAGGCCGCACTGGAGAAAGGGCACGAGATCTTTCGCGTCTTTTTCTACCACGACGGTGTGAATAATGCGACCAAACTGACCACCCCGCCCCAGGATGACCGGAACATCGTCAATCGCTGGAGTGAGTTGGCCGAGCAGCACAATCTGGACCTGGTGGTCTGTGTGGCGGCTGCCCAGCGTCGCGGTATCGTAGATGAGGGCGAAGCCAAGCGTAACGGCAAAGATGCCGAGAATATTGCACCTGGCTTTCGCATCTCGGGTCTTGGTCAGTTGGTAGAGGCCGGCATCCAGGCAGAACGCCTGGTTGTGTTCGGCGACTGAGTGAAGGGGTAGAGAGATGTCCGAAGAAGAGATGATGGACGACGAGGTCGTCAAAAAGTTCATGTTCGTTAACCGGCGTGCCCCGTACGGATCTATTTACGCCCTGGAGTCACTGGAGGTGGTGTTGATTGCCGCCGCGTTTGATCAGGACGTAAGCCTGGTATTCAGCGATGACGGTATCTACCAGCTGAAGAAGGGTCAGGAGACCGCCGACGTTGGTATGAAGAACTTTTCACCCACCTACCGGGCTCTGGAGATGTATGACGTTGAAAAGTTATATGTTTCCAAAACCGCAATGGATGAGCGTGGCATCAGCAAGGATGACCTGATTGTCGACGTGGAAGTCCTGAGCGATGAAGCCCTGGCGGACCTTATGGATGACCAAGATGTCATCTTCAGTTTCTAAGAGGTGGGCAAGATGAGTATTTTACACACGGTAAATAAATCACCTTACGAGAAGAACTCCCTCGACAGCTGCCTGAGCCTGGCCAAAGAGGGCAGTGCGCTACTGCTGATCGAGGATGGTGTCTACGCCGCCCTCAAGGGTGCGGCGAAAGAGCCGCAGTTGAAAGAGGCCGCCGGGAGGATGAAGCTGTATGTCCTGGGTCCGGATCTGAAAGCCCGCGGTATGGCGGAAGATAGGGTGATTGAAGGTATAGAGATTGTGGACTATGCCGGCTTTGTTGACCTGGCGGCAACGCATGACAAAGTGAATGCGTGGCTCTAGCCACAACTAATTGGTTTTTTTACACGAGTACATTACTGGAGAGTGAATCATGGCAATTGAAGTCAACGGCAAAACTTTTGAGACGGATGAAGAAGGTTACCTGACCAATCTGTCCGACTGGGAGCCTGGTGTGGCAGACGTCATGGCCAAAGAGGATGACCTGGAACTGACCGACGAGCACTGGGACATCATTAACTTCCTGCGCGAGTACTATGAAGAGTACCAGATCGCTCCGGCTGTACGCGTTCTGACCAAGGCGGTCGGCAAGAAGCTGGGTAAGGAAAAAGGCAACAGCAAATACCTGTATGCCCTGTTCCCCTACGGCCCGGGTAAGCAGGCGTGCCGTTTTGCCGGCCTGCCCAAGCCGACCGGTTGTATCTAAACCGGTATTGTCGGGAAATGGTCACCCTCCCTGTAGTGAACGGGAGGGTGTGTCAGGGTGGCCTTCTCCGTTTTGGAGGAGGTGGCTCTGTGCAACGGAAAGCGAGGTTTCCAGATACTGACACACTTCGTTGAAGTGCTTGGCATACTGGCGGGTTAACGCCTTCCGGTTATAAGAATAGCTTGAGGATCGCAGGAACATGTCCACTGTCTATGCGTTGCTGTTTATCGTAGCGACCGTCGTGTTGGTGATTGGCCTGGCAAGAAAGATTGTCCAGTATGCCAAAACACCGGCTCCTTTGAAGATTCCAACCACTCCGGCCCCGGTTACTCAAACCGGTGTGGTGATGCGCATGTTCCGTGAAGTGGTGTTTTTCGAAAGCCTTTTCAAGAGCACCAAATGGACCTGGATTTTCGGTTGGCTGTTCCACATGGCGCTGTTTGTCGTACTGTTGCGCCACCTGCGTTATTTTATGGATCCCGTCTGGCTGCCGATCCAGCTTATCCAGCCAATCGGGGTTTATGCCGGTTTCGCGATGCTTGCCGGTCTGGCGGGTCTGCTGATTCGTCGCATCTTTGTTGACCGGGTGCGCTACATTTCCGCCCCGTCGGATTATCTCTGGCTACTGGTTCTGCTGTTTATCGGTATCAGTGGCCTGATGATGACGTTTGTCGCGCACACCGATATCGTCATGGTGAAACAGTTTTTCACCGGCCTCATAGGATTCAGTATTGGCACCCTGCCCATCGACTTCCCATTGATTATTCATCTGACCCTGGTTCTGTTGCTGATGATCCTGTTCCCGTTCAGCAAGTTGCTGCACGCACCGGGCATCTTTTTCAGCCCGACGCGTAACCAGGTGGATAACCCCCGTGAAAAGCGTCACCTCGCCGATTGGGCGAAGGCGATGGAAGAATAAACGCAACAATCGACTGATAGCCGAAGAGGGTATTACATGGCTAAGGCAGAATTCGATGTACCGGAGCTCCAGGAGTATGTGGATGTGCCGGAACTCGTGGAAGGTACAATGGCGCATCTCAGTCCGTTTGTCGCCAAACCGGATCACAACACCCCCCTGGGGTTTCCGGGCGAACTGGTAGATGACTGGCACGACAAGGCATTGGAAAAACTGGATGACCTGCGTTCTCGCTATCGTTCGTTGCAGGTCTATCTGGATGCCTGTGTCAAGTGCGGTGCCTGTACCGACAAGTGTCATTACTACCTCAGCACCAAAGATCCGAAGAACATGCCGGTGGGCCGTCAGGATCTGCTGCGCAAGGTCTATCGTCGTTACAACACTTTTGCCGGCAAGTACTTCCCCTGGCTGGTCGGTGCCAAGGATCTGACCCGCGAAACACTGGATGAGTGGTACAGCTACTACCACCAGTGTTCCCAGTGCCGCCGCTGCTCGGTGTTCTGTCCCTACGGCATCGATACTGCAGAGATCTCCATGGCAGCGCGCGAGATCCTGGATAGCGTCGGCTATGGCCAGAAGTACTGCAACGAGATCATCGCCAAGGTCCACGAGAAGGGCAACAACCTGGGTCTGCCCGGTCCCGCCATCCTGGATACCCTGGAGGGTCTGGAAGAGGATGTGGAAGAAGAGACCGGCGTCGTGGTCAAGTATCCGCTCGATGTGAAGGGTGCCGAGATTCTGCTGGTGACCCCTTCCGCCGACTTCTTCGCTGAACCGCACGTGGACGGCCTGATCGGTTACGGCAAGGTGTTCCATGAGGCGGGCGTCAGCTGGACTCTGAGTACAACGGCTTCCGAGGCAGGCAACTTCGGCATGTTTATCGGCAGCTACGAGAACATGCGCCGGGTCGCCCTGCGCATTCGTCAGGCGGCCCTTGAACTGGGTGTTAAACGTATTGTGTTTGGTGAGTGTGGTCACGCCTGGCGTGTGGCGTACGCCTTTCTGAATACCCTGGCCGGACCGTTTGATTTTCTGGATCCTCGTTATCCGGTACCGCAGCATATCTGTGAGTACACCTATGACCTGATCCAGCAGGGCAAGCTGAAGTTCGACAAGTCGGCCAACGACGACATGACCCTGACCTTTCATGACTCCTGCAACGTGGCCCGCGCCACGCGCATGGGCGACAAGCCGGGCGGACAGTTCGATATTCCCCGCGCGGTGATCAAGGCGGTCTGCAATAACTATGTTGACATGGATCACGAGACCATCGGTGAGAAGACCTTCTGCTGCGGTGGCGGTGGCGGTCTGCTGACGGATGATCTGATGGAGATCCGGGTCAAGGGGGCTCTGCCACGCATGACCGCCTTGCAGAATGTCATCAAGGATGAGGGTGTAACGCACATGGCCGCTATCTGTGCCATTTGCAAAAGCCAGTTTACCAAGGTGTTGCCTTACTACGGCATGGACATGGATCAGATTGTCAGTGTCCATCAGCTGGTCAGCAACGCCATTGTTCTCACCGGACAAAATACCGATGGGGACGAAGACGATGCGGATGGCGATGCATAAAGGGTGTTGAAAAAGTTGAGGTATAACGCGCTGGCGATCAGATCTCTGGCGGTGTTTTAAAAAATTATATAGGTTGAGGAGAGAATTCCATGGCAACTCCTACGGAACAGATGAACACAAAACTGAGTTTCCGCCGCTATACGGAAGGCGATAACGAGTGGGACGATTTTAGTGAGAAGATCTTCAGGGAAGATACCTCATACAAATGCCCGACCTACATTCATAAAACACCCCCTTGCCAGGGGAGCTGTCCATCCGGTGAGGACATCCGCGGCTATCTGGCGATTGCCCGAGGCCAGGAGAAGCCACCCGAGGGTGTGGAGCGCGATGAGTACATGTTCCATCGCTCCACCGATGCCAACCCTTTCCCGTCCATGATGGGCCGGGTCTGTCCGGCGCCCTGTCAGGACGGCTGTAACCGCAATGACGTGGAAGATTTCGTCGGTATCAATGCCGTCGAGCAGTATATTGGTGATTCCGCGATTGCCAATGGCTACAAGTTTACTGCCGGTGCGGATATCGCCAAGAAGGTGGCCGTCATAGGTGGCGGTCCCGCCGGTATGTCAGCCGCTTACCAACTGCGTCGCATGGGCTACGGTGTCACCATCTTCGACGAGAATGAAGAGTTGGGTGGCATGATGCGCTATGGTATCCCCGGCTATCGTATTCCCCGTGACAAGCTGGATGCCGAGTTGAACCGGATTGTCGAAATGGGCGTGGAACTGCGCCTCAAGACCCGCGTTGGTCGCGATGTGGCCGCAGCCGATGTGGAGAAAGAGTTTGACGCGCTGCTCTGGGCCCTGGGCTGTCAGAGTGGACGTGGCCTGCCGGTCCCCGGCTGGGAAGGCACCCCCAACTGCGTCACCGGTGTCGCCTTCCTCAAGGCCTTCAATGAGGGTCGCATGAAGGTCACCGCTGAAAAAGTGGTCTGTATCGGTGGTGGCGATACCTCCATCGACGTGGTCTCGGTGGCCCGTCGTCTGGGGCATGTGAAGCACAAGAATCCGACTGATCGTCCCGAACTGGTGGTGCAGGATGGTTATGTCGCCCATGATGTGGCGGTCACTGCCGATGCCCAGGGTTCCGACGTGACTCTGACCTCACTGTTCACCAAGGACAAGATGATGGCGGCCGAGCATGAAGTGCAGGACGCCACCACCGAGGGTGTCACCATCCTGGACGGTGTCATGCCGCTGGAAGTGATTGTCGGTGAAGATGGTCGTGCCACCGGTCTGAAGGTGTGTGACTGTACCATGGATGGCATGAAGCCAATCCCGGTGGAAGGCACCGAGCGGGTGCTGGAAGCGGACCTGATTGTTTCGGCTATCGGCCAGGGCGGTGACATGACCGGTCTGGAGGCGTTGGCCAACGACCGCAACCTGATCGATGCCGACAAGTTCTTCCAGGTGCCGGGCAAACAAGGTCATTTCGTCGCCGGCGATATTGTCCGCCCCCACCTGCTGACCACTGCCATTGGCCAGGCTTCTATTGCTGCAGAAAGTATTGATCGCTTCCTCAAGCAGGAAGAGCAGGCTAAACGTCCCAAGGTGGATGTACACCACTTCGATCTGCTGGAGAAGCTGCACGAAGCGGGCAAGGATCCGGAGCATTTTGATTCCAAGGCCGGTGATCAGCGCGGCACCGATGGCGCCAAGTATGCGGTACACAACTTTGAGAACCGGGCCGAGCAGGAGGTGATTCCCTCCAGCGATCTGTTCCTGGGTCACTTCTCCTTCACGCCGCGCAACAAGCGTAGTGAAGAAGTGCCTTCGGCTGAGGTGGTACTGGGGCATTTTCATGAGCGTCTGCACCCCTACAGCGAAGAGCAGATGGTGGCCGAGGCGAAACGCTGCATGAGCTGCGGCATGTGCTTCGAGTGCGACAACTGTGTGGTGTTCTGTCCCCAGGATGCCGTGTTCCGGGTCAAAAAGACCGATGCGACCACCGGCCGCTATGTCGATACCGACTACAACAAATGTATCGGTTGCCACGTCTGTAGCGATGTCTGTCCGACTGGCTATATTCAGATGGGTCTGGGTGAATAGGAGCGGTAATGGGTAGTTTATCCGGCATCAGGCGATTCGCTGGGATAGTGGTGGGAGGAGCATTACTGCTCCTCACCACCGGCGCCATCAGCGATTCCGCAGTTACGAAAGGGTCCAAGGCGGCGAGCCTGGATACTTGTGTAGCACCTACTGCAGAGATGCGGCGAAACCACATGGACTATCTCAAACATGACCGGGACGCGACGGTGCACGAGGGCGTCCGGGACACCCGGTACAGTCTGGCGGAGTGTGTGGAATGTCATGCTGAGAAAAACAGCGCTGGCGCCTATAAGCCGGTCAATGGCGAAGGACAATTCTGCGAATCCTGCCATAGCTATGTAGCGGTTAGCCTCACCTGCTTCCAGTGCCATCGCAAGACACCGGAGAGCATTAGCGGCAACGACACGGCGATGCGAGAGAGTGAAGGTGACCGGCGTCAGGCGCTTGGCCTGTTGCGGTCCGTTGATCAGCCGCTTGCGCTGAGCCGGGATGAACTGGCACGTCTTCATGCCAAGGTTGAGGGATACTGATCATGAGTATTAACAATGACCAGCCTGATCTGCAGCGGCGTAATTTTATCGGCAAGACGGTGTTGGCCGCAGGCGCGGCAACCGTTGCTCCCGGAGTGATGCTGACGGTTGCCAATGCCGGTTCTGGCGAGGGTGTCTCCAGTGCGGTTCGTTGGGGTATGCTGATCGATACCAACAAGTGTGCAGACGGCTGCACCGCTTGTGTCGAAGCATGCGACAAGGAGAGTGGCATCGATCTTATCGAACGTCCCCAGGGACAGTCGGATGAGATGTGGAACGCCCAGCGCCCCCAATGGATTCGCAAGGTGAAGCTGCGCGATATCCAGACCGCTGAGATCTCCAATCTGCCGATGATGTGCCAGCACTGCGAACACCCACCCTGTGTGGACGTCTGTCCCACCGGTGCCTCGTTCAAACGCGCCGATGGTATCGTCATGGTTGATCGGCATATCTGTATCGGTTGCCGGTACTGCATGATGGCCTGCCCCTACAAGGCCCGTTCATTCATCCATCAGGATATCGCCGAGCAGCGCACCAACGCCCCGCGCGGCAAGGGCTGTGTCGAATCCTGCACATTCTGTGTGCATCGGATAGATGCCGGGCAGGAAACAACCGCCTGTCAGGATGCCTGTAACCGGGATGGGCACAAGGCGATCCTGTTTGGCGATCTGAAAAATCCGGATAGCGAAATCGCCCGGGCGCTGAAGGCGCAACACAGTCATCAGATTCGGGCCGATCTCGAACTGAATACCGGCGTTCGTTATACCAATGTTTAAGCGGTAGGGAGAAAAGTCGATGATAAGAACACAATACCGCGAACTCTATTGCAGTTCTCCCCGTTACTGGGGCGGACTGGCCGCCCTCGCCTTCATCATTCTGGTGGGTCTGGGCGCTGCCTTTTATATGGAGCATAACGGCCACTTTGTGACCGGCATGAGCAACCAGATTGTCTGGGGACTGCCCCATGTGTTTGCGATCTTCCTGATTGTGGCGGCTTCAGGCGCGCTGAACGTGGCCTCAATCGGTTCCGTGTTTGGTGGTCCGATGTACAAGCCGCTGGGTCGTTTCTCCGGCCTGTTGTCGATTGGACTGCTGGCTGGCGGTCTGGTGGTGTTGTTGCTGGATCTGGGGCGTCCCGACCGACTGATCGTGGCCATCACTACCTATAATTTCAAATCCATCTTCGCCTGGAATATTATTCTCTATACCGGCTTTTTCACTATTGTCGGGCTCTACCTATGGGCCATGATGGATCGCAAGTTTGAACAGTTCAAACGGCCGATCGGTTTTGCCGCCTTCTTCTGGCGGTTGGCACTGACCACCGGTACCGGTTCCATCTTCGGCTTCCTGGTGGCCCGCGAGGCCTATGACGCAGCCATCATGGCGCCGATGTTCATCATTATGTCGTTCAGCTATGGTCTGGCATTCTTCATCATCACCTTGATGGCCGCTTACTGGTGGGCCGATCGCAGTATTGGTGATCTGCGGCTGGCGAAGCTGAAGAACCTTCTGGGCGTTTTCGTCGGCGCGGTGCTCTATTTCGCGCTGGTCTATCACCTGACCAATCTGTATATCACCCAGCATCACGGGGTGGAGCGTTTTATCCTGCTGGATGGCGGCATCTACACCAACATGTTCTGGATCGGCCAGGTAGTCATCGGCGGCATCATCCCCCTGTTCCTGCTCTATTCGCCGGCTTTCGCCAGTTCCCGGTTTGCCATTGCAGTTGCTTCCCTGTTGGTGCTGATCGGCGGGTTTTTCCAGATCTATGTGATCGTGATTGGTGGCCAGGCATTTCCGATGAACCTGTTTCCGGGTAAGGAAGTGCTGGAGAGCAGCTTCTTTGACGGCGTCGTGGCAGCATACTCGCCCTCATTGGCCGAGGCACTGTTGGGCATTGCCGGTGTGGCGGTTTCCATGGCCCTGGTGGCGATTGGCGCCCGAATGCTGCGGGTGTTGCCGGAAAGCCTGGAAGATCCCGCCGACGGCGAATGCGTCTGACCACCACGGCTGCCGCGCCTGTCGCCGTTCCTGCCTGAGAGTGCAGGAGCGGCTCCAGCCGCGATAACATCCTTGCCCGTTCTGCCATCGCTTTCCCCTGCTTTACAGAGATAACCGGACGGGTGACTATAGGCGTCATGCAAGCCGCCGGTAGTTCGGCCCGCGGACTGGAAACAGCGTCACTGAACTGACCAAGACTTATGTCCTACTTCTTCATCTCTGCCGCCCACAAATCATCAGGCAAGACAACTCTGTCAATCGGTCTGACGGCGGCCTTGTGCCGCCGTGGCATGCAGGTACAGACCTTCAAGAAAGGCCCCGACTATATCGATCCGCTCTGGCTCACCGCCGCCAGCGGCCGCCCCTGCATGAACCTGGATTTTTTTACCATGTCCCGACAGGAGATTCGCGACGAGTTCGGTCGTGCCATGGCCAAGGCGGAGATCGGTGTCATCGAGGGCAACAAGGGGCTGTATGACGGCCTGGATCTGGACGGCAGTAACAGTAACGCGGCCCTGGCGGCTCAACTGCAGGCGCCGGTGTTTCTAGTGATCGATGCCCGCGGCATGACCCGCGGTATTGCACCGTTGATCCTCGGCTATCAGGCATTCGATCCCAACGTGCGCATTGCCGGTGTTATCCTGAATAAGGTTGGCGGCAGCCGGCACGAAGCCAAGCTGTGTAACGTGATCAGTCACTATACCGATCTGCCGGTGGTGGGTGCGGTACACAGTGCGCCTGAGCTGGTCATTGACGAGCGCCACCTGGGGCTGATGCCGAGCAACGAGAGTGAGCTGGCGGAGAAGAAGATCGCCCAGTTGGGAGAGAGCGTCGCCGATCAGGTGGATATTGACCGGATACTGGCCATCGCCGCCGATGTGCCGACGCTCGATTTTACTGAACAACCGGCGATCCCGCGATCTGCCGGGCAGTTGCGTATCGGCTATCCCCGGGATCGGGCGTTCGGTTTTTATTATCCGGGGGATCTGGAGAAAATGCGCAACCAGGGTGTTGACCTGGTGCCGTTTGATACGCTGCATGATGCCCATTTGCCGACGGTGGATGGTCTGTTCATTGGTGGTGGTTTTCCCGAAATGGTGATGGAGGCGCTGGAGGCCAACGTCTCCCTGCGCCGTGAGATCAGGGCGTTCATTGAGCAAGGTGGCCCGGTTTATGCCGAATGCGGCGGACTCATGTATCTGGGCCGCAGCCTGAAATGGCGGGATCGGCAGTGTGAGATGGTCGGCGCTATCCCGGGCGATGTGGTGATGCATGAACGACCCCAGGGCAGGGGGTATGTGCGTCTGGAGGAGACCGGCATGAGCCCCTGGCCGAAAGTGCCGGGATGCAGCACCGACATCGCCGCGCATGAGTTTCACTACTCGGCGCTGGAAAACCTGGACCCGGCGATCCGTTTCGCCTACAAAGTGACCCGGGGTACCGGGATCGACGGGGCCCGTGATGGTATCGTCTATAAGAATCTCCTGGCCAGTTACACCCATCTGCGGGATGTGGGCGGCAACCACTGGATTGAACGTTTTCTGGCGCATGCACGCTGCTGCAGCAGGGGATAACAGTACAACACAACAGATCGGCACCGGCTGAAGTAGAACGACAGCCAGAGTGGCGGAGCAGATAATTGAAAGGGCGGGTATAACCGGGATAATCTTAACCAAGGAGTATCCCTCTAGCAGTATGGAGCATTCGCATGTTTGAAATCACAGAAAATGCCGCGGAGCAGGTACGCAATGCGGCAGAACAGGGCGGCACGGAGGGCATGGCGCTGCGTATGGCGGCCCGGATGAAAGAGGATGGCGGTATCGATTACCTGATGGGCTTTGATGAGGCCAAAGATGATGATCTTCGCGTTGTCAGCAACGGCATCGAGGTGGTGATGGAACCCCAGTATGCAACGCTGCTGGACGAGGCCGTGATGGACTATGCACAACTGGACGATGGCGAGTTGCGGTTTATTTTTATCAATCCCCATGACGCCAATTATGTGCCGGCGCCCAAAAGCAGATCCAAATAAAGGATAATGTCCCATCTGATTCAGCCCAACCGTATTGGGAATAGTCTGTAGGTTGGGGTGAGGAACGAACCCCAACTTTATAGCGAACACGCATAAAATTCCGTTGGGGTTTGCAAGCCCACCCCAACCTACAGGCTGGAAAAATCAATATATTCTGTTTTTTTATATTAAACAGGCGGTCCTGGCGCTATTTCGATCGGGTCTCACCTTGAATAACCAAGTAAACAAGTATACTATTTTTCACACAACTCATAACCGAAAGTAGAGGTGTGGAATGGATGATCAAGTACAGGTTGCGCTGGACAAGGCGGTCTACGATAAACTGGTCGGATTGCAGACTGGATCATTTCATGACGTCAACGCAGTGGTTGAACGCCTGCTGTTCCACGGTGAACGCAAGGTCCGGCTGGAAGCGAACGAGCCACACTACACCATGGAACAGGAGCTGCAGCGGGAGCGGGACGGTGTGTTCGCCAGCTCCGGGATCTGCTCCTGAGTACTACCGGTATTAATCCGGCCGCAAAAAAGCACCCGTAGGTTGGGGGGAGGAACGAACCCCAACACCCTCACCTACCCGAAAAGAAACCGTCGGGGTTCGCAGGCTCACCCCAGCCTACCGCTACCGGATTACACAGCCGGTAGGCTGGTAAGGTTCTTTCTACCCTTGCGGATGCGACTGCGAGCGGCGGGACACCCAAATGACCAGGGTGTGGCTCTGCCGGACCGCTCACTCCTCCTGGTGATGCACCCGCTGCTGGTGTTTTTCCGCCAGGCTGCGTTGAACGTTATCCGGCACCGGATCATAGTGGCTGAAGCTGATCTCATAGGTACCTTCGCCGCCGGTCATGGATTTCAATTTGGTGCTGTAGCTGTCCAGCTCGGCCAGCGGGGCCTGACCGCTGATCAGCATGCGACCATCCAGCGTCATCTCGGTATTGTGAATACGCCCGCGCTTGACTGACAGATCGGCCGTAATGTCGCCCATGGCATCGCCGCTGGCGGTGATGCTGATGTTGACCACCGGCTCCAGCACCATCGGCCGCGCCTTCTCCAGGGCGTCATGGAACGCCTTCTTGCCTGCGGTAACGAAGGCGATCTCCTTGGAGTCAACGGCATGGTATTTGCCGTCGTACACCGTCACTTGCAGGTCCTGGATCGGGTAGCCGGCAATATAGCCCTCCTCCAGCGCCAGTCGCACTCCCTTCTCAACGGCGGGGATGAACTGGCCGGGTATCACCCCGCCCTTCACTTCATCGACGAACACAAACCCCTCGCCACGGGCCAGAGGGGCCACCCGCAGCGATACCTCGCCAAACTGGCCGGCACCACCGGTCTGTTTCTTGTGCCGGTGGTGTCCCTCCGCGGGGGTACCGATGGTCTCCCGGTAGGGGATGCTGGGCGGGCGCGTCTCGACATGCACGTTATAACGTTCATCCAGTTGTTCCAGCACCACCCGCAGGTGCAACTCACCCATGCCGCGGATCACGGTTTCATTGGCCTGGGAGTCATGCTCGATGGTCAGGCAGGGGTCTTCCGAGGCGATCTTCAGCAGGGCGTCGGAAAGCTTCTGTTCATCCCCCCGCTTTTGCGGTATCACCGCCAAGCCGAACAGCGGCATCGGAAACTGCTCCGGTTGCAGATGAAAATTATCCTCGTCGTGAGAGTCGTGCAGAACCGCGTCCCGGAAGATCTCATCGACGCGCGCCACGGCGCAGATATCGCCCGGAATCGCCTGGGCCATCTCCGTCTGACTGTTGCCTTGAATACGGTAGAGGTGGCTCGGCTTGAAGGGTTTGCGCGAGTCGCCGATAAACAGTTGGGTATTGGTAGTGACTGTGCCCTGGTAGACCCGGAACATGCCCAGCTTGCCGCGAAACGGGTCGTTGGTGACTTTGAATACATGGGCAATCACATGCTGACCTGGGTCGGGGAGCACTTTTGCCGGTTGCGCCTTCGGCGGTTCGCCTTTAAGGAAATGGGGCGGGTTGCCCTCGGTTGGGTCGGGCAGCAGGCGGGTGATGATCTTCAGCAACTGCCGCATTCCAGAGCCGCTTCTGGCCGAGACAAAGCAGATCGGGATCAGATGTCCGTCGCGCAGTGCCGCCTCGAATGGGTCGTGCAACTGGTCCGGTTTCAGCTCCTCGCCCTGCTCCAGGTAGAGCTCCATCAGCTGCTCGTCCATCTCCACCACCTGATCGACAATACTGGTATGCGCCTCGGCCACCGAGGAGAAGGCGGTCGGCTCGCCATCCGGGGTGAAGAAGCAGTCCACCACCTTGCCCGGTTCCGCCGCCGGCAGGTTGAGCGGCAGACAGACGTCGCCGAAGGTCTCGCGAATGTGAGTCAGCAGCGCCTCCAGGTCCAGGTGATCGGCGTCGATTTTATTGATGATAATGGCGCGGCACAGACCGTCATTTTTCGCATGTTCCATCATCGCCAGGGTGGCCGGCTCGATGCCGGTTTCCGCATTGATCACCACGGCGGTGGTTTCGGCGGCCTGCAGCACGCCGAATGTACGACCGAAGAAATCAATCAGTCCCGGGGTGTCCAACAGGTTGACATGGGTGTTCTCGATCTGCAGATGGGCCAGGGCTGTATCCAGCGAATGTTCGTAGCGTTTCTCCTGGGGATCGAAATCGCAGACGGTGTCGCCCCGTTCGATGGAGCCCTGGTTCTGTATCACACCGGCGTGATACAGGAGGGCCTCGACCAGCGTCGTTTTACCGGCGCCTGATTGGCCCACCAGGGCGATATTCCGGATATCCTGGGTGGTGTAGGCAGGCATTATTCTCTCCTCGGAAGTTTAGATGACGACGTTTTTGGATCTCTTGTTATACCACTGGAAGAAGGTCATGGATGCCATGACCCGGATCAACAAGTGGTCGCGGTGGCGTGTCGCTCTGTTTCTTCTGAGTGTAGTCGCTGGCGGCGGGGCGGGGCACCGGCGTCAGCCGCGGCGTCCCTTGAAGGCGGCAATCTGCTGGATGATGCGGTTGAAGGGGAGGCGCTCCAGGGTGCCATAATGCTGGCGGGCGCGGCTGACCAGGGTATGGATGTCCGGGACAAAGCGTGTCGCGTCCTGGTGTTTGTCCATCACCTGATCGAGTCCGCGCAAACCGCCCACCTGGATGCGCAGGGCCTGGGCGTGGTTGAGCACGCCACTTTCGAGACTGGCTTTCAGGGCAAAACGGCTGTGGTGACGCAACAGGTTCAGCAGGTCCGCGCACTGGGACTGGGCGCTGTCGGATTTGCAGTGTATGCCTTCTCGTTCCGCCAGATTGAACTTTTCCGACTGGGAACAGCCGGCATGCCCGGCGAACAGACATTTTTCGAACAGGCAGGCGCGTTCGTTGATCTGCTCGTATGTGTTGCGGTAGGCGTCCTGGTCCATACTACTTCCCGGTAAAGCTGTGGATCATGCGTCGGTCCCGCTTGCTTGGCTTGCCTTGGGCAGGGCGGGGCGCCGCAGCCCGCAGCAGGCGCTGCTCTTCGATCTGCTGCTGCCGTTTGAGCCGGCTGGTGTCGCTCTCCCGATAGAAGTGGAGTGCCTCGCTGGCCGGGCGGCGCTGCCTGGGTAGCTCCCGGACCTCGATCTGCCACTCCAGGGACTCCTTGTGAATGATCAGCCGGCTGCCGATGGTGATGGTTTTGCCCGGTTTGGTGCGTTGGCCATTGAGATGGACCTTGCCGCCGTTGATCGCCTCGATAGCGAGTTGTCTTGTCTTGAAGAAGCGCGCCGCCCAGAGCCATTTGTCCAGACGCATCTCCTGGGTGTTCATGTAATGATGTCCGGCTCGCCTTGTGGTTCCAGGCCGAGCAGGGGGTCCAGCGTGCCCATCATGTCCAGTTCGGCCATATCATCATAGCCGCCCACATGGTAGTCATCGATGAAGATCTGGGGCACGGTGTTGCGTCGGCTGCGTTCAAGCATCTCCCGCATCCGCTCGCGGTTTCCCTCGATTTGAAACTCTTCAAAGGCCACCCCCTTGCGGTTGAGCAGCGCCTTGGCACGCATGCAGTAAGGGCAGATGGCAGTGGTGTACATCACGACTTTTGGCATGTTCAATCTCTAGATTGCAGAGGGTTGCCCTATCCTACCAAGCACCATGTGGGGGGTCCAGGTAGAGCTCTTGGGCTTTACACCTACAGAAAACACGGTAGAAGAGGGTATAGTATGGTCCATCTGATCAAGAGTGCAGAGAACCATGCAGCGCTACATCCTCAATTACACCTTCTGGCTCGTTCCCCTGGCGCTGTGGACGGCGGTGGTTGGTATATCGTTCGTCTGGAACTGGAATGAACTGGACCGCCATTCCCGGGAGATCGCGGCAAACCGGGCAGAGTTCGTGTTCAAGATGGTTGAATCAGTGCGCCTGTGGAATGCACGCCACGGGGGTGTCTACGTGCTGGTGAATCGGGAGACCCAACCCAACCCGTACCTGGAGATAGAGGAGCGGGATATCAGTACGCCCTCCGGTAAGCCGCTCACTCTGCTCAATCCCGCCTTCATGACCCGTCAGCTCACTTATGTGGTGGAGGAGTTGTCAGATGTCCGGGTCCATCTGACCAGTCTCAAGCCGATCAACCCGGACAATGCCGCCGATCCGTGGGAGACCCGGGCGCTGCAGGCGTTTGAATTGGGTGAAGAACAGGTTCAGGGTTTTGTCGGTAAAGGCACGGACGCATTGTACCGTTTCATGGCTCCGCTGGTTACCAAAAAAGCCTGCCTCAAGTGCCATGCAAAACAGGGTTACGAGGTTGGTGATATCCGCGGCGGCGCGAGCGTGGCCTTCAAGGCGGCCCCGTTGCTGGCTCCGCAGGTGGAACAGAAGTGGAACATGGCCGCCATCCATTTCGCCGTCTGGCTGTTGCTGTCGGGTCTTACGCTATTTGCCCTGTCCCGTTTCCGCGCCCAAATGTTGTTGCTGAAAGCTGCCAAGGAGCAGCAGGACCGGGTAGTTGAACAGCGCACGGTAGAGCTGCGTCGGCAGATGCATGATCGGGAGCAGGCGGAAGAGGAACTGCGGTTGCTGATCGACTCATCCGGGGAGGGTATTTACGGGATCGACAAGGAAGGCCGCTTTACATTTTTAAACCCGATGGCGCTGCAACTGCTCGGCTATAGCGATGCCGACAGCATGATTGGTCAGAATGTCTGTGACACGGTGTGTCACAGACAAACAGATGACAAAGCCAACGGGGCGGAGGTGTGTGGATTGCAGTCCGCATTGGAGCAGGGACGTGTGGCGCACAGTGAAGAGGAGTATTTCCGGCGTGCCGATGGCAGCCGGTTCCGGGTCGAGTTCCGCTCCCACCCGCTGATGCGTGACGGCCGGCTGCTTGGCGCGGTGGTCACCTTTGCCGATATCACCGAACGCAAGGCGCTGGAAGAGAAGATCTGGCGCCAGGCCCATTACGATATGCTCACCAAACTGCCCAATCGCAGTCTGTTTCACGATCGATTGAGCCAGAGCATTCTCAAGGCGCAGCGCAATAAAGAGAGCTTTGCGCTGCTGTTTGTCGATCTTGACCGCTTCAAGCAGGTCAACGACGCCTTTGGTCATGATGTGGGAGATGATCTGCTCAAGCTGGCGGCCCGGCGGCTCACCGCCTGCGTGCGCGGTAGCGATACCGTGGCGCGGATGGGTGGTGATGAGTTCAATATCATCCTGACCAGCATCGCCAACCGGGCGGGGGTGGAACGGGTGGCAGGCAAGGTGCTGGCACAGATGTGTCGGCCGTTCGAAGTGGCCGGTACCCAACAGCGTATCTCTGCCTCCGTGGGTATTGCCTGCTATCCTGACGACGGCGACAGTGCGGCCGAACTGCTCAGAAACGCGGACCTGGCCATGTACCGGGCCAAGCAGGATGGGCGTAATAGGTTCCGGTTCCATCAGGAGCAGCAGTCAGTGAACGACGCGTAGCCGGAAAAACCTTGCATCCCTCAACACTGGGGTGGGGCCGCAGGCAAATATCGTTGTTCCGCGCAGGGTTGAATAGTGGAATAGAATCCTGATCTATTGTACCAGTCCCGATTTTTTGCCAGCGACCAAGAGACTCTCCATGCTCAGAGATGCCCCCAGTACCATCTACCTCAAGGATTACCAACCCCCGGAATTTCTTATCGATCAGGTTAGTCTCTGGTTTGACCTGGGTGAAGAAGAGACCCGGGTGCGCTCGCGGCTGGAACTGCGCAGAAATCCCGCTGCCGAGACCCGGTCGGCGGATCTGCGCCTGCACGGTGAGCAGCTGGAACTGCTCTCCCTGGCGCTGGATGGCGAGCCACTAGCTCCTGCCGCCTATGCCCAGGATGACGAGGGGCTCACCGTCAGGCAGGTCCCGGACCGGTTCGTGCTGGAGAGTGAGGTGCGCATCCTGCCGCAGCACAACACCGCCCTGGAGGGACTCTACAAGTCGGGTAATATGTTCTGTACCCAGTGCGAGGCAGAAGGGTTTCGCAAGATCACCTGGTTCCTCGACCGACCCGATGTGATGAGCCGTTTCACTACCACCATCACTGCCGACAAACGGCGCTACCCGGTGCTGCTCTCCAACGGCAATCCGGTCGAGGCGGTGGAGCTGGCTGATGGCCGGCACCGTATCACCTGGACCGATCCGTTCCCCAAGCCGGCCTACCTGTTTGCCCTGGTGGCGGGGGATCTGCGCGCCATCGAGGACAGTCACACCACGTCCTCGGGTCGCCAAGTGGCGCTGCGCATCTACGTGGAGCCGGAAAACATCGACAAGTGCGCGCACGCCATGGCCTCGCTGAAGCACGCCATGCGCTGGGATGAACAGCAGTATGGCCGCGAGTACGACCTGGATATCTACATGATCGTGGCGGTGAACGATTTCAACATGGGGGCGATGGAGAACAAGGGGCTGAACATCTTCAACTCCAAGTATGTGCTGGCCTCGCCGGCCACTGCCACCGACCGGGATTTCCAGGGCATCGAATCGGTCATCGCCCACGAGTATTTTCACAACTGGACCGGCAACCGCATCACCTGCCGCGACTGGTTCCAGCTCAGCCTGAAAGAGGGACTGACGGTGTTCCGGGATCAGGAGTTCTCCGCCGACATGGGTTCGCGCGGGGTAAAGCGCATCGAGGATGTGCGGTTGCTGCGCGCCCATCAGTTCGCCGAGGATGCCGGCCCCATGGCCCACCCGGTACGACCCGACTCCTACATGGAGATCAACAACTTCTACACCGTGACGGTGTACGAGAAAGGGGCTGAAGTGGTGCGCATGCAAGCCAACCTGCTGGGTCCCCAGGCGTATCGTCGTGGTACCGATCTCTATTTTGAACGCTTTGACGGGCAGGCCGTCACCACCGATGACTTCGTGCAGTGCATGGCGGATGCCGGCGGGCGTGACTTGACCCGGTTCAAGCGCTGGTACAGCCAGGCGGGTACGCCGGAACTGAACATCCAGGGCGAGTACGATGCCGCGCGCCAGACCTATTCGCTGACGGTCGAGCAGCACTGTCCAGCCACCCCCGGCCAGCCGGACAAGGCGCCGTTCCTGATCCCGCTGGCGGTGGGATTGCTGGACGGCCGGGGCACCGATCTGGCGTTGCAACTCAAAGGCGAGTCCACGTCCATCCAGGGCACCCGTATGCTGGAGCTCAGCGAGCGCTGCCAACAGTTTGTGTTTGAGCAGGTTCCCGAGACCCCGGTCCCGTCGCTGTTGCGCGGCTTCTCGGCGCCGGTGAAGGTGCACTTTGATTACAGCGATGCAGAACTGATGTTCCTGATGGCCCATGACAGCGACGGCTTCAGTCGCTGGGATGCGGCCCAGACCCTGAGTCAGCGTATTCTGCTGCAGCGGGTGGCTGATCCGAAGAGCACCGTGCCGGAGGGCTTCATACAGGCGTTTGGTCAGGCGCTGACCGATAGCTCCTCCGACCCGGCACTGCTGGCCGAGGTGTTGACCCTCCCGGCCGAGAGCTACCTGGGTGACCAGATGGCCGAGGTGGATGTGGAGGGGGTTCACCATGCCCGGGAATGGCTCAAAACCATCCTGGCTACCGAGTTGCGGAGTGAACTGTTGGCAGTCTATCGGGCCAATGCGGTGACGGGTGAGTATCGTCCGGATGCCGCATCTATCGGTCGGCGCAGTCTGCGCAACCTCGCCCTCGGCTACCTGATGCAGCTGGAGGATGCGGCTATCCAGCAGCGTTGTGTTGAGCAATACCGGGCCGGCCACAATATGACCGATGTGATTGCCGCACTGTCACTGCTGGCCGACCGGGATAGCCCTGAGGCGGCCGAGTTACTGGAGGCGTTTTACCAGCAGTGGCAGGGTGATCCACTGGTGCTGGACAAGTGGTTCAGTCTGCAGGCGCTGTCGAAACGACCCGATACCCTGACGCGGGTCGAGGTGTTGATGCAACACCCGGCCTTCTCCATGGCCAATCCGAACAAGGTACGTGCCCTGATCGGGGCCTTCTGTTCCGGTAACCCGGTACGCTTTCATGCGGCGGATGGCAGCGGTTACCGCTTCCTGGGGGATCGGGTGCTGGAACTGGATGGCCTTAACCCGCAGGTGGCCTCGCGCATGGTGCGCCTGATGGCCCGCTGGCAGCGCTATGATCCGGCCCGCCAGCAGCTGATGAAGGCGCAGCTGGAGCGCATCCTGAACACCGACGGGGTCTCGCGGGATGTGTTCGAGATAGCCTCCAAGAGCCTGGAGTAGCAACCGCTGCAGTACAGATCGGGCGGGATTTTGGCCCGCCCTATGATTTACCTGATTACCCACCAGACTCAGCTATGATCGGATACTGTTTTTTTGCCGCAAATGAACGCAAATACACGCAAATAGTAATAAAGCCAGTCATCTGACCATGACTTAACAGGGACAGGTCTCTGCCGGAATCGATCGATACTATCCAAGCCAGCGGATGCGGTATTGCGAAGTAACATTATTCGTGTTTATTCGCGGCTAATATTTTTCCTGAATACAGCGGAGTTGAATGGGTAATCGGGATGATTTATATCCAAGCGCGGTACAGGGTGCCCGGTGGTAGGTGGGTGTCGCAAACAGCACTGTAATGGTAATTTTATCTCCGCTTGATTAGTATCTGGCCCCTGATGTGGAAATTCCGAGACTCCCGGGACAAGGGCAGGATATAACAAAATGAAAGCGCAATCGCTCCAGTATCAGCTGAAGGATTCAGAATCGATTGGGGAGGTGGTGACCGCGTTAAGTGCACGGTTTCGCTTGACCAGTGAGCCGGAAAAAACCGTCCGGCATATTCTCCATGACAGTTATGACTGGCGCCTGTTTCAGTCCGGACTGCAGCTGATTGAGGTGCGCGGATCGGGTCGGCATGAGCTGACGCTGCGTAAGCTGGAGGATGATTCCGCTTATGAGACCATCCGCCTGGATGGAACGGTGGCCGGCTTTCACCAGGACTACCCGCCCGGCCTGTTGCATGATCGGCTGGCCGTGACGCTGCAGATGCGGACCCTGCTGCCCCAGGTCGAGATCCGTCGCCGGGAACGCATGTTGAGACTGCTGGACAGTGAACAGAAGACGGTGTTGCGGATCGCCCTGCAGGCCCAGGGCGCCCGGCCACCGGGACGGGGTGAGTACCAGCCGATGGCGGCCCTGGTCCGATTGTTGCCGGTACGTGGCTATGGCAAGCCACTGGCTCAGCTCCGCCGCTTTCTGACCGCCACCCTGGAACTGCCACCGCAACGTGATCCCCTGATTGTGCTGGGTCTCTCCGCCATTGGCCGGCAACCGCTGGACTACAGCTCCAAACTCAATTTCAATCTGCAACCACAGATGCCGGCGGGCGAAGTGGCGCGGCAGATCCACCGCACCCTGCTGGATACCCTGGAGGCCAATCTGCCGGGGACCCGGGCCGATCTGGATTCGGAGTTCCTGCACGATCTGCGGGTGGCGGTGCGTCGCACCCGGTCGGCGCTCAGCCAGATCAAGGGGGTGTTTCCCGAGGCGGAAGTGAAGAAGTACCAGGAGCGGTTTGCCTGGATCGGTCAGCTGACCGGCCCGACCCGGGACCTGGATGTCTACCTGCTGGGGTTCAATGATTATCGCAACAGCCTGCCGGAGCCGTTCCGACCCGATCTGGACCCGCTGCACGCGTTTCTGCTGACCCATCAGAAGACCGAGCAGCGGGCCATGGTGCGCAAGCTCAATTCACCCCATTTTCATACCCTGCTGAAGGAGTGGCGCACCTTTCTGGCAACATTGCCCGAGCCGGGACAGGTGGCCTCAAATGCCCATAAGCCGATTGGCAAGCTGGCGGCCAAACGCATCTACCGCACCTTCAGCCTGGTGTTAGAGGAGGGTTTGGCGATTCACTCCCAGTCACCCCCCGAGGCGCTGCATGAGTTGCGCAAAAGCTGCAAAAAGCTGCGCTACCTGCTGGAATTTTTTCAGAGTCTCTACCCGGCGGACCAGATCAGGCCCTTGATCAAAAGTCTGAAAAGTCTGCTGGACAACCTGGGTGACTACCAGGATCTGGAGGTGCAGGCCGACAAGCTGCGCGAGTTTGCCCACCAGATGGTGGCCGAGGGCAAGGTGCCGGCCGATACCCTGCTGGCGATGGGCATGCTGGTGGATGGCCTGCTCAAACGCCAGCAGGAAAGCCGACTGGTATTTGCCGACCGTTTTGCCCGGTATGCCGGTCGGGAGCAGGTGGCTGCCTATGAAATGCTGTTCGGGGCGGGCAGGAAAAAGCGCGCAGTGACCGGAGAGAAGGCATGAGGATTATCGGCGTCTACAACATTAAGGGCGGGGTGGGCAAGACCGCCACGGCCGTAAACCTTGCCTACCTGTCGGCCCAGGCCGGACTGCGCACCCTGGTGTGGGATCTGGACCCGCAAGGCGCGGCCAGTTACTACTTCCGCATCAAGCCCCGCATCAAGGGGGGTGGCCGCAAGATGCTCAAGGGCAAGCGGGAGCTGGATGAGCTGATCAAGGGGAGCGATTTCGACAACCTGGACCTGCTGCCGGCGGACTTCTCCTATCGCAACATGGACCTGATGCTGGGCGAGGCCAAGGGCCCGGTCAAACAGCTGTTACGGCTGTTGCGGCCGCTGTCGCAGGAGTACGACCGCATTTATCTGGACTGCCCGCCCAGTATCTCCCTGGTCTCGGAAAACATCTTCCGCGCCGCCGATGCCCTGATGGTGCCCACTATTCCCACCACGCTGTCGCTGCGCACCTACGAACAGATGGTGGAGTTCCTGGAAGGGCACAAGGTCGGGGATGTGCAGCGGATGCCGTTTTTCTCCATGGTGGACCGGCGCAAGCGCATGCACCTGGAGATGATCAAGCAGCTGCCTGAGCGTTTCCCCGAACTGCTTCAGGCCCATATCCCCTACGCCAGCGACGTGGAACGGATGGGCTTTTTTCGCGCCCCGCTGGGGAGTTTTGCCCCGCGCAGCACCGCCGGTATCGCCTATGACGCACTCTGGCGTGAGCTGGAAACGGCGCTCAGGGCCTGATTGCAACCGCGCTGTTGGTGGATGCGCCTACCGGCTTATCCACCCTACAAAAAAAGTTGAATGTAGGGTGGATAAGCGACAGCGCATCCACCAGGAACGTAGGACGGGTGTCAGTTCGCCAGGCCGTTATTCTCCTCGTAAGGTTTGTAGTGCTTGATCTTACGGCGGATATTGCGCTGAACGATCACCCCTTCAATTTTATGGTTGGTTCCGGACAAGGCTATGCTAGGGTACCGCGGGTTCAATGCAACCAGCTGTTCCTGGTTCTGGTCATCACGGACCCATTGACGGAACAGCCGCTCACCATCCACGGTGATAATCACGTAGGCACCGCTGGCACACACCTCGGAGGGTTCGATGACGATGATACACTTGACCGGAAATTCCGGTTCCATGCTGTCATCCAGTACCTGCAGGGCGTAAAGTTCGTTGTAACTGCAATCTTGTGTCATAGCTGTTGGCCCAGGAATTCCGCTGTATTAGTAAATTATTAAACAGTCTCTCTATATGGCACACAATCGTCAAGCCCAGGCGCGTCCCCACCGTGATCGACGCGACTGGAAGAATCTCAGAAATATGCTTCCCTACCTCTGGAACTACCGGGGACGGGCCCTGCTGGCCCTGGGCTGTCTGGTGTCGGCGAAGGTGGCCAATGTGGGTATTCCCGTGGTGCTCAAGGAGATTGTTGACGGTATGGAGCACAGTCAGGAGAGGCTGCTGATCCTGCCGGTGGCGCTGCTGATCGGTTACGGAGCCCTGCGGATCAGCAGCACCCTGTTCAATGAACTGCGCGACGTGGTATTCGCCCGGGTGCGCTATCACGCCATGCGCCGACTGGCGACCGAAGTGCTGACTCACCTGCACCGGCTCTCCCTTGGGTTTCATCTGGGGCGCCAGACCGGCGCCATCAGCCGGGACCTGGATCGCGGTACCCGCAGCGTCAGCTCCATCCTTAACTACATGGTGTTCAGCATCATCCCGATGGTGGTGGAGTTCTCCCTGGTGGCGGTGATCCTGCTGACCAACTATGACCTGGTCTTTACCCTAATCACCTTCGGCACCGTGGCGGTCTATGTCGCCTTCACCTTCGCGGTGACCGAGTGGCGTATGGATTACCGTCACACCATGAACCGGCTGGAGTCCCAGTCCAACTCACGGGCGGTGGACAGCCTGATCAATTATGAGACAGTCAAGTATTTTGGTAACGAACGGCTCGAATTGGCCCGCTTCGACAGTACCCTGAACGAGTGGGAAGAGGCGGCGGTGAAGAGCCAGAACTCCATGTCCATACTCAATTTCGGTCAGGGGGGGATTATTGGTCTCGGTGTGACCGCCATCATGTTCTTCGCCGCTGGCGGCGTGGTGGATGGCAGCATGTCCATCGGTGACCTGGTGCTGGTCAATGCCTTTCTGTTGCAACTGTTTATCCCGCTCAATTTCCTCGGCATGGTCTATCGGCAGATCAAGTATTCCCTGGCCGATATGGATCTCATCTTCAAACTGATGGAGCAGCAGCCGGAGATACAGGACCGCCCGGAGGCTCCGCCCCTGCAACTCAAGCGGGGTGAGGTACGTTTCCAGCATGTCGGTTTCTCCTATATGCCGGAACGGGAGATTCTGCGCGATGTGGATTTCACCATCCGTCCCGGTGAGAAGGTGGCGGTGGTGGGACACAGCGGCGCCGGCAAATCGACCCTCTCCCGGCTGCTGTTCCGTTTCTACGATGTGACACACGGGGCGGTGCTGGTGGATGGCCAGGATGTGCGGACGGTGACCCAGGAGAGCCTGCGCCAGGTGATCGGGGTGGTGCCGCAGGATACCGTGCTGTTCAATGACACCATCTACTACAACCTGGCCTATGGGCGCCCCGAGGCAACCCGGGAGGAGATCGAGGCGGCGGCGGGCATGGCCCATATCCGGCGTTTTATCGAGTCCCTGCCGCAGGGTTATCAGACCCTGGTTGGGGAACGGGGGTTAAAGCTTTCCGGTGGCGAGAAACAGCGCATTGCCATCGCCCGGGCGATCCTCAAGCAACCGCGGATTCTGGTCTTCGACGAGGCGACCTCGTCACTGGATACCCAGACCGAGCAGGCGATTCTCGAAACCATGCGGGAGGTGGCGGAGAATCACACCACCCTGGTGATTGCCCACCGGCTCTCCACTGTGGTGGATGCCGACCAGATTTTGGTCATGGATCAGGGGCGAATTATTGAGCGAGGCAGTCACCGGCAACTGCTGGAGCAGGCGGGTGTCTACCGGGAGATGTGGCAGTTGCAACAGGAGGAGCGAAAGATGCAAGTGGAGCAGGCGATATGAAAAATTGGCAGGATAGACAATTTTCACGGCCGCAGGCCGCCCGTCAGAGTGCGGCACAGGGAGGTGCCGCATGAAAAATTGGCAGGATAGACAATTTTCACGGCCGCAGGCCGCCCGTCAGAGTGCGGCACAGGGAGGTGCCGCATGAACATCTATCTGGTGGGTGGCGCGGTGCGCGACAGGTTGCTGGGCATTCCGGTCAAGGACCGGGACTGGCTGGTGGTGGGCGGTACCGAGGCGGAGATGCTGGAACGGGGCTTTGTACGTGCCGATGGCCTCTTTCCGGTGTTTCTGCACCCCGACAGCGGTGAGGAGTATGCGCTGGCGCGGCGCGAGACCAAGACCGAACCGGGCTACAAGGGCTTCAGTGTCGAGTACGGGGTGGATGTCACCCTGGAGCAGGATTTGCAGCGGCGAGACTTCACCGTCAACGCCCTGGTGGAAGATGAGGCCGGTGAAGTGATCGACCTGGTGGGGGGGCTGGATGATATTGAGCAGCGCCGACTCCGACATATTACCCCGGCCTTCACCGAGGACCCGGTACGGTTGCTGCGCGGCGCACGTTTTATAGCCCGCCTGTCGAAGCAGGGCTTCTCCCTGGCCCATGAGACCTTCAACCTGATGAAGCAGATGGCAACTCCGGAAGAGCTGGCGGCGCTCAAGCCGGAGCGTATCTGGCAGGAGATGATACGCGCCCTGAATGAGCCGGAGCCGTGGCGGTTTTTCGAGACCTTGCAGCGCTGCGGTGCGCTGGCCCTGATGTTGCCGGAGCTGGCCGAGGCGATCGGCGGTGATGCCCCGCACGGGGAGCAACCGACCAACGAGCCGATCCAGGCACTGAAACGTGCGGTGGCGGCCGGGGCCGATCCCCTGGTCCGTTTTGCCGCGTTGTTTCATCCCCTGTGTCAGGGACCCGCCCGCACCCGTTGGCTCACGGAGGCGCTGCCGGTGGAACGGGAGTATCTGGATCTGCTGGCCCAGATGCAGGGGGTGGCCCGCTTCTATTCGTTGGCTGTTCAGCGTGAGGCCGAGGCCACGCTGGATCTGCTGATCCGCGGGCGGGCGCAACAGCAGCCGGAGCGCTTTCGGCGCCTGATGACGCTGTGCGGTGTCATCTGGCCCGAACAGTCAGCACAGGCGGCCAACTGGCTGGCCGACGCCGGGCGGGCCATGGCGTCAATCTCGCCCGCCAGGCTCTGCGAGGAGGGGTTGCAGGGTGCGGAACTGGGCCGGGCGCTGCGAGCGCGGCAGATAAGCGCCATTGTGGCGGCGGCTGGCGCCATTGAGTAGCGCGCCAGGGAACCGCTGCTGACCACCCGCATATTCCTATAAGATAGGCGATAGGGCGCCCTGTGGGCGCCGTGAAACAGTGCATGGTGGAGTTCTTGGCGGTATGTCCTTCAGCCTGACGGAGGGGGCTGTTGGCCCTACGTGCCTGTCTGCCGAATCACTGGCTATTTCCATCCGCGAGGGCTGGCGCCCTCTGCGTGCCCCGGCTGTTTCCTCTGTCATCGGAAATCATGCTAAATTAGCAACTTCGAATACAGAGTTGCTGTATCCGCCCGATGCGCATTCAGACAAGGTGAACGATGAACAAGGCCATGACGAACGACGAGAAGACACCTCGTTCTCCTGTGCCTGAGGGCGGCGGCCTACTGATGACCATGGTGAGCCGCTACCCCTATCTGCAGGTGCTGGTGGCCGCCCGTATGCTCGGGCCGCTGATCACCCTCGCTTGCGTCCTGCTGTTCAGCCTGCTGCTGCTGCTCTGGCACACCCCGAGTGCGGAGCTTGGCATGATCGGCCTGCTGTTTCTGGCCTCCATCCTGGTGGCGATAGGCGCCTTTATCGTCGGCGTCAACCGCCTGCGTAACCGGCTGCTGGCCCCGCTGGTGCAGCTGGAGCGGGCGGTGGGGGATGTCTGCCAGGGTGAGCCCTGGACAACACTCATCTTTGATGACGTGGGGGTGCTGGGTCCGCTGGCCCGGGATCTGGACAGTCTCAGCAGCGAGCTGATCGATCTCTACGAGGATATGGACAACCGGGTGGCGCGGCAGACCCGAAGGCTGGCCCAGCAGACCACCGGATTGAAGGCGCTCTACGACGTGGCGGCCAGCATCAATCAGGTGGATGACATGGATGAGCTGCTGCTGCGGTTTCTGCGCGTGCTCAAGGAGATGGCGCACGGCGTGGCCGCCACGGTTCAGTTGACCACTTCCCAGGGCCTGATGCGGCTGGTGGGCAGTATCGGGCCGGATGACCGGGTCCTGACCGAAAGTGAACAGCTGCCGGTACCGCTCTGTCAATGCGGCAAGGCACTCTCCAGTGGTGATGTGCTCTGCGAGCACGATGCGGTGGCCTGTTCCCGGCGCAACGGTCGCCACATGTACGGCAGTGATGAGCTGGAGCAGATCACCATCCCGTTGAAGTTTCATGGTGATGTGCTGGGACTCTACCGTCTGCTGATCAAGAAATCGTCGATGGAGGGGCGTGAAGAGACCTATGACCTGCTCTACACCATCGGCAGCCATCTGGGTATCGCCATTGCCAAGCACCGCTCGGATGAAGAGGCGCGGCGGCTCTCCATTATCGAGGAGCGCACCGCCCTGGCCCATGAGCTGCACGATTCCCTGGCCCAGACCCTGGCCAGTCTGCGCTTCCAGGTACGTATGCTGGACGAGACCCTGGAACAGGAGCCGGGGGACAACTCGCCGGCGCGCAACGAGCTGGAGCGCATCAAGAACGGCCTGGACGAGGCGCATACCGAGCTGCGGGAACTGCTCAATAACTTCCTGGCCCCGGTGGATCAGCGCGGCCTGATCCTGGCACTGGAGAAGATGACCCAGCGCTTCCGTCAGGACACCGGGGTCTCCATCTTCTTCCAGTCGGGCTGCCGCCAGGTGAACATGGGGGCCAGCGAGGAGATGCAGCTGCTGCGTATCGTGCAGGAGAGTCTGGCCAATATCCGTAAACACGCCAAGGCGCATACTGTGCGGGTGCTGCTTACCTGCAGCGCCGATGGAGAATACCGGTTGCTGGTGGAAGACGACGGCGTTGGCTTTGACAATATCAGGCCGCACGGCAATCCGGGCGAGCATATCGGGCTATCAATCATGGAGGAGCGGGCCAGAAGGGTCGGAGCCGAACTTAAGATCGAGAGCGAGCCTGGCGAAGGCACCCGGGTGGAGTTGACCTATAATCCGGGCCAGGGCGCCCGCAAGAGCGAGCAGAAAGAGATCAGCTGATGCGTATCCTGTTAATCGATGACCATGCGCTGTTTCGAATCGGACTCCAGGAGCTGTTGCAGCGCCGGGGAATTAATGTGATCGGCGCCTTTGGCAACTGCCAGGAAGGCATCGAACTGGCGGCGCGTGAACGTCCCGATGTGGTGCTGCTGGACATGCGAATGCCGGACATGAGCGGCATCGAGGTGCTGCACGTGTTGCGCGAGAAAGGACTCACCATGCCGATCGCCATGCTCACCACCAGCCGTGAAGAGAGCGATGTAATCAATTCCCTGCAGGGCGGCGCCCAGGGTTACCTGCTCAAAGACATGGAGCCGGACGAGCTGATCAACGCCCTGCGCGCCATAGTCGGCGGTGCCACCATCGTGGCCCCGGAGCTTACCGGCATCCTGGCCAAGGCGGTGCAGGGTGAGAGTCAGACGGCCGCGACCAGGGACATCTTCTCCGATCTCACCCCGCGCGAGGCCGAGATCCTCTGCCTGCTGGCCGATGGCCAGAGCAACAAGGTGATTGCGCGCAATCTGGGCATCTCCGACGGCACCGTTAAACTGCATGTCAAATCCATCCTGCGCAAACTCAATGTGCACTCGCGGGTCGAGGCGGCGGTGATCGCCGTGGAGCAAGCCCTCTGTTCCCGTGAGCCGTAACCCGTTTCATCAACGATAAACCAACGCAGTAACAGGACTTATCACTATGATGCGTTTTATAGAACTGATCCGTAGCTGTCTGACGGATGTAAAAGAGATCATGCCGTGGGATCTGGAAGAGCGGCAACTGGCCAATCCCGATCTGCTGATCGTCGATGTACGGGAACCGGAAGAGTTCGCCGCCATGCACATCCCCGGCTCCATGAACGTACCGCGCGGCATCCTCGAATCCGCCTGCGAGTGGGACTATGAAGAGACCGAGCCGGAACTGGTAGAGGCGCGCGACCGCGAGATCGTGGTGGTCTGCCGCTCCGGCTATCGCAGCGTACTGGCCGCCAACTCCCTGCAGGTGCTCGGCTTCAACAACGTCGCCTCACTCAAGACCGGCCTGCGCGGCTGGAACGACTACGAACAGCCGCTGGTCAACGCCAACGAACAGCCGGTGGACGTGGAAGACGGAGACGACTACTTCACCACCAAACTGCGGCCGGAGCAGATGCGGCCGACGCGCAGCTGAATCTGTTCCCGCTCCGTGCGGCGGGGTGTCCCTGGTGCCAGCAAGGACAATATTCAGATCTCTCCGTAGGTTAGGATGAGGAACGAATCCCAACAAAAGGGATCGACCGTTCCCTCGGTAAAGGTTTAACCCCCCTGGATGTGGGGTTCGCAAGCTTACCCCAACAAGTGGCGTTGAATCGTCGTGTTGCCTGTTGGGGTTCGCCTTGCTCACCCCAACCTACGCACTGCACGTGTTGCCCAAGGGGTTCATGCGTATCCGCCATTTTGGCTACCTCGCCAACTGCTGTCGCAAGCGTCGTTTACCGCAGATCCAGGCGGCGATTACCGAGACCGGTGCAACGGAAGCTGAGCCGGAGAGGGTGGTGAATCGATCCGGTCCAGTGGTGGAAGTATGGCCCTGCCCGGCATGCCAGGGTGGGCGATTGCGGATGGTGGCGGAACTGCCACCCCAACGCCCTGGCGGTGGGTGACGTTAGCACCGTTACACGGGGGGAGAGGTATAGCACCAACAGGCCCGAGGGGCTTGACGGGCAGGTAGTGGTCAAGGGCTGGAAAATGAGGCATTATGAAGAAAAATCGTCATAAAAACCGACTGATAGCCTTCAGGAAGCGGGGCCGGACAGCACAACACGGATACCCTTCCTGCGCGATCAGCACAAATAGCGAACGACCGGGCGACCGGTAATAAAACAATTTCTTATTAATAGAGTTGGGCAACCCTATCGAGGGCGGCTCAGTTCAACGGACATTTATGTCTCATGCGTTGCACGAGGCATAAATGCTTAGATGTTATGTGAAAAAAATCGAAGAAGAAGGGAGATAATCAAATGAGAAGGGTCGTTATCACTGACTTAACCAGATTTACCAATCCTGATATTGTGTGCACGGCAGCGATCGATGAAGCGACGGGGGAATGCCTTAGACCAATGCCGTATTTGAAGAGCGCAAAGGTTGCGGAGCTTAATATTCATCCGGGTGCCATTTTGGAAGGTGACTTAACTGTAAACGATGGCAATTCTAATCCGCACTTGGAAGACTCATCGTATACTACACTTAACTATCTTGGTGCTGCATCTAGTGATGACTTCAAGTCCATACTTGACCGCACATTATCAAATTCTGTCGCGTCAGGATTTGGAGTTACCTTAGCTGATGGACAAAAACACATTCCTGTCGGAGTTGACGCAAACTGCTCAATAATCACAATTAAAATACCGCCTACATCTTTACATATTCACGAGGATCAATATAAGCCTGGAAAAATTAAAGCGTCCTTTACCGATGGTGCAGGTCAATCGTTCCGCTACTTATCAATTACAGATAGGGGGGTTTTCGATTTCGCCAAAAATCATCAGAACGATGGCCAGCTTAGTAAGGTGCAGCTTTTCCTATTAACACAAAAAGAACTTTATCTGCGAATTGGCGTAAGTAGGCAATGGAAGCTGGGCGAAAGAGACGGATACTGGCTGCAGGTTAATGGAATATACACATTTCCTGATTTCTTCGATGAAATAAGAACCTATGTCTAAACAAGGTGAATCAGAACTGTATACGATAGGGCATTCCACTCACGCAGTGGATTACTTTATCAGTTTATTGAAAAAGCACTCCATAACTGCGGTGTGTGATGTACGCTCACACCCTTACAGCAAATACAATCCCCAGTTCAATAGAGAGGAACTTAAAAAGGAGTTAAAAAGGTACAATATTGCATATGTGTTTCTCGGGAAAGAGCTGGGAGCAAGAAGTGAGAATCCAAATTGCTATATAGATGGCAGAGTGCAATACAACTACTTAGTGGATGAACCATCATTTCAGCAAGGGATAATTAGGCTAAAAAAAGGTATGAAGCAATATTCAATAGCTTTGATGTGTGCAGAGAAAGACCCCATAACATGCCACCGAACCATTCTGGTTTGTCGAGAGATGCGTTCTCACGCAAAGCAGATCAAACACATACTTGCAAACGGTGGAATTGAAACCAATTTAGAAGCAGAGAAAAGACTGCTGAATACACTTGGAATTGTGCCTGACATGTTTAAAAACAAAAATGAGTGCATTGAAGAGGCATATGATAAACAGGGGCAAAAAATTGCCTATGTTGAAGAAAAGAAGCAGGTCACTACTGGTTAGCTGGTTATGAAACATATTGACATTTATACAATCGGCTTCACAAAAAAGAAAGCAGAATACTTTTTCGAGAAGTTAAAAAAGGCAGGTGTGAAACGTGTTGTAGATGTGCGATTGAATAATGTTTCACAATTAGCAGGCTTTGCAAAAAAAGACGATCTAATTTACTTCTTAAAACAACTGGGAGGCATGGATTATGTACATTTTCCAGAGTTGGCACCAACGAAAGACATTCTCGATGCATATAAAAAGCAAAAGGGTGATTGGGCAACATATGAAAGGAAGTTTATTGAACTCATGGAGAGGCGTCATATAGAAAATAAGATACCAAAGGAAGTGTTGAATGAAGGTTGTTTGCTATGTAGCGAGGACAAGCCGCATCATTGCCACAGAAGGCTTGTCGCGGAGTATCTAAGTAAGAAATGGGACGAGGAAGTAGAAATAAGGCACTTGGTGTAACTAATCATATAAGGACCAATGGGGTCAGACTCGATTGTTATTTGATCAAAGGCGCAGTATAGTGCCTGTATCAACTGAAACAGAAGCAAGAAAATGGCGCGCTTACCCCGATTCGTAATACCAGGCCAACCACAACACGTTAT